>Ga0255055_10000409_pt1 | contig 33522 bp, 28 predicted proteins | sample JV7_2_27_MG_FD_188633 | JGI IMG/M metagenome (GOLD analysis project Ga0255055, IMG submission 188633) | Seawater microbial communities from Jervis Inlet, British Columbia, Canada - JV7_2_27 | ecosystem: Environmental > Aquatic > Marine > Inlet | place: Canada: British Columbia | collected...
ATTCGTATTTGAACTGTTTACTAAGAAAGTCTGAAAGCCTAATTTTGCACACACCATATCCTTATCTTCGTCCCCTACCATTATGCATTCTTTGGCAGATAGATTTAGATATTTAAAGATCAATTGATAGTAAAGCAGATTTGGTTTTGTAGCACATGTATTTTCAATACTGGTTATGAGCTCGTATGGGAAATCACCAATACCCGCCCAATCAAGGCGCTGCTCAATAGCTGTTAGAGGAAGGACTGGAGTTGTTGCAATTACGACCTTATAATCTTTGTTATAAGCGGTTTGAATAACTTTTCGTGCTTCTGGTTTCTTTTTTGTGAATTTTTTTAATTTCTTAAAATCTTCCTCGTAAAATTTATCAAAAAGTGGTTGGATATCCTCCTTTTCATAGCCTTCAACAGGAAAAAACGCTTTGGAAAACGCTTCCTCATTTGAAATTTTACCATCGTTACGATTTACGAACTCAGACGCTTTCAATATGGCTGGAACCATCTTTTTAGGAGGGATTAGATGAGCTACACTATTCGCTAATAATTTTAAATACCCTGGAATAAACTGGTCTAAATCTACATCTATTAAGGTTCCATCTAAGTCAAATAGGATTGCTTTAAGGTGTCCCATAATTTTTTGTAAAATGATTTAAATGCTATATTTTAAATCTAAATCATATTAGCAATTATAATTTGTTATTTATCCTTCTTAGACTAGTTTGAAATAAAGTTTTAATAATTTGCAGATTACAATAAATAGTAAAAAAAAATATTAATAGAATTCTACAATTAATATAATAATAATAATTTTCAATAATTCGTCAATATGAAACTTGAGCTTAATGATTTAAACAATGGACATGCTTACTTAGGAGATAAGCTAAATGTTAGAACGATATTCAATTTTGACGAAGATACATCAATCCTTTGGTCTGGAATTCGCCTATTAACCCATCCTCCATGCTTAAAAGAGCTTCAGATAACTAAAGAAGATATTTTTTCAAAGGGAATTTTTGAAAAGGGTGAATATATTCGAGAAAGGGCATTATTAATAAAGAAAAATGTAATCCCTACAATTAAAAATAGAAATTTAGAATATGAAATTAAACTAATTTTAAGACAGCCTCATCCGAACAATCCAGATGACGATTTAGTGATTAATAAAACACATAAGGTTGAAATCAGAGCTAAGGATTCTGGTGGTCAGGTTATAAAACCAAATCCCCTATCGCTTTCAATCTCAGGTTTGAATATTAGTCTATCAAAAGATGTATTCAAACCGGGAGAAACGATTAAAATCAACTTCTCTTCAAGCGAACTTAAACAAGTCGAAATAAGATTATTACAAAAAGCGAATATAGTGTGTTATTGCGATGCTTATGGGCAAACATGTAGTAAAGTAGAAGAACTACCGCCTGCAATAGCGGGAGATTCAAGGACTTCCGATATGACTAAAGAATTTTTATTGTTAAAAGTGCCTGAAGTTGCTCAGCCCAGTCATAATTACCTCTGGGAGCCTCACGAAAAAGAATTTTGGGGTATGAAATATGGATCTTATGTGAAGTGGTCTTTGCTTTTTATCGGAAAACCTAAGTCAGAATATGGGAAAGAAGCCATTAAATTTGAGGTTCCAATTACGATTGTTGCAAAATCTTTGACTGGACATGAGCCCGGTGTCGATCTATTCTCTAAAAACGCAACTGCAGCACCTTCGATTTTCAACGGGGTCTCGTCTAAATTCCAGAAAGTATTCAAAATTACTTCCATTGACTCTGATATGGAGAAATATAGTATTCGAATTAAAAATATATCAAAAGAATCTTTAAAGGGCGTATCAGTAAAAACTTCTGGACTTCAAGAGGGTTTATTCGAAACAGAACCCACTCTAACAGGCTTTAGTAGCTGGGAACCTAATGAGGAAAAGGAAATTGTTTATAATAGCAAGCAGAATATCTCAGCCTTAATTTGCATTTTGGAAAATAACGATCAGAGGGTTATAAGAATACAAACTCCCTTAGCTTCTAACTTTTTTTGAGTTAAATTAGGTTTTAGTCACTGAAGCGCAGATATTAACTGCCCCTTATATATATTTTTAAATACTAAGCTCAAAATTTCCTCAAAGCTGTCTAATATTCCTTCTCCATTCACAGCAATCGTCTTTTTAAAATCGATGTTTTTAAATTTAAAGTAATTAATGTTTTCCAAAAATATAGCGGGGCTAAATTTATCTGGCAAATCTTGTTTATTAAATGCTATCACCTTAGGAAGAGTAATAATTACATCTTCAAAATAATTGCATAATTCGTTCCAGGAAGTTAAATTTCGGTGATACACTTCCTCTTGCGAATCCGCTACGAATACAATCCCATCGATGCCTTGCAAAGTTGCCGGTCTTGTTATGATGTAGAAATCCTGTCCAGTCGTGGAATAAATGTGAATTTTCAAATTCCACTGTTGATTTTGAAAACTAATCGTTCCATAATCGAAGAATAGCGTCCTTCTTACGCTACTGTCTATGCTCAAAACGCGATCTTTCTTCCCAAAATGATCAAATAACGCCTTAATTGACGTGGTTTTTCCCGAGAGCGCTGGACCAAAATAACAAATTTTTAGCTGTATACTCCGAGTTAGTTGATCTATTATCATGTTAAAAATACTTTCTTGCTTTTATGTAGATATTAAAATAAGTTTAAAAAAGCCGATTTTTTTAGATGGTTCGTTTAATGACCGTCTTATTGTCTAAAAAAAAAAGCTAAATATTTTCAGATAAACTTCTGTTTTTAACCTTCCTAATTAAGACAATCGCATAACCCGCCGGAACCGCAAGAAGAAAACCCCATATTGGCGATGTAAAAATAAATATGATACTACCAATTGGATAAAGAAAACGAATCAAGAATTTTATTGTTCGATTTTTAAGTGGATTTTTTGTAATAATTTGAATTGAATATTGGAAAATAGACGGAAGCCAGCAAATAAGAAACATCGTGAAACCTAGGGGAAAGCTAATAAAACGCACAATATAGGAATAATATAAATTAGCTACTATCAGTGCAGCAATAACGCCTAGCAGAAATGAAAAACAACCGATACAAAAAGCACGGTTGAATAAATAAAATACATGCTTGTTAAAATCCTCTCGCTCTGGATTGTGATGCGCTAGCCAACGGATAATTATGGGATTTTCGTTTTTTTGCTGCATAATTCAACACTTCCATATTAAGTATTAGGTTAGCAACCAGCACAGCATTCACAACATGCCCCATTAGTTCCTATTGTAATAACAATGAAGCAAAATATAGTACCAATTATCATCAGGGTTATTCCTATAGAGAAGGCACCCCCGAAAAGCATCATTATTCCAGCTAGGAACATTACTCCTCCAATTAATCCAAAAATAATTAAAATAGTCGCCTCATTTTCACCTTTGGATGTAGTAGCTGGTCTATATGTGCCCGGTTTTGCCCAACTTTCTCCAGAATATTGAGTTTCCCCCCTATTAAGAGTTTTTGTAGGTTTTACACGAATTTTAAATGGGAGCGTAATCCGATGGCCGGCGTTTGATGTTAATGTAGCAGTTAGAGTGAAAAGCCCTGGCTCTTTCGCTGAAACAGGAAAAGAGATTTTATTAGTAATTTTCTTTGGGTGTATTTTTCTTGATTTAATTATTATATCGACTTGTGGTGGACCAGAAAGTTGAACCTCGGCACCGTTTACGGGAGCAGAGGTATTTTTCGCAACATGCAAAAAGATTTTAGTACGCATATCTTGGCTTAAAACAGCGGTTTCAGAAACCCAATCAAGGTGAATATCAAAGTCGTCTTCTAATTTATTATCTAAAGTATGTGCATCAATCTCACTTTTTATTTCCATTTCTAAGACTTCCCCACAGTATGGACAAAACTGTGCGTCATCCGGTATTTCTGTACCACATTCCTTACAGAACATGAGAATCTAATTTATTTTCCTTCAATTAATTTCTACTAAAAATCACTATTATTATTAATTTGTGAGTTGACTATTTAAATTTTTACGGTGTAAAAATTGCACTTTTACCGGTATAACTCAAAAAACTAAGTCGTTTCCCATTATCTTAGCTTTTAATAATGATCTGAGGATAAGGATCTCAACTTCTCTTCTTAAAACTAGCTCATCTAACTTTACATTCTCTTGCTTATTTACCATTTCTCCTAAATCAATAAAGGATATCGACTTTTGTATTTGGGAAATTTTCTTAACAACGCTCAAAACTCTTTGTTGATTGTAAAGCGACTCTGAATTTGAAATTAATTGATATAATTTATGTGTAAGGTTATAGTCAAAATTTCCCGCTTTATCAGCTTCTTTCAATCTACCTAATATAATTAGAGCTTCAGGATACCTTTCATTTCTCATGGATTCCTGGGCGTCGTTTAAATCTTTTACGAAATCGTTAGCGTCCATTATAATATATACCTTTCAAATTTTCAAATTACTTTTTCCTTGAGATCTTCTAAAGATCTTCAAAATAAGAGTTTTTAGGTTAATTTTAATAAATCAAGAACCCATCATTTTTTTTATAATAATTTTCTTCAAAACATAGGTCAAAATTAAAGGAGTATGAATTAATATTCATATTCTAAAGAGCTTGGCTTTAAATACATTAAACAATTTAACTATATTAAGATTAAAAAAATACATTAAAGGATTATAATGGTTGATAAAGAAAAAGTAAAAGAAGTTCTAGAAAAGATTCGACCCCAGCTCCAAATGGACGGGGGCGATGTTGAATTAGTTGACATTAGTGATGATGGCATCGTGAAAGTGAGATTACAAGGTCACTGTGCGGGATGTGCTCATGCACAACAAACCCTACAATTTGGGATCGAGCGAGCTATCAAACAATTCGTACCTGAAGTTATTCGGGTAGAAAATGTTGCTTAAAGCAACAACGCAAAATTATTAGGTTAATCCTAATAGGAAAGTTTTTTTTAACTATTTTTTTTAATTTGGTTCATAATAATAGGAGAATTTAAGGAAGGCCAGCTCCTGGAATATCGACATCAACGAATTCAATTCTACCAACCTCTCTTGTATGCTTTGATGTTGCGACAAAAAGGGTTTTACGATCTGGCCCACCTAGCATGCAAGCATAAGCGTCATTTTCTACTTTTACTATGTGTGTAATCTGTCCCCCCTCTAGAACACGTACAACTCTTCCTCGACCAGGAGCAGCAGCCCAAATTCCTCCTTCTGCATCCAAACAGATACCGTCCGGAGGTAAAGATTTGAGGTTAGCCCAAACGCGACGCCCTGTAAGCGAACCATCGTCCATAATATCAAAAGCCGTTAATCGAACAGCGAAGGTTTCAGCTATAATAAGTGTTTTATCATCTGGTGTAATAACAGTTCCATTAGGAAAAGCCATATTATCTGCTACGACCTTCGTGTCTCCATTTGGATGTACGAGGATGAGTTTTGTTGGAGCAAACGGTTTATCGTTAAGATAATCGAATCCAAAGTTGCCAACATATGCTCGACCTTTTTTATCTACTACCATATCATTCATTAAGACTGGTCCGAACTTGTTAAAATCTGCAACCATATTAACTCCTTCAGGATCAAGTCGCAATAAGGTATTATCATCCATCGAAACCACCAATAATTTGTTATCAGGGAGCCAACCTATTCCGGAAACTCGGCCAGGGATTTCAAGAATTGTTTCAGTATTTCCGTTTAAATTGACCGACATTACTTTATGGCCTTCCATCTCAACAAACCAGAGTTTATCGTCGTGCCATCTTGGGCTTTCGGGAAATTTTAAACCTTCGAGTAAAACTTCTGTTTTAAGAGTAATTCTTTTGCTCATTGTATTTATTAGGAAAGGAATTAATTTCAAAAAGTTAATTATTCTTTATGAATTATTAAGAAATTAATAAACGCATTAAGTTATTGAAAATAAAATGAACGAAATAGAACAAGAAAAAAGCGAACCAACTGGAGAAGTAGATTCCACGGGAAGGAGATCAAGACGCTCGAGACCCCCTCGTAGAACGCAAGGTCAAGCGTTACAAGAAGCCTTAGGCATCAGTCCAGAAGAACTTACGGATGTAGAAGCAAAATTATCAGTTATTAAATTTTTGGACTATTATTCTGAGGAACCTCTAGATTTTGCCTTTAAAGACCGAACTGTCGATCAGTATGTAACAAAAATAACTGAAAAAATCGATAAATTTGAGTTCGGTGGAGAAGAAGATAAGCTTTTAAAGAAGGGATTTGAGGATAAAAAAATCCTTGAAGCAGTTAACAAAATAAAAGAAAAAACTGAAGAACTAGCGAGTAGTAAGGGAATAAATAGATCCGTTGATAAAAGATTACGCAGACTTAATTTACTTATTACCGCACCATTATTAGGAATAGCACTTTTATTTTTCGTGTTGCCATATTTTGGAATAAATATTGACTCTTTCATTATGCTTCCTTTAATATGCGTATTTTGTATGGTTCCTCAATTCGTTAGAAATGCCGTAGTTAAAAAATGGTTTCAATTTAAGGAAGAAACGAGAAGTGAATTGTACACTAATAACCGAGATGACATTTTAGTTCTAAAAAGTTATATCGGTGAAGTTTTGGCTAACATTAGACTTCATCTATTAGAGTTAGAAGTACCGTTGGAACTGATTAAATTCTCTTTATTTAATCGAGATTACGAGAATTTAAATGTGATTAACCAGAAACCATTAAAAGGCATGACAGAATACTACGTTTCGTTTGCATATCCCGAAGGTATGGAACCTTTCCCAATACCCGCGAGCCTTCAACAACAGTATAACCAACCAATTTTTCCAGAAGGCAAGAAGCGCGAAAAAGCAGAGAAAAATTTTATCGTCTTAACCGAAATGAAAGGCAAAGATGGTATTATTACGAGCTTTGTTCCTAGTTTAAAAGATAACCTTGCTGAAAATATTAATCAAATGTTAAGCGATTCGGAATTTTCAGATGCCGAATTAGGATTTAGCGAGATTATTCCAAATTATTCAGCTGACACTGCGATTTATTGTTTATGCGGCGAGGTTGCTGAAATTAGCACCGTAAATGTTTGTCGTTGGAAGGGTAAGTTCAGCTTCTACTTATTTGAGGGAATGCAATGTCAATGTGGAGACAAAATCTACGCAGTCTCTTTAATGGATGAAAAAGATGAAGTTCCTGAAGAATTACAGGAGATTTTTTTAAGTTAATTCTAATTTCTTTTTTTAATTTTTGAGTAGTAATCATAGAGGAGTTTGTAACCTCGAACAGCTCTCTCAATTTCGTTTTCAAACACAGGGATTTTAAGTTCAGTCGCAGATTTAATAACTCTCTTTGCACCTTCTTTTTCTGCTTGAATGAGAATTGTAATTACTGGTTTATTAGGGTAAGTTTCGAGGATTGAAGAGTAAATGTTAAAATCAAATTCGATTTCAGTAAAAAACTCGAGGGCTAAAATTAAACCGTCTACAGCGCTATCGCTCAAAAGCGCTTCTGAAGCTGTATTATAAATTCCGCAAATTTTAATTCCAACAAATTTTTCAGGAGGCCAATAATCTACGGGGTTACCGAAATTACATGTCGATCCTCCAACTTTATCAAAAATAATATCCCGTGAATTATCGCCAGGTTTTGCTAAAGCTAAATCTTGATTTCTCATTTCTTTTATGATTAAATGAATTGCTCCTGAACTTGGCCCAATTATTCCTAGATTAACGCCTTTAGGCTCGGGACACCATAAAAATATTTTGGCAATTTCAAAAAGTTCGATGTAGTTTAACACTAGTATCCCTCCAGCCTCCTTTAATTTCTCTTCTTGGCCTTCTTCTTTTCCCACGTAGTAAAAGAGGATAGGTTTGGTTGGGCTTACTCTCTTGACCGCCTCAATTAATTCGTCAGAAATTTCTCTTAGAAAAAGAGATATTACTTTAGTTGTATCGTCGTGTAAGAAATATTCAAGTACATCAGCTTCATTAATATGAAACCCCTTTCCTAAATGAATAACTTTTGAAATGGGTAATCTTTGTGAAGGTGTCCACCATCCCATTGCGCCTGCTAAACCTCCAGATTGAGCAATAAAGCATATCCCCTCCTTTACGTTTTTGTTTCCTCGCATAATATGTTGTCGTACGGGGATAATTGATGTTGTAAAGTTATCACTAAAGTTAATTATTCCTAACATCGACGGTCCTAAATAAGTAATACCATATTTTAGACACATCTGATGTAGTTTGAAAGTTAGATCGTTTATTTCTGCACCTGGTTTTAATTCAGTTTGAATTGCAACATATTTAACGCCGATTTTTCCTAAGTTATCAACTACTTCAAGAATATTCTTTCCTAGGACTATTACAGCTAGCTCTGGAATTTCGGGTAATTCCTCAAAAGAATGATACGATTTAACACCTAAGATATCATTAGCATTAGGGTTTAGGATGTAAAGTTTTCCTTGGTAAAAGATTTCTAAGAGATTTTTTAACACTGTAAAACTGAATGAGAGTGCTTGCCTTGAAACTCCTACTATTAAGACGCTTTTTGGATTGAAAAACGGTTGTAAATCTTTCAATGTTTATCTATCTTGACAGAATATTTCTAATTATAGATAGGAGAGATTATATCGTTAAAAATTTGATGTTTATTTTTTAAATTTTAACATTATTTCTTGAAAGAATACGCTTTTAATACAAATTCTACTGCCTTTTTTCCGTCATCGAAGTTAGGGCTTTCTTGTTTTTTAGTTTGAATACAATTGATAAAGTGATCAATTAACTTGTTTTGAGCAGATTCGTTAGTCGGCTTAAATTTTAATAATTTTTTAATTAATTTGTTTTTTTTCAAGCTATTTGGACTAAATGAAAGACGATTCCTTCCACTTATATCTACTTTAATATAACCCTTTGTTCCAAAGATATCTAAAGTTTCTGAAGGTTCGTTACACCAAGATGTGGTTATAAATCCTAAAGCGTCGTTCTTAAATCGAAAAAGAACATTACAATTATCTTCGGCATCCATCTTTAAGCAAGAGGTGTTGTAATTTATTCCGTTAACTTTGTCGTATTCTCCTAATAAATATCGTAAAATATCAATGCAATGGACTCCTAAATCTAATAGAACCCCACCTCCTGCTTTTTTAGAATCAAAAAACCATTTCTCATTGGAAATTGCTCGCCAGGACTTATAGGGTCCATAATGGCTGAAAAAATATCTAATTGAAGTAATTTTTCCGAGAATATTTCCGTCCATAACATTCTTTATTAGCTTATAAATTGGATTATATCGCTTTGAGAATGAAGTAAAGAAAATTAAGTCCTTAAAGGCCAGTTCCGATTCGATACGTGTTAATTCTTCCCTTGAAATTGCGATAGGTTTCTCACATAAAATGTGGCAATTCTTTTCAATTGCTTTAAGCGCTATTGGGGCGTGTAAGTAATTAGGAGTACAAATACTAATGATATCTAAATCTTGCTCATCAATCATTTTTTCCCAGCTATTATCACCAGCATAGACTTTTGGAACAAAAAACTTCTCAGATGCAGTCTTCGCATGTTCCCCGGTTCTGGAGGCGATTGCAACTATTTCACAATCTGGATTTTTGGCATATCCCATTAAATGAATTGTCCCAAAAGCACCAGCCCCAATTAAACCAACTCTTAATTTTGTAATATACTACCACCAACTTGTAGTTTAAGGTAATATTATTTAATTGATTTACTTGTTAAAAAATGTTTTACGAAACCATTGGATAGAATTAAAAAAGAGGAATGCAAAAATAAAATGAGCAGTGATTTAAGCGGCAGCAAACTCGAACATAGGAACTTCGCGTCGCTTTTTATCGTCGTAAAGAGGTAAACCAGATTGTTTGAATAACTCAGGAGTTTTGTATTTAGTAATAACAATGCTACATGGACTCGATATTTTCATTGAAGCTATCCTTAATCGATTTCTTACGACATCTATATGCTTTAAGCTCGTACCAACGTCGCAGACGACAGCTCCAGCTCTTACTCGAGCACAAACCCCTGTAGACCGCCCAAACGAGCGTCGCATACCGCTTTGAACCCGGTCAGCTCCCGCAAAGGCCAGCATCCGGTTCTCTCGATATTTTTGAAAGGGTTTGGGTCTTACTCTAAACCGATAGGCCGATCTTCCTATTTTATTCTGTAAAGGACTGTTAATAGTTATACGGATAGCTTCCAGACTATTTGAGGAGATTTGTATCTGCCTATCTACCTTTAAAGAAATCACAAGCTCCCAATCTTCCCATGGAACTTCTTTATTTCCCCCCCAGAAGCGAACTATTTTACTTTGAGCGCCTCCTCTCGCATATTCTCTCCTATGGTTAGCACTGCGCTTGTGCTGGTACGGTCTTCTACTCCACGAGGAGTAACAATGCCACGGTCTTTTATTGGCCATAATCAAATCACTTTTTAGAGTACTATTTACAATTAATAAGAATTAAAATTATATTATGTTATTAAATTCATTCTATGAAGAATAATTAAAAAATTTTATTAAAATACTGTTAAAATGATTGATAATTACACTTCTTTTGTTAAGAAAACGGAGATTTTATGTAATGGTCTATTTTTAGACGAAACATTGATTGACCATTATAAAAATCAAGGAATCGAGATCTCGTACGGTCGTAAAGGGGGCGCGGGACCGATAGGTGGGAGATATTTTCTTTTCGAGAACCAAGCAATTGTAAATGCTGCTCTGTGGGATAATCCTTCAAAATCAAATCTTGTTGTTCGGGAAAATGAGGACGGATATTTCTTAATTTATGATGTTAAAAATAAATCCGAGCATAGTAGGTTGAAATTGGTTCAAAATCCAACTTTTTACAATCCGGAGTACCTTACTACTGACGGAATTCCAATGAAAAAAATTGCTTTAGTCCACGGAATAGACTGTTTATCAAGTACGATTTACCAAAAGTGTGTGTATCACGGATGCGGAGAGGGTTGTAAATTCTGCGCTATCGAGTTAAGCTTGGAGAATGGAACAACAATTGAAGAAAAAAACTCAAAGCAAATGTCAGAAGTGATCACAGCTGCGAAAAAGGAGGGAAGATGTAATCATATGACTTTAACGAGTGGTACAGACGAAACAATTGATAAAGGCGCAATAAGGTACATAGAACTTTTAGAAGGTGTTAAAGAAAACTTTCCTAAACTACCCCTCCACGTTCAAATTGAGCCATTAGAAGATCTTTCATATATTGATGAATTAAAAGACGCAGGTGCGAATACAATTGGAATCCATCTTGAAGTTCTCGATCAAAATTTAAGAAATACTGTAACTCCAGGTAAATCTCGCATAACCTATGAAGCGTACGAAAAAAATTGGAAGCACGCACTTGATGTTTTTGGTAAAAATCAAGTCTCGTCCTATCTTTTAACCGGTTTTGGTGAATCTCAAGAAGATTTCATTTCAGATGCAGAAAAAGTAATTGCTTTAGGCGTAATTCCATATATCACTCCAGTCAGATCAATTCCGGGGTTAGAGAAGATTTCTACTATCACATCAGATACAATGGTAGAAATATACACAAAAGCAGCAAAACTGATGAAAGAATACGGTGTTAATCCTTTGAAAAGTAAGGCGGGGTGCGTTCGATGTGGGGGGTGCTCTTCTATCAGTGATGCTTACAAAAGCTCTTGAGTTACTAAAATAGATTGTGCTATAGTCTCCCTTCAGTGATTATTTATTTTTGACAATATTTGTATTTGAAGAAATAGCACGCTGTATCCAACAAAGAGTTATTATAATAAGAATTAATACATTTGAATTCTTATCAAAAACTAGGTTAATTAAGTTATAACTATTATAACCCTGTTTTAAATTGTTAGGAAAGAGATATTATTATGACTGAAATTGATGAGAGTAAAACCTTAAAACCGACCAAAACTGAAAGACGCGAAAAATTTACAAATCTATCCGACATAGAAATTAAGCGTTTTTACACTCCAGAAGATATTAAGGATTTTAATTACGATATGGATTTAGGAACGCCCGGTAAATTCCCCTTTACTCGTGGAGCTTACCCTAATATGTATCGAGGGCGGTTATGGACTATGCGGCAATTTGCTGGATTTGGAACGGCTGCCCAAACGAATACAAGATATAAATTCTTATTAGACCACGGAACAACGGGTTTGAGCGTAGCTTTTAGCTTACATACAATTTATGGGTATCAAGCTGACGACGATGAAGCCTTAGGTGAAGTAGGGAAGGAGGGTGTTTCGATTGACACTTTAAAAGACGTGGAGACATTGTTTAGTGGTATTGATTTGTCTAAAATTTCAACCTCCATGACGATTAACGCTCCAGCAGCAATATTACTTGCGATGTATATAGTAGCAGCAGAAAAACAAGGACATTCTCCAGATAAATTAAGAGGAACAATTCAAAATGATATTCTAAAGGAATACATTGCCCAAAAATCGTGGGTATTTCCACCTGAGCCGTCCATGCGATTAATTATAGATACTATTGAGTATTGTGCAAAGAACGTTCCCCAATGGTATACAATATCAATTTCAGGATATCATATAAGAGAAGCAGGTTCAACCGCAGTCCAAGAACTCGCTTTTACTTTAGCCGACGGTTTTGCGTATGTGGAGGCTGCGATGAAAAGAGGTTTAGATGTAGACGATTTCGCTCCTAGACTTTCTTTTTTCTTTAATTCTCATAATAATTTCTTTGAAGAAGTGTGTAAATATCGAGCAGCGAGGAGAATCTGGGCAAAAAGGCTGAAAAATAAATATGGCGCAAAAAAATCAGAATCAATGAGGTTGCGATTTCACACCCAAACTGCGGGAGTATCGTTAAGCGCTCAAGAGCCAGAAAACAATATTGCTAGAGTTACGATACAGGGCTTAGCAGCAGTTTTAGGAGGAACTCAATCCCTTCATACTAATTCGTTTGACGAGGCACTCTGCTTGCCAACTGAGAAAGCTGTTAAAATTGCTTTACGAACGCAGCAGATCATAGCTCAAGAATCAGGAGCTGCCGATACAGTAGATCCTCTCGCTGGATCTTATTATGTTGAGTGGCTAACAAATAAAATGGAAGAGGAAGCAGAAATGTATTTTGAAAAGATCGAAGCCTTAGGTGGTGTGATTCCGGCAATTAAAGCAAATTTCTTTCAAAAAGAGATTGCTAATGCATCGTACAAATATCAAAGAGAAGTTGAAGCGAGAGATCGAATTATTGTTGGAGTAAACGATGTTCAATTAAGAGAACCTTGCGCAACGCCCTTATTAAAAATAGACGAAGATGTTGCGAGAGAGCAGATTGCAAATTTACAGCGTTTAAGAAATATAAGGAATAACGAGAAAGTTCAAGCGAAATTAGACGCTTTAAAAGAAGCTGCAAAGGGGACTGAAAACTTAATGCCTTATATAATGGATGCTATAAGAGAGTATGCCTCAATAGGAGAGGTTATGGCAGCTTTAAAAGATATTTTTGGAGTATATCGAGAAGATTCAATTTTTTAAATGAGGATGTAAAAATGGCAGATCAAAGAAAGATAAAAGTATTAGTTTGCAAACCTGGGCTTGATGGCCACGATAGGGGCGCAAAAGTCCTAGCACGAGCCCTTAGGGATGCGGGAATGGAAGTGATTTATACCGGCCTTCATCAAACTCCAGACATGATTGTTCAGACGGTCCTGCAAGAGGACCCAGACGCTGTAATGTTAAGTATGTTATCTGGTGCTCATAAAGCGCTGTGTCCCGTAATTATGGATAAACTGAAGGAAAATGAAATTGACGATGTTCTTGTAAGCGTGGGTGGAATCATACCCGACGAAGACAAACCCTTTTTAGAAGAACATGGATTAAAAGGATTTTATGGCCCCGGAACTGAACTCAAAACAATTGTAGAATTTGTCAAAAACAATTTAAAAAGATAGTATACTATGGACTATTCCGATTTAATCCAAAAACTACTAAATGGAAATGCTCGAGCAGCAGCTAGACTTATAACTTTAGTAGAAAATGATATTGAAGCATCTGAGAATATCATCAACGCAATTTATAGCCACACGGGAAAAGCGTATATTTTAGGAATAACTGGAGCACCAGGAAGTGGCAAGTCTACTTTTATTTCCACATTAACCAAATTTTACGCTGACCAAGGTAAGAAAATCGGAATTATCTGTATAGATCCTACAAGTCCTTTGACTGGAGGCGCCTTATTAGGGGATAGAATACGTATGAAAGACAATTTTTCTCTTAAAAATGTATTTATTCGAAGTATGGCTAATAGAGGGCAGCTCGGAGGATTAGCTAGGGCAACGGAAGATGCAGTAAAATTATTAGACGCCTATGGATGCGACATAATAATCGTAGAAACCGTAGGTGTTGGACAATCGGAGGTAGATATCTTTAAATCTGCTCAGACCGTAGTTGTTCTTTTAGTGCCTGGGTTAGGTGACGATATTCAAGCAATCAAAGCCGGAATTATGGAAATTACCGACGTTTTTGTTGTAAACAAAATGGATTTATCTGGTGCGGATAAAAAAATTGCCGATATCACGCAAATGTTAGAATTAGGAATGAATTATAAGTACGAATCTGAAAACGATGGAGAAAACATCTCATTAAAATCTGAATGGACCCCCGAAATTGTTAAGGTTAATTCAAGAACGGGTGAAAACTTTGAAAAACTTATTGAGCTGATCGATAAACATAGAGATTTTTTATCTAAGTCTGGTGTTATGGCAAACTATCAGAAAAATCGGATTAAAAGTGAAACGCTTCAGATTTTAAAGCATAAAATTACTAAAAAAGTAGAAGGACTGATTAGTTCCAATCCCACAATTGACGAATACATAAGGTTAGTTATGGATAAAAGCCTAGATCCCTATTCCATGGCAAATTTAATCATTAAACTATTAGGGTTAGAATAAAGGTAAAAGGAATAATTTTAATTTTAATCCGCCCTTAAAAGATATATTAAATATTAAACGGATAGTCTTAAAAATGAAAAACATAACTCTTTCAAGTAATTCTATTTTGATCTACCGTGTCTTTTTTGCTGGACTAAGTTGGTTTACATTTATAGCTAGCGCAGTTAATTATGCCTTGATTTATGGTCCAATTCTCGAATGGTTTAATAGATTTAAATCATTCACTTATCAAACAAACTTAATAGTTACTATATGGCTTACATTAGCAGTTCTATGGTATAACAAACCAGAAACTCTTGAGAAAATTACAGGACTTCTCAAAGGTGCTTTTACTCTCTATATCACAATAACTTTTCTTTTCTTTGCAGTTCTATTGGCCCCCATTTACCAACCCACTGGATTTGCAGCATTTAGCAATCTTATTTTTCACTACATTACCCCAATCGCATTTATAGTCGATTGGATATTAACAGAAACTAAATTGAGATATAAATGGAGCGATTTACCCTATTGGATCATTTATCCAATTTGTTATTTAGTGTTTTCTTTTATTCATGGCACTTTTACTGGGAATTATTTCTATTTCTTCCTAGATATCAGTGAACTCGGTATTTTAGGGTATACTCTATTCGTCTCAGTTTTAATTACAGTAGGCTTAGTTTTAGGATCCCTATATATTGCTGTTAATCGGAAAAGAACAAGAAGCTGAAAATTAAGCAAATAATTTTTTTTTTTAAGTTTCTAAAAGATAGAAAGCTTATTTCTTCTTAGGATCAATCCATTCAGAATAAATCTCTTCAACAGCGAGAACTTTGTTGCGATGACATTCTTTGCATTCTTCGTCGTCTATCTTTTTAAATATATAATCGCCTTCCATAAATTGTCGAGAATACTTAGTGTTACATTCTTTACACTTTAAAACGGTCGTCTTCTTTGGAATAAAACGCTTTTTTCGATCTAGTATATCTCCTATGTCCGGTAAGGGTGGAAATTGAGGTTCTTCAGCCATTTTTATTCCTTTAAGGATATTTAATATTTGTATTATTAAGAGGTTTACAACTAATAACTTTTTAGGTTTACAATTAAAAGATAAGACGATTATTTATGCTTAAAATTTTTTATAAAAGTTTTTACAGAATTGTATAATACTTAAAAATGATGTTTGGTTATTGATTGATGAATGAAATCTAAATTAAAAATTGATTAACCGTTTGCATTTCCCCAGCCTACGTAGGCTAAGGAAAGGTCGATGGGAAAAAAAGTTTGTAAAAAAAGTGAAAATAATAATGAAAACGAAATTGAAAGTGACCACGGCACTATTAGCGTCATTATTTCTGGTAAGCATCATAGCAGTTTCGACGCCCGCAATAGCCGCTAAACCTGATGGCAGATTAATGATTAATATTATTGCGAATGGGGATGATGCGGACATTCCTCCGTATGAATCTGACGAAGGCATTTATAGAGCGACTACTCTAATCGTAGGAAAGATTAGATTCGATAAGGTCAGCGGTGAACTTCAGGGACGAGTAGAATTCCATATAAAAATCTATGAAATTGAATCAGGTGAGAAAGTCTATACGATTAAGGGAAAGCTCAAAGATAAGGCAGTTCAGATAATTCCATTTTGGCCTTGCGATGTGCGGGACGTCGTATGGACTAACCTTTGGTTTGTCATGGGCGAAGGAATGATTAAAACTACAGATAAGGATTTGACGATACAATATCGAGGTCTCTCAATAGCCTTGCCTAATACAAAAGGTAAATGGGAAACGTTTCCCGTTGGTATGATGGTAAGTCCTAAGGGTGAGCATCTTGGAGGAACTTGGGAAGACGGAGGGTGGGCCTTTGGTGGAATCCCGGGATTTTTCGGCGGGGTAACCTACTTGACAAATTATATGGAAAAGTTGGTTCCTTAACAACCTCAAACCTAATAGTTAAGAGGTATTTCTAACACCTCTCTCTTTTTTTTTTAAAAACATCTCAACACAAAATAAATAATAGCCTTAAGCTTAAGCTTTTCAGTAAAGCTGTTGATTCATTCATACTTATCTATTCGACTGTAATTAGATTAATTAAAATTAAGAGAAAAAATTTTAAATCAATGCCTTACTTTAGAAAGTCCGTAACTACTGTTAGGACTTCTTCTGGTTTTTCTGAAAAGATTAGATGCCCAATTTCATCGAAGATATGCAATTTCGCATTTGGTATAAGTTTGGATATAGTTTCAGCATTTTCAGGAGGAATCATTATATCTTTTTTTCCATGCATAACTAAAGTTGAAGTTTTGATTTCCTTAAGTTTTCTTCCGGTATTAAATTGAAAAACTGCCTTTGTTTGAAGTCGATAATTATATGGAGGAATTGGAGCGATTAAACCACGTTGTATAAAATTTTCAATATATTCTAAATTATTAATAATAAAATCTTTTGAAAACAATCTTGGAATCCATTCTCTAATTGCTTCCTCTTGAGTTATAGCATCCCTATCCCTCATTAAAAGTTTCAAAGTTTCTGCAGATAGAGGTGTTGCTTTTGAACCACCACAAGATGTTCCACAGAGAATTAACTTTTCTACCTTTTCTGGATAGTTGAGTGTTAATTCTTGAGCAATAGAACCTCCCATAGATAACCCTATTATAAACGCCTTCTTGATATTTAATGCATCCATTAACCCCGCTGTGTCATCAGCAAATAATCGTATAGAATATTCCATATCTGGTTTATCAGTTCGCCCAGCACCCCTATTATCTAAAAGAATTACTTTAAAAGTTTTTGAGAGACCATTTATTATGGATTCTGGCCACCAATCAAGATTGGCCGAAAATCCATGAATCATTACTAAGGGGAAACCTTCACCATGAATTTTATAAAATATTTCAATATCATTAACTTGTATTTTAGGCATTTTAACTCATCCAATAAAATATTAGATTTCAATTACATCCTATGTCCTTATCTTATTTAAAACTTTTTAAGTTTACAATTAAAAAATAAGACGATTATTTATGCTTAATAAACGTACCTTTGTTATATTCATTAAACGCTATTCTTAATTCTTCTTCAGTATTCATTACAATCGGGCCTCTCCACGCGACGGGTTCTCCAATCGGTTTACCAGAAATCAAAAGGAATCTGACGGATTTATCTTTCGTTTGAATTAATACTTCATCGCCCTCTCTATAAATTACTAGGTGCTCTGCACCAACTATTTCATGGTTGGTGGGATCAAAAAACGCTTCTCCTTCTATAACATACGCAAAAGCATTATGGGATTGAACAATTGAATGTTTAAGTTTAGAATTTGGCTCTATAGAGACATCTAAATATTCTGGATCGGTTATTATATCTTGAACAGGACCTTTTACACCATTTACTTCCCCGCAAATTATTTTTACTTTCACTTTATCATTTACGACGACTTCTGGAATTTGGTCTTTGGTTATATCACGATATCTTGGATCCATCATTTTATGAGATGCAGGTAGATTTGCCCATAATTGAAAGCCCGCTAAATATGGATCATTTTCATTTTTCTTTGGCATTTCTTGGTGTATGATACCATTTCCGGCAGTCATCCACTGTACATCACCTGCTCCGATAATACCGCTATTTTTCATGCTATCCCCATGTTCTATTCGACCATGAAGCATATATGTAATCGTTTCAATTCCCCGATGAGGGTGCCATGGAAATCCTGCCATGTAATCATTAGGACTGTCTGAGTGAAAATCATCCAAAAGCAAAAATGGATCTAAAGTAGGATCAACATCCCCAAAAGCTCTTTTCAATCTAACACCCGCTCCTTCCATAGTTGGTCTACTTTTTAGTGTTACTCTTACTTCTCGAATTTTTGACATTACTTGTCATCTATTTAGTATTTTTTTGTTATCCTAAGTTTACATAACTAAACTCAAGTTATAAAAAGTTTTTATTATAAGTCATAATGCAGACTACTCGTTAACATTGAATTTATAAATTATTGCTTATAAAAAATAAGAGAAGAAATGAGAAGTTAGATTCTTAAGAAGTCGAAAGATTTACTTTTTCTTTTCTTCAGTTTCTGCTATTTTTCCATCCGCTTCTTCTGTTTCATCCAGAAGGCCTTCTTCGCTTTTGTTTTTAGCATCTTCGCCTTCTTTAGTTTCTTGAGTAATTTTTTCTTCCTGATCCGCTTCTGGTTTTGGTTTTGGCTCTGGTTCTGGCGGAGTAGGTTCACGAGAGATAATTACTTTAGAGTATCTAATTACATCCTTATCCATCTTCCAACCATCTTGTATAATTTCTATAATCGTATTATTAGGAAGATCGTCTCTTTCTATAGAGCTTAACGCTTCATGGTATAAATAATCAAAAGGATCGTTAATTTTAACATCAATTGGTTCTGCTTTATGAAACTTTAAAATGCTAATAAATTGGTCGTAAAATTGCTTTAAAATAGCTTTATTTTCGTCATCGCCATCCAGAGCTTTTTTAAAGGAATCGTATAAAGGTAGGAAAGTTTTTAGAGTACGACCAGTATATTCAGTTCTTAAATTCTGACGATTTTTATTCCAGCGCTTCTGAGCATTTTCGAACTCAGCTTGGAGCCTCATATGTTTATTTTTCCATGATTCACTTTCTTTTTTATTCTTTATTAGGGCTTCTCTGTCTCTCTTGCTACTTTCTTTAAGTTTATTGTATTTAGCAATTAAGTCATCAAGATCATGGTATTCTAATACTTTCTGTTCTTCGCCCTCTAATAGTTTAATATCCTGCTCTTTTCCCTCTTCTTTATCGACACTTGCATCTACAACCTTAGATTCAGTATTTACTTCATTAGAGGTTGGATTATCTTCAGATTTTTTAGAATCTTTGCTCATCTTTTCTTTTTCCTCTTTTTTCCGAGTCATAATTTACAGGCGTTTTATTACGATAATTTTAGATTATACTGTTTTCCATGTAATCTTTAATAAACTAATATAATTAAATTAAGAATTGAAAAAAAAATTTTTGTTTTTAATTTTTCATCAATGTTATTACATAGTAAATCTGACATATCCTATCTTTTTGTGTTTTATTTTTAAATGAACTCCTAGTCATAAAATTAAAAAAATAGTAAAAATTATATCTCTCATTAAGATTAATAGAAAATAAAAAAATTGTATTTAAAGTAAATTCAACTAATAATCTTAGATGAAGTGAATTATATAATGAGTGAAGAAAGCAAACCGAAGAGAAAAGAAAAGATTATTGGAATAGACTTAGGGACATCTAATAGCGCATGTGCGGTATTAAGTGGAACAGGTCAACCAGAAATCATCCCTGCTGCTGAAGGTAGAACGTTAGGTGGTAAAGCGTTCCCCTCGTATGTTGCTTTTGATGAAAGTGGCCGGAAGATTGTAGGAGAACCAGCTAGAAGACAAGCAGTTTCAAATCCAGATGGTACGGTTACAGCAATCAAAAGAAAGATGGGTTTATCGTACAAAGCGAAAATAAAAGTAGGTGCGGAATGGAAAGAATTCTCACCAGAAGATATCTCTGCTATGATTCTTAAAAAAATAAAGAACGACGCAAGCGCTTATCTTGGTGAAGAGGTTAAAAAAGCTGTTATTACAGTTCCGGCATACTTCAATGACGCTCAGAGGACAGCAACTAAAAACGCAGGTGAGATCGCTGGCCTTGAAGTGGTACGGATGATCAATGAACCAACAGCTGCGTCCTTAGCTTATGGTCTCGATAAAGATACAAAAGGTAAACTCCTAAAAATATGTGTTCTTGACTTAGGAGGAGGAACCTTCGACATCACCATAATGGAGTATGGAGAAGGAGTTGTAGAAGTTTTGTCTACTGCAGGTGATACTCAATTGGGTGGAACGGACATGGATAACGCTATAATTGATTGGGTAGCCACAAACTTCCAAAAGAAAGAAGGTATTGATCTTAAGGGAGATAGTAAAGCAATGATTAGAATCAAAGATGCTGGTGAGAAAGCTAAAATCGAACTCTCTACTACATTGAGTACTCAAATTAATTTACCCTACATTACTCAAAAAGATGGAAATCCGGTTCACATAGAAATTGAACTCACAAGAGCAAAATTAGAACAACTGATTGAACCAACTCTAAGAAGACTGGATCCGATAATGAAGAGAGCAATAGCCGACGCCAAAATGCCTGCTCACAGTATTAATAAAATAATTTTAGTTGGTGGTCCTACGAGAATGCCTTCCGTTCAGAAGAGGTTTAAAGCCTTCTTTGGTAAAGAACCTGAACATTCCGTCGATCCTATGGAATGCGTTGCTATCGGAGCAGCGATTCAAGGAGGCATTATAGCAGGAGTTGTTGATGATTTATTACTACTAGATGTTACTCCATTATCCTTAGGGGTAGAAACTTTAGGTGGAGTATTTACGAGATTAATTGAAAGAAATTCTACTATACCCACCGAAAAACAGCAGATTTTTAGTACAGCTGCAGACAATCAACCTGCCGTAACAATAAACGTTTTACAAGGAGAACGAGCAATGGCAAAAGACAATATCCCTTTAGGAATGTTTCATCTTACGGGTATACCCCCAGCTCGTCGAGGAATTCCACAAATCGAAGTTAAATTCACGATTGATGCAGATGGTATCGTCCACGTGACTGCTAAAGATTTAGGTACTGGTAAAGAGACAGGGATTACAGTTACCGGAGCAAAAGGGCTTACACCTGAAGAAATTGAAGAGAAAGTAAGAAACGCAGAACAGTTTGAAGAAGAAGACAAGATAGTTAAAGAATTGATTGAAGCTAAGAATAACGCAGATTCGATGATTTACCAAACAAGGAACTTAATGGAAGAAAATAAAGAAAAAATTGAAGAAAACGAAAAAACTGAGATAGAAGCAGCCCTAAAATCCTTAGAAGAAGACATTAAAACAGACGACCTTCAGAGAATTACACTGGGAGTTGAAAATTTGCAAAAATCTATGCATAGTTTCTCTCAAAGAATTTACGCTCAACAATCCCAAGACCAAACTTACCAACAAGCGGCTCAACAAGCACAACAAGCTGCAAGTGGAATGGGAGATATGCCCCCCGGCGGAATGGGTGGAGCTCCCCCTGGTGATATGGGTGGTGCTGGTGCTGGTGGAGCGTCTTATAAGAAAGACAAAAAAGACAAAGATAAAAAGAAAGTCGTAGATGTAGATTGGGAAGAATCCGACTAAATAATTTTTAGACGAGATATTAATAATCTCGATTAAATTTCTTTTTCTTAATTTTATGTTTTTTTACATAATTTATATTAAAAGTTTAAATAATGCTTTTTAGATATTCTAATACCTAAAAAGATAAATTTCATAATTAATTTTAATTAATAGTATTTAAGCCCATTGGAAATTATAGCGAGATATAAAGATCATGAGTCGGAATAATAAACGGGATTACTACGATGTTTTAGGCGTGGAAAAAAATGCGAGTGGAGACGACATTAAACTTGCTTATAGACGTTTAGCAAGGAAACTCCATCCAGATTTGAATAAAACTGATCCCAAAGCAAAGGAAAAGTTTATTGAACTTCAAGAGGCTTACGAAGTTATAAGCGATTCTAATAAAAGAAGTAATTACGATCGATACGGGTTTAATGGCGTAGATATTGATATGAGTGGCTTTTCCAGCGGTGGAATTCCAGGAATTGACGAATTACTCAAATCCATATTTGGAGGGGGTGGGTTCTCAAGTGATTTTGGATTTGGAAGCATTTTTGGTTCCAGAGGTAGAGGACGCTCAGCTCCCCGCCGAGAAGTTGGCCAAGATATTGAAGATTTTGTAGAAATAACATTTGAAGAGGCTATGTTTGGTGCCAAAAAAGATGTGGTAATTCAAAGATATACTCCATGCGATGAGTGTGAAGGTACCGGGGCAGAAGATCCTTCAAGCGTAAAAACATGTCCACAATGTGAGGGGTCAGGTAGAATGAGAAAAATGACCCAATCTGGCTTTGGAACAATCATCCGAGAATCAGAATGTTATAATTGTAATGGTACCGGTAAAATTATTAAAAAAAAATGCTCGGTGTGCAATGGAAGAAAAGTCGTAGCTGAAACAAAAACAATTCACATAAATACTCCACCAGGCGTAGAAAACGGAGTACACCTTAAAGTCCAAGGAGCAGGGCATATCCCATCTAGCAGAGCTATTCCCGGTGATCTCTATTTAGGCATAAGAATTGAAGAGAACGATCAATTTATTCGTCGTGGAAACGATCTCTTTACTCCAATTAGTCTAGATGTTGTTACAGCGATTCTAGGTGGAGTAATATCCGTTCCTACCTTAGATTATAAGAATAAAAAAAAGACTGAGAGAGAGATGAAGATTCCCCCCGGAACTCAGCATGGTACGGAATTTAGAATAAAAAATAGAGGCGCCTCATACCTCAGAGGAAAAGGTAAAGGGGACCAATACGTAGTAGTAACAGTTGAAATTCCGAAAGAAATTACTGAAGAACAAAAAAAATTATTAGAGAAATTCAAAGATTTAATTTAACAGCAACTAATTATTTTTAAGTCTTTTTTGATTGACAAGTGTGAGTTCAATAGCTTTTACTTCAGCTCTGGATTTGATTCTTGTGTTACGCTGTAAATGTTCTAGAATTTTTTTTTCATTGTAACCCATATGATAGAGTTGTTTAAAACTCTCAACTGCGCTATCGTTAAGAAATATATACCGTTTATTCAAAAACACTATTAACCATTTTTTCTTTTTCTGATTTTTAGCCAACGAGAATAGAATACTCCTAACATCGTCTAATGGACGCTCCAATTTATTAGAAATTTCTTTGTCGGTTATAGTTGAATATTTTTGAAGAATTTTTAGAAGGTTTCTCTTAGAAGAAAGTGAAATTAAAAAAGATACAAAGTATACTGCAAAAACTAAGCCTGCCAGGAATATTCCTATTATTTGATTAAAAATATAGAGAATTAGTATAATTCCTAACGCTATATAAATTATACTTGTCTTAAGATAATAAATATATCTAGATAAATGAATCACCTTACGGTACTTTTAATTAACGGTGTTTTTAGCGTGTTTTGTTTTTTTTTAATACCAGGAGTCCTAATGTTTCGTATCGCACTTTCAATGACTTCAAGTTTTATTGAATACTTTTCGAAGAGCTCAGTAAAATTGTTAATATCGATATCGTTATTCTCATAGAGAATCTTTAATTGTTTTATAGTTCGACCAATACCTGCTTTGTTATTTTTTAATTCTTCTATTTTATTATAATTCACTAAAATATCAGACATTAGATTCTTATAACGTAAGTAAGCGTCAAAATTGATATCTGTTTGTTTGTATTTGGTTAAATAGTTAGTTGTTCTTGGAATAAACGGTGCTAAATTTTCAGGAACTATTATAAGTGGTTCCGGATCCTGAATCGCCATTGCTTCATCATCATCTATAAGCTCCACATCGTTTTCAATAATATAATCATTTACTATTGACAAATTATTTTTTACGCAGTCTTTCTCAACAGAATTTAACTTATCAGTTAACATCTCTTCCCATATTTCTTCTGCTTTCTGATAATAATAGTTTGCTTTTCCCCTTAATTTTTCAATAGCTTCTTCATTTTTTTCTTCATGTGATAATATTAATAAAGATTTAGCTTTCAAATGGCACGCTCTGCCAATATCATAATGATATTGAGCTTTAAATTGATTTTCTTTGATTTTATCGTATCTTTTAACAAATGCTAATCGTTTAGTCAACGCACTCAATCCTGCGGATAATTTTGCAGCCATTGAATAATTTCTTTTATTTTCTTCACTTGTAGTAGCAAGAGCTTGAGCATATATTCGAGATTCCTCAGAATTTAATTCAAGATTCTCAACAGATAAAGTAAAACCCCTATCTTCCTGTCTAGTACATGCAGCACTGAAATATGCTGCGGTCTTATACATCTTACTACATTCTACCATCGCTACTATTGCGTTTTCCATTAAATTTTCTTCCTCGTATTTCTTGGAAAGAAAAGAATACGCTTGTGCCGAAACCCATAACGCTCGTGAACACTCGAATATTAAATCCCATATTTTTATTTCTTTTTTGTCTATCGGATCATAGAAAGTATTGGGAATCTCTAGTTCTTTAATGATCTTGATTTGACTTTGGGTTTTATAATTAATATTTAGGACTTTTATATATTCTATTATGTAATTAAGCTCAGAAGTGGAAAACTTTCTAGTTTTCCATAGTGCTTCTTCTAAATGTTTGATTTTATAGTGTAAAAAGCGAATTTTTTGCATTTTTTCTAAGGGAAAAAAGGTTTTCAGTATGGATGGACTGCTTGATGGTTTTTTTTTTCGACCAGTTTTAATATCAATTCCATAACTGGCTCTCTTGGTCGATTTAACATCAATGGCCTGCCTTTTTTGATATGGTTTTTCCCTTTTTGAACTTTGAGTGTCAGTTGTTAGTTTTTGAGGATATTTCTTAAGTTTAAATTTTGTTGAAACAGAAACTTTGTTTAGTTTTGGTGCTTTAGCTAATTCTTTTGGAATTTTAATCTCTTTTTTCTGTTCAAGGGGTACTATTTCTACATCGTATTCATTTTTTTCATTTATCCTCATACTCTCAAGATATTTATTCGCAATATCGATGTACCTTTTTGCGTTCGATGTTTCAATACCCTTTAGTCTGGAAATATCTTCTACATTAGATGAAGCGAGTTTTTTTATGGAATCTATAGTAAGTTTGTGGCGGTTCGTTCCAAATATCGTTAGATCACAAGCTTTCGTTTCAGTACTTGACACTGCTGAAGAAGTATTTTTCTTAATAATGTTTTGTATTCTTTCTCTTGTTCCAATACTCTTCAAGTGCTTCTTTGCGATTTCAATATACATTTTCGCATTATTAACTCCAATACCATCTATTTTAATCAAATCTTCTACGGTTGAAGATGCGAGTTTTTCTATGGAATCTATACCCCTTTGTTTCATCCTTTCTGCATTTAATATTCCGATGCCATTTGCTATTTGCATTATTGAGTGCATATTAATCACTTAATATTGAATTCAATACCTATATTATACTTATTCAATAGTTTATTTTAAATTTATTCATATCCTCCCGACAAATTTGGAATAAAGAAAATATATTTTGTTATAACAAAAGATGAACTAGCTGATAATAATCTGTTTATAACTTACGACTTCCCTAAATTATCAGTTTTTAATAATATCAATATTAATAAATCTAAGAAAATAATCTTCTACATATCCGAATTTTTAATTGAATTTTTTACAATGCCAATTGATAAAACCAGTGTTGAGAATTTAATACATGAGTATTTATTAGATGAGGGCATCTTAAAGGACAAAATAGATAATCCCAAATTTGATTTTGGATTCATAATTTCATTCCCCCCTGGACCAAAAAGCCAAAAATTGAGTATTTATAAACCAAAAAATAGGAATAGTGTCTTTATAACTATTAGATTTCAGATTTCACAAAAAAAAGCTGAAATTTTAATTTCGCTTAAAGATAAAGAGAAAGGTCGATTTTTTAATGATTTAAGAAAATACCTTCTAATTAGGGAAGTTTTTTTTAAAATTGATTTTCAAAACTTAATAATTGAAATACACGAGCAAATTTATCCTGATAAGGAAGGTTTTATTTCAAAAAATTCTCTTTTTAAGCTAATTCAAAAAGTATTTTACTGTTATGTATCTAGCAATCTATTATTAGAAGAATATCGCAAGGATAAAAAAAGACCGGATACAAAAATGGAACTTTTTTTTTGAGATAACAAAAGTGTGATATTTAAGCAAAAACAGAGAAGAAGTTTAATTTGTGTACTTTTTACGATCAAAATATTTAAATATTAATTTTGTGCTATTAACACTTGGTGATGTTTCAAAGCACAAAACCATGTCTCTGTAAAGAGACCAATGGCAGTTATTCTAATGCTGTTATAGGGATTCTAATTATTACCTTTTCGCTATCCATGGGATTATCTGTGCTGGGTGTTTGGGTTAATGCTTTTGATGGCTCTCAAGAGAATTCTTTTGATTTGCCATTTATTCCGGAAAAAAAATCCTTTGAGGATATAATTTCACAGGAGATTTCTTCAGAAAACTTTTTTTCTGAAGATCAATCCAGTGAAGTTTCGGATGGAGCATTTAGAGGACTATGTGACGGGCCAGTACCTGAATGTGGTGATGTGGGTCGTTTTGATACCGTACCAGGTACGCTAGAAATTGACGAAGCAGCTTCAGTCCTTCCAGTCGGACCTCTGCCATTATGCATAGATAATGACTATTTGGACGATTATTACCTGATCGTCGAAAGCGTCGGTGGTTATCACCCCGTGTGGGGAAAAGTTTACCTTAACCAATTGAAGGGTGGTATTTGTTGGGAAGGAAAACTTATTGCGTCTTTTGAAGAAATAACAGTACCGGGCACATGCCCTTGTGTTGTTACTTATAATGTCACGTTCACAACAAAAGATCCTATCTGTTTAGAGAGTAATCATGTTCCACTAGCTATTGATCCTGATCAACTACAAATTCTTAATAAATGGGTTGACGTAACTTTTAAAAGCGGATGGATGGGTTGTCATGATGATTCACAATACTTCGAGGTAATACTGGCACATAAAGCTATGTCCCAGAATCCTAAACTCCCGATATATTTTACATCGCCAGTAACAAATTAACAGTTGGAATGACTGTTTTCATGGCAAGTTGTCTTGCCATCTTTTTTTTCTAATTTTTAATTTACTTAATTTACGATTTTTCTAATCTTATTTAGTTAGGTAAAACTTTAATGATTAGGAGAACAATGTATCTATGTTCAAGAATAATTATACAATTAAAATAGGAATAATAGTTTGAATGAGCGAACATAATTTCGATAATTTTAGTCACTATTTTTCTAATTGGCAAAAAAATATAATTAATTTTACTCTTAAAAGAAATCTAGCTAATAAGGAACTTGAAAATTACGTAAAAAGTTTCCGAAATATTGATTCTGAAATTTATAAATCATTATTCGCTGCCAAAGAGTTTTATGGAAAGAAACGACACTATTACAATCAGAAAATCAAGAAGTTAAAACAAAATGAAATTAATTTTAAAAAAATATTAGATTACGCTTATAGAGAGAGGAAAATTTCTTCAGAACCAAAAGATAAAGATGAAATCTCAACTTCTATCAAGCATATTAAAGAATCTATTGAAGAGATTGATGAAAAGATGTATAATCTCGATAATAGAATTGAAGAACAAACTTTAGATATAGCCGAGGAAAACAATATCATAGAAGAGATCAAAAATCTAGACAGAGATAAGCAAATAAATCTTAGGCATTTAAGGAAACTCGAAGGTGATTTAGTTAAAGAAATGCAAGATAATACTTATTTTAAAACTATTAGAACGACTGAAATCCTTGAAGTCAATTTGAAAAAGATACCTAGAAGTTTGATTACATGGTCTAAAAGGAAAGTAAAAATCCACAAACAAATGCTTAATTTATATCGGAAAGCTAAAGAATTTGAAAATATTAAAAGGCAAATCGAAAAAGAACTACTTGGAATTAAACAAGCAGCTAACAAAAATCTTCAGCTTTTTTATGAGCTAAAAAAACAGAGTGAAAAGAAAGCCTTTCAAGAACAGTTAAAGATTTTTAAGGATAAAGTAAAAGCTCAAGAAATACATAAATCTAAAACTAAGTATCTTATTAAGAAAAAGAGGACACTAAAGAAATATACAAAAAAAAAATTAGCAAATGCGTTACAAAAACAAAAATCAGGAAAAAAATTGGATTTTTACGAATTAAAACTAATTTTGGAACATTCAAAAAAGAGAGAATAAATTAATCAAGTTTTTACCTTAACTCTTCGAATATCTTAAAAAATAAAAAATAAGGTAAGTAAAAACAAAAAGAACCCTGCAGTAATTAAAACATTTCTCACCTTCTTCTTATCCTTATTACTTATAGATTTATAATATCTAGTTTTAGGCATTTTCAATGTTATAGGAATTATCGCAACTAAACCTAAAACTGAAAATATTAGACCAGGCAGGTTTGAAAGAAATTTAGGTAAATCAACTGGTTTATTTACAATTAAAGTTAATACAGTATAGTTTTCATTTCCGAGAGTATCCATAGCATAAAATCTAATAGTTATTATAGCTCCTTGAGCCAAATTATCCCAAATCTGTTCCCATAAATTCGGATCAATTCTTCCTATCAAACCTGTAAATGGTGTTGTTTCACCCAAATCAATCGTATACCAACTAGAACTTATATTGTTTTCGTCAAAAATTGAAAGTTCAAAATATGGTGCGCTTCGATCAACTTTCTGGTTCTCAGTAGGAAGAATAATAGTAATATTTGGGCCAATAGTATCCTTTGAAAGATATAATGTATTAATATTATTAACATTCCCTATAGTATCATTAGCAAAAAGTTCTACATTAAAATCTCCTTGGGGTAGAGAATCCCATATAAAGAAATCAATAAATTGCGATACATTGTCCGTTATATCTATTAAATCATCATTAATACGATACCAAACTTTATCCAAATTATCTTCATCAATTGTAAGATTGATAAATGGTGATGATGCAAAAGCAGTGTAGTTGTTCGGGGTATTGACAATAATTATAGGCATATCAGGATCTTTTCGTATAGAAATTTCGTCAAACCCAATTTTCCCAAATGAGTCATTGATATAAAACCTCAACGTAATTATATCGAAACCAAAATTATCCCACAAAACTTGGTTTATTGTTCCGTTTAATCCTGTGAATGTGATATTTGACATTCCATTATCTAAGGTGTACCATGTTGATTGAAGTAGTGGTCCTGATTTATAAATAGTAAAATTTGGAGCCGTAACCCCAAATAAGTCATCATTTCCTGGTGAAGTTATAGTTATAATCGGATCAAAAATATTTTTTTGGACAGTTATTTCTTTAGTTCCGATATTACCGGCGGTATCATTAGCATAAAACCTTATTGAAACAGTTCCGTTCCCAAATAAATCCCAAGTTGATTGATCAATTGTACCGCTAAAACCGGTAAAAAGTATAATTGTAGATTCTCCAATAAGAATATACCAACTGGTGTTTAGATTATCTTCTGTAACAGAAATTGTAAAACTAGGAGCGAGATCTCCATAAATATCATTAGGTTGGGGTAAATTTATATCTATTACAGGATGAACGGTATCTTTATATAACGTTAACCTTATCGAATCATTTATATTTCCAAGAGAGTCTTCTGCGAAAATATCAACAAAAAATATCCCATTTAATAAATCATACCAAATAAACATTTTAAGAAGGTCATCAGTATTGTTTGATAAAATTATTGGAGAATATCCTACTACTTGATAGCTAATTGAAAATAGATTTGGATCATAAGCCCCTACATTAAAGGTTGGCATTGAATTCCAATGTGTATTATTTAAGGGTAAGTTAATGGACACTAAGGGTGCTACTGTATCCTTATAAAGTGTTAAAATAAGACTGTCATTTATATTGCCCGCAGAATCATTTGCAAAAATATTTATTTGGAATTCTCCTTGACCTAAACTGTTCCATATCGAAAGATTAAATGCTTCTACTCCCGAAAGTATCACCTTAGTCCCCATGACAGTATACCAAATGGTATCACGATTTAAGTCTGACATAGTTATATCCATAATAGGAGGATCAGAATAATAGGTACTATTTGCTGGAGAATTGACCGTTATCAGGGGCAAAGTTGTATCTTTAATAAGAGTCAGATTCACGGAGAGACTAAATTCACCAAAAGTATCGTTAGCATAAAATTCAATAGTAAAAGAACCATCGCTTAAACCATCCCAGATAGAAGAGTCAAAAAGCTGCTCAGTATCGTTAAGTATATATAATGTACTTACGCCAACTTTATAATAGATTTTGTCAAGGTTCGGGTCAAGATAAGAAATTTTTAAAAGTGGATGAGTATTGTGGCATGTAGAGTTGTTAGGGGTAACAGTTTCAAAAACGGGTGCCTTAGTGTCTTTATAAAGTGTTATTGTAAGATCAGTTCTATGACCAAAAATGTCAAAACTTGTAAATTGTATTTGAAATTCTCCTTCTGGTAAATTATTCCATATAGTTTGATTTAAAATAACTTCAGTATTATTATCCAACCAATTATTTATTGGAGAATATCCAGTCACAGTGTAAGTACAATCTGGTACGCCAGAATTGGGATCAAAGACGGTGATATTAATTGGAGGAGGTGAGTTATAATAAGTAAAATCATTAGGTTGATTAATAATAAGTTGGGGAGCGAGAGTATCCTTTTTGAAAATCAGAGTTATAGTATCATTGATATATCCTAAGGTATCATTAGCAAAAATCTCTATTGTGAATATCCCTTGAGGAAGATTATCCCAAATAGCACTCTGTAGCGTAATATCAGTGTTATTTGAAATAAACACATTAGTCAATCCGACACGATACCAGATTGAATGATTATTTGGTTCATAAACCGAAACTCTGAAAGTCGGTTCAACGTCCCAATAAGTATTATTCGTTGAAGGATTGATGAAAAATATAGTAATTTCTGGAGAATCCGGGTCTTTCCTTATTGTAATTGTGTCATATCCAATTTCTCCTAATGAGTCATTAACATAGAATGTGATAATCACATCTCCAAAACCATAATTATCCCAGGCAGCTTGGTTAATTACGACATCTAATCCAAAAAAGGTATAGTTTGTTGCCCCATTATCTATAGTATACCAAGTAGTATCTAATTCGAGCCCCGCTTTATAAAGTGTAATATTAGGAGCTTCAATTCCGAATAAATCATTACTTTCAGGCGAAACGATTGTAATTATAGGAGCAAATATATTCTTTCTAATTGTTACTTCAATAAATCCTAGATTATTCAAAGTATCATTAGCATAAAATCTAATAGTTACTGTACCGTTCCAAAATTCTTCCCAAGCGGTTTGATTTATTGTTCCAGTAAATTCATTAAATGTATAATTCAAAGAATTCCATGTTTGATTATATAACATGTACCACGTCTGGTTTAGGTTAGATTCACTTATAGAAATCTCAAAATCAGGAGCAATATCACCAAAAAGGTCATCTGAATCTGGATTAATGATCGTGATTACGGGATCTCGTACATCTTTATTTAGGTCCAATTTGAATAAATCATTTAAATTACCAGCCGAATCATTAGCAAAAAAATAAATTGTAAAAGCATCTTCTTCAGATATACTATCCCAAATGCTAATGAGCAATTGCTGGCTTGTGTTATTGATTAACTCTACTTCCTGAGCTTCTACTTGGTACCATAATAAATCAAAATAGGGATCTAAGACTGTAACATTTATAATAGGTTCTACTTTGTGATAGGTATTATTTAATGGCGAATTTATAATCAAAGTTGGAACTACTACATCTTTATAAAGAGTTAGCATGTAATTATCGTTTAAATAACCAAAACTATCGTTTGCATATATTTGAATTTCAAATTTTCCTTCTGCTGGTAAGTTGCTCCAGATTGTGTCATTTAACGGTAGTACCTCATTATTCTGCAGAGTAATATTAACATTATCAACACTGTACCAAATAGTATCAAGGTTTGGATCGATCGCAGTTATATTAAGAAAAGGGGCTGAATTCCAAAAAGTGTTATTTGCTGGCGAATTTATCGTTACTGAAGGAGCAACGGTATCTTTATATAAAGTTATTCTAAGCTCAGAGTGATGACCTAAATTATCATAACTTGTAATACTGACGAGAAATTCTCCTTGAGGCAGAGAACTCCAATTAAGTGGATTAAGAAATACTTCAGTATTATTATTTAACGAATAGATATATGGAATCGCATCTATAATTACTGTATAAGTAAGGAAATCTAAATTAGGTTCGTAGACAGTAATGTTAATTGGAGGCGGAGTATTCCAATAAGTATTATTAACAGGAGTATTAAGTACTAAAATTGGATTACTAGTATCTTTATCCACTACTACTTGAGCAGAGTTAACATTACCAGCAGAATCGTTGGCATAGAAGATGATCGTTACAAAACCTTCAGCGAGAGCCGTCCAGTTGTTCTGATCGATGGTTCCATTTACGGTAAAGATTATGTTAGTCGCACCTCCATCGATCGTATACCACATCGTATCAAGGTTGTCGTCAGCTATCTCAACAGTAAAACTTGGTGCGGTAGCGTCAAAATACTCTCCTCCTATCGGCGAAGTAATGGAGACAGTTGGATCGAGCACGTCTTTATTCACTACCACTTGAGCAGAGTTGACATTACCCGCGGAATCGTTTACGTAGAACGTGATCGTAACGGCGTCTTGAGGAGCGTTACTCCAAGCAGTAGAATTGATGGTTCCGCTCGAGGTTCCGGTGTAATTGGTCGTTCCTCCATCGAGCGTGTACCAAATTAAATCGAGATTCGCCTCGGTGATGGTTAGACTATAACTTGGGGATGTGCTATTAAACCACGCTCCCGACGAGGGTGAATCGATGCTATCGATTGAAGGATCAATTGAATCTTTATTAATTCCTACGCTTGCAGAGTCCCAGTTACCCGCGGAATCGTTTACGTAGAACATGATCGTAACGGC
>Ga0255055_10000410_pt1 | contig 33493 bp, 27 predicted proteins | sample JV7_2_27_MG_FD_188633 | JGI IMG/M metagenome (GOLD analysis project Ga0255055, IMG submission 188633) | Seawater microbial communities from Jervis Inlet, British Columbia, Canada - JV7_2_27 | ecosystem: Environmental > Aquatic > Marine > Inlet | place: Canada: British Columbia | collected...
AATTTCCCCCCCCCCCCACCCCTATAATATTATTATATTATCGGGGCTAATCTTGATGTTTTACTGGGAGATGTGTTTTTTTTGCAATGAGAATTCTGATCTGTCCGCCAAATATCGGTCCAGTTCTTATGCTATAAAAGTATGCGGAGTGCTCCCCCGTTTCTCGCCCATTCCCTTAAGCCCCCTTGCTTTGATTTAGTATCACGCATCAAAGAGCGGATTATTCCCATCCTATCCTTAAATTGGGGGATATGGATCAATTCTTCTAACACGATAGAGGGCCTTATGTCTTAAAGCGACCTTTTTCATGGCCCTGCACAGCGCCACAAAAAGACACACGCAAATACGTCACAGATTGTGCTTAAACTCGCTTAATGGTGCTTAAAGGAAAACATTGAGAAATGAACGGATAATCAGGGAAAAACAGGAGCATAAGATTGGCAGCGCTACCGGGATTCGAACCCGGGTCTGATGGCTGAGAACCACCTGTCCTAGTCCCCTAGACGATAGCGCCGCACAGATTTGATTCGCCAGAATACCAGATATACCCCTGGGATGTCAATAAATCTGCTGTTAATAAAGGCTTAAGACTGATCGGTTTCTTTATGCCTATCCTCTGAATCGGGCTCGATATGGATCAGGATATTGACCGGCTTGGAACATGTTTTCTTTATCTTCTTCTCGACCCGAACTGATATATCATGCCCCTGTTTGACTGACAGGTCGGGATCACAGAGAAGATGGAGATCGATGAACAGCTCGCCGCCCAATTTTCGTGACCTCAGGGCGTGCCATTTGCAGACATCTTGTTCCTCGTCCAGAGCGATCTTAATATCCTGAATGGTCTTCCTGTCTGCCGCATGGTCGGTGAACTCCATAAAACCTTCATAAAAAATCTTGCCCGCTACACCCATGATTAAAAAGCCAACAATAAGGGCGGCCACATGGTCCGCATAACCCCAACCTAAAATACTGGCAACTCCTCCAAGGAGAACTGCTACAGAAGACAGCGCATCCGACCTGTGATGCCAGGCATTGGCATAGAGCGCAGAACTGTTTGTCTTGTTGGCAACCTGTCGGGTCTTTTGGAACAACACCTCTTTTACAAAAACACTCAGAACCGCTATCACCAACATGAATAAACCAGGATAATTTGTCTTTCCCCTGGAGATTGCTAAACCAGCTGTCCAGATAAATCCTCCGCCAACGGCGAAGAGGATCACGGCCATCACTTGAGAGACAAACGTCTCAAACCGTCCGTGACCGTATGGATGCGTGTCATCAGCAGGGCGATTGGCCAACCGAACACCTACCAGAACCAGGATATCGGTAACCAAGTCTGACAGCGAATGGACACCGTCTGCGATAAGCGCCGAAGACCGTATGATAGCACCGGTCGCTATCTTGAAAAACATAAGACAGGAGTTGGCCAGAACTCCCCATAAAGTAATACGGCGCATTTGCCGGTTTTTTTCTTTTAGGTTTCTTTCCATCAAATTCTGCATAATAAAGAGCCGCTCACAGTAAAACTGCTGTGAGACCATTATAGAAAAAAAACTAGGATGTTTCTATTATCACATGCGGATATCTCCATTTTTATCTATGGAAACACTTTTATATTACACGTTACACCGCGACGGTTCCCATTCATCCGAAACATATGTTGATGAGTGGGGACTAAGTTGATGCAGGTGTGTGGGGGAATATGTTTAGAGCAGGCAAGCAGGGGAAAGGTGGGAGGAAAGAAAGGAACGAAGAATGTTCATTTCTTTATCTTTGCATCTCCGGTTTTTATTCTGATATCATCTATTCAAAAAATCTCACAAGATATATAAGAGCATTGATATGAGCATCCTAAAAACGTCTTTTTTCAGAAAATTTCTTCTTCCCGGGTTTGTCTTCCAATCGGTCATCATCGCCGGAGGATACGGAACGGGAAGGGAGCTCATCGAGTATTTCTTGAATTTTGGTCCTCTCGGCGGGCTTTTAGGCATGCTCTGCATCACAACGACCATCTGGGCTGTCATTCTCGCTTTGACTTTTGAGTTCTCGAGAAAATTCAACGCCTATGATTACAGGACCTTTTTCAAGGCTCTTCTCGGCCCGATATGGCCCGTTTTCGAAGTCATATACATGCTATTCCTTCTGATCGTCCTGGCCGTCATCGGATCAGCTGCAGGCATTCTTCTTCGTGACAATTTCGGTGTCCCCTACATCATTGGCGTCATGATCATGCTGCTCACAGTAGGCTTTCTTACCTTCAAAGGAAGCGGGATGATAGAAAATTTTCTTTCCATCTGGTCCATTCTTCTCTATATCACCTATGGTGTCTTTTTTATTGCCGCGCTCATCGCCTTTGGACCTATCATCAAAGAAACTCTGAGGGAGGGCATTATCAAACCTGGCTGGGCTATCGGAGGATTTAAATACGCTCTATACAACCTGGGAACGATCCCAGCTGTGTTTTTCTGCCTCCGCCATATCAAATCTAGGAAAGAAGCGATTTCTGCAGGTTTCATCGGAGGGGTTATCGGCATCCTGCCGGCAGTCCTTTTTTACTTTTCTGTACTGGGCCGTTATCCCTCTATCCTGCCCGAGGAGCTCCCGGCGATCGTCCTGCTTCGCGATATCGGTTTTCCTGCCCTGCTCTTTGTGTATCAGATCATCCTCTTCGGGACTTTGATAGAGACAGGAACAGGATTCATCCACTCGGTGAACGAGAGGATCCAATCCTCACTCGAAATAAGAGGAAGAAAATTTCCTGTTTGGCTGAGACCTGTGATTGCTGTAAGTCTTCTTCTTATGGCTTTAGGGATATCAACTTTCGGATTGATCACCCTGATCTCGAAAGGATATGGCGCTGCCAGCTGGGCTTTTCTTGCCGTCTATATCCTTCCTCTTCTCACATTGGGGATCTACAGGATCATCAATACTTCAAAGTGACTTAAAAAGGATCTCTTCCAGATAATGTGAATCAATGCACAGAAATAGAAGAGAACCCTTTAAACGTACTCGATGGTAGCGGGCGGTTTGGGTGTGATCTCATACGCTACACGCACAACAGTGGGGATCTCGGTGGTTATTCTTGCCGAGATCTTTTTCAGCAGATCCCAGGGGACCTCTGTCGGCTCAGCGGTCATGGCGTTCTCGCTTTCGACAGAACGGACGATGACAATGTCACCATACTTTCTTTTTCCCTCTTCAACACCAGTGCCCTTATCACTGAGCAGAGTGGCAAAAGCCTGAAAAGGTTTTAAGTATGAGATCTCTTCTTCGATAATTTGAGTGGCCTTGCGGACAACAGCGGTCCGTTCTGGCGTGACTTCACCCACAATTCTCGTAGCCAGCCCAGGGCCGGGAAACGGCATTCTTTGATGAAGTTCCTCCGGCAGGCCGAGTCCCTGACAGACCTCCCGGACTTCTGGTTTAAAAATCTCTTTTAAAGGTTCGATCACCTTGAATCCATATCCTTTTTCCGGATCGATCCCGATCTGCTCCAGGATATTATGCTGGGTCTTGACTCCACCCTTTGTCTCTATGATGTCTGCGGCGATGGTTCCCTGTATGAGAAACCTCGCTCCGCTTTTTGCGACCTCCCGTGCGAACACAGAATAAAATGTATCCCGGAAAGCCTTTCGTTTATCTTCCGGGTCGGCTTTCCCCCGCAATGCTAGAAAAAACTCATCCCGGGCGTCAATTATATCGACATGGATTCCGAGGTCAGAAAACATCTTTTGAACATCTTCTGGTTCGGATTCCCTCATCAGCCCATCGTCAATAAAGATAACCTTGAGATTTTCTCCAATCGCCCGGTGAGCCAGGCTGGTTGCTGTTGAGCTGTCGACTCCACCCGAAAGGGCAGAGATGGCTTTTTCTGAGCCGACCGTTTTTTTGATATCCCCGATCTTATCATCGATAAACTTTTTCACATTCATCTCTTCACTCTCCGCTTATTGTTTTTCCTGATATATTCCTAGAATATGTCGACTTCTTTTACCTTAGAGGTTTCATCAACACCACTTCGGCAGCCGACTCAACCTTATCTTTTGACTCGTGAATAATCCAGGATTAATGCTTTGTATCTATCATAAAAAAATGATATTCTCAATACAAGATATCAGTCAAATATCCTCTTTCAGGGTGAGAAAACGAGATAGAAATTCACCGCGACAACTATCTATAAAGGCTATTGTAACTTTCGGGAAAAAATGACAAGATAGAAATTGAAAATAAAGATGTATTTAAAAGAGGAGGGCTCATCCAAGGCTAGGATTTAAACAGGATATGAGGGATTCCTCTCTCTATCTCTGCCCTCCTCTTTTTCATTTCTAGCTCATCCTTTCGATAAACCTAAGTCTTTCAAAGGTTTATCTGCCAAAAACACAACATATTGAGGCTATTTGATTAAAAAATACGACATATTGTAATGCTTGTCAAGAAATTTATTTATTTTTCTTAGAGGGCTTCTCGAGGAAGCATCGCTTTCCTGTTCTCAAAAAACAGAGCATTTCCAAATACTTATTATGAATAAGGGAGAGCATTGATTTTATTTCCATTAAAGCTCTGGAGATCAGGTTCTAAACCGAATTATCCCCTATCAGTATATTAGACGGTTGTCATTTTTATGGATTCTCGGTATATTCAATTTCCTTATAGAAAAGAGATCATCATGCTTCTTGAGCTTAAAAAAGAGATCATATACGGACCTGTCCACTCCAGGCGACTCGGGCCCTCTCTTGGACTGAATATCCTCCCTCCCCAAAAGAAAACCTGTACGTACAATTGTCTTTACTGCCAGTACGGCTGGACTGATTTTTCTTCTGAAAAAGGTTCATTCCCATCCCCTGAAGAAGTGTTTTCTTCCCTGAAAAAAACCCTTGAGACATTAGACGAAAAGCCGAATGCCATCACATTTTCAGGAAATGGAGAACCGACTCTCCATCCTAAGTTTGCTCAGATCGTTGATGGGGTGATACGTCTTCGGGACTTATATGCCCCTCAAAGCCGGACAGCTATCCTCTCCAATTCTTCCACCGCTACCCGAGCTCATATCCAGGCAGCCCTGCAGAGTCTCGACATGCGAATCATGAAGATGGAAACAGGGAACCAGACGTTTCTGGAGAATTTCAACCAGCCTGCCCCTTCTTTTCGCTTCGACAGGATCGTCAAAGGACTGTCTGCGCTTCCGAATATCACCCTTCAAGCTCTTTTTACCAAAGGGCCGAAAGGGAATTCTCTTGAAGAAAACATCACCGCCTGGATTGAAGCTCTCCAAATCATTCAGCCGTCCTTTGTCCAAATCTACACGCTCGACCGGGATTGCCCTTCTACATCGATCGAAAAAATGGAAATAAACGAGCTTTCAGAGATCAGAGAGAGACTCGTGAATACGGGCATTCAGTCAGACATATTTGTTTAGTTTGCCATGATAAATAATCCCAAAGAGAAAAGCGATCTGGGATTAATATTCGGGATCACGGCTTATGTGCTCTGGGGGCTTCTTCCTGTTTACTGGAAAGCTCTCCAAGACATCCCGGCTTACGAAATCCTCTGCCACCGCATGATCTGGTCCTTTATATTTCTTTATTTGATCCTTGCCATTAAAAAACATTGGAATTGGTTAAAAAAAATCCCGTCTGACCGAAACGTCCTGATGATCTATTCAGCGACAGCTTTTATCCTCGGTATAAACTGGTTTATTTATATCTGGGCCATAAATTCAGGTTTTTTGGTGGAAGCCAGCTTGGGTTACTTTATTAACCCCTTGGTGAATGTTCTGCTGGGCGTAGTGATTCTCAAAGAAAAGTTGAGAGCCTGGCAGTGGATCGCGATCGCTATCGCATCTCTCGGTGTTCTTTATTTAACTCTCGATTACGGTCGGGTCCCCTGGATCGCCCTTACCCTGGCTTTCTCTTTCGGCATGTATGGCCTCCTTAGAAAGGTCGGTCCCTTAAGCTCACTGGAAGGGCTCTCTTTTGAGATGACTCTCCTTCTCATCCCTGCACTCCTCTTCCTTATTTATCTCGAAATAAAGGGACAAAGCGCATTCGGTCATGTAGCGCTTTACAAAAACGGATTGCTCGTTCTTGCCGGAATAGCCACCGCCATTCCTCTTCTTTTTTTTGCTTCTGCAGCTAGAAGGATCAAACTAACGACAATAGGAATTCTTCAGTATATATCACCCTCGCTCCAGTTTTTGCTGGGTGTGTTTGTGTACAAAGAAGATTTTCCACAGGGGCGTTTTGTTGGATTCATCATTATCTGGATCGCACTCCTTATCTTTTCTCTTGATAGGATAAAAATGAAAAGGAAGAGACTGGAAGCATGAAGAAAGCCATTCTCCTATATGAAGTTGTTTTCATCATCCTCCTGTCATGTCCTATTCTTGCCGCCCAGAAAGCTGTGGACTTTACACTCAAGGATCTGGAAGGAAATCCGATCACTTTGAGCCAGATCTATAAAGAGAACATCGTCCTTCTCAACTTCTGGGCGACATGGTGTCTTCCTTGTGCCAAAGAACTCCCCCATCTCCAAAGGATGTTCGATACATACAAAGACAAGGGGCTCCAAATCCTGACCATAAATGTAGACGGCCCGGGAACTTTGGCTCAAGTCCAAACATTCATCCAACGGTATGGCTATTCTTACCCTGTTCTCTTAGATTCCGGATCCAATGTAGTTGCCCTATACAATCCCCGTGTCATCCTTCCCTACTCGGTGCTCATAGACAGAGGCGGAAGGATCGTTTCCATCCATCAAGGATACAGCCCCGGCGACGAAGTTCTTCTGGAAGAAAAGATTTCCGAACTTTTTGAGCCAGCAGAGGTGGTCCAAAAGGAAGTTTTGTCATATCAAATAAATGAGACTTTTCTTTTCAGGAATTTCTTTGATGAAGACTTTGTCACACTTTCAAGAGAGGGGAGATCATCCCAGATCATCAATCACTTTGATCTCCTCTTGAACTGGAAAAATATCCTCGTCGGGACCCGGATCGATTCCCGAATGGATCTCAGTCCTATCGAAACCGAGTTCACATTGGGGAAAAGATTTGCCGCCATCGATCTTGGATCCTTTCGGATGAGATTGGGTGACTTTTACCACTCCTTAGGACGGGGACTTTCATTCAGCCTTCTGAAAACATTCGAGGAGGAGGGCCTGGAACACCTTATCGACACAACATTGGATGGAGGATATGTTTATCTGGAAAAGGGAATCCTTTCTTTCGAGGCCCTGGGCGGGTGGATCGAACGGGAGGATTCGAACATATCGGACAAAATACTGGGAGGCACTATCCGTATCCAGCCGCTGTCTTTGGGCACATTTTCCATTCATTTGCTCGGTTCCCGGATGGAACCGGGTTCGAAATACGGAAACAAGGACGTTTTTATTCCATCTGTCAGCATCGATCTCCCTAAAATTGCAAAAAAAATTAGTTTTTACGGCGAGTTCTCTCTTATCCAAAAAAACAGCTACTTTTCTCTAAACAAAGATTCCGGACATGGAATTTATCTGGAATCCAGTTTTCTTGGGAAAGAGCTTTCCATTCTTTTGGAGTTTAAAGATTATAAGCACCTCAATTATGAATACAATCGGCCACCTCTTCTCGAAGCGGAACAACTAGATATTCTGGCCAGCCAATTCGACGACGATGCCATGGATTCAACCGGCATTTCTTTGGGGATCCATTATAAGCCTCAAAATGCTTCCCATCTTTTTTTCGGAAGCATTAAACATCTTATCAGTCAGCCTGAGAAACACCCATTCCTTGGCTCGTATGAGAGAAAGATCTTTCATGTCTACGGCGGCATAGAAAAAACATTCAAGGAAACAGGTTATCTGAATGTCCTTGCCGGATGGAGAGATGAGGAAAACACATCTCTTGTGTTTCTCAATTTCGCCGGCCGGACATTTCATTATCAGGCCAACTTGAGTTACCCCCTTTCTTCAAGGCTCAGCATTGAGGTTGACTGGAAAAGCAAGACTTTCAAAGGAAAGTTTGTGGACTATTTCGAAAGACGCGCCTATTTGTCTCTTCATTACTCATCCCTTGGGATCGCAACACTTCTTTTCGAACAGACAGATGATCCTGAAATATTTTTCCTCTACCGAAAAAAGAATTGGTGGGCAGGACAGGTCGAGATCAGAATCACATCCGCCAATATTGTCCGGATCCTTATCGGCTCAACCAAAGGATCGGTCAAATGCGCCGGAGGAATATGCCGTTTTTTCCCACCATTCGAAGGATTGAGAATAGAGGCAAACCTGAGATTTTAGTTCTTCGAATACTGAGTTTCAGAGATACTTTTCGATCTCATTCCGAATACCGGATTCGTTGTATCCTTCTTCAAGTAGCCTTATCGTGGAGTTGCGGTCTAAGATTATATTCAGTGGAACCCCTCCCCTCCCATATAGATTCCATAGTTTACGCGCTGTATCATCACCAACTGAAAATGTGATTCCGAACTGTTGTGCCCACACAGCAGGATCTCCGTCGATAAGAATGGTGTAGATAAAGAATCCCTTGTTCCTGAAATCGTTAAAAAGATCTTCAAGATGGGATGCTTCGTTCCGGCAGGGGCCGCACCAGTCCGCAGAGAAATTCACTAATATGATTTTTCCAAAATAATCGTAGAGAGAAACTGTCCCTCCTTTTTGATTTATAACCTGGAAATCCGCCATGATCGAACTCAATTCCGATCCGTATGTTGCATTCCCAGCGGTGAAATTCGCCTGGGTGTTCGTCTCGCTCAATTCATAATTTGAAGGGCTGAAAGCTGTTCCTTTTTTGGAGGGCGTGATCACATAATCTCGGCTTGCAAGATCTGAAAAACTATAACGTCCATCTGCGTCTGTGACTGTCGTCCTGGAGGATCCATCGGAAAGATACACCGTCACATTGACTAAAGCCTGACCATTCTGGGTGATCCTTCCTCTTAAGGTAATAGTGATATTTGTATCGGGTCCGGTTGGGATCGTTTTCTTGCATCCCACCCATAACATCATGAAAAATACTATTCCGCAAAACAGAAAGATCTTAATAAATGATTGTCTTTGACCGCACATGACTTTCCTATTCAAAATCTTTAGTAAAATGATAGTCAATATAGGGAAAAAGTCAACTCCAGATCTTTTCAGACTTATATGAGTTCTCTCTGGGAGCATTTGTTCATCATTGCCATTGAGCGGTATCTCATATACAATCTCATCCTTCATGATTCTCCTAGATACAGGGGAAAGAAGACACTAAATTGAGAGAAGGATGCAAGGATGGCTAAGCCGAATATCGAGAAGGAACACCCCAGCATTCTCCAGTGCGTTCGAGAATTAAAAAAGGGCCAGATACCTCCCTGGAAGGCAGAAGAAAATCTGGCAGAAAAATATGGGATCACCCAACCCCTGAATTTTAAAGCAGGAGCCCTCTGCCGACAAAGATACATTGAAGAAGTCACTGGAGAAAAATTTTGTTTCATCCAGATTCCTGAAAAACCATACAAGCAAAGTTACACATGCCCAGAACACAATCTGATCTGGGAGATCGAAGCAAAAGACACCGACCTCACTTGTTCCTTGTGCGGTTCTAAACTCGAATCCTCAAAGCAAACCTCCGCACTTGTTTCGAACTATATCGGGGGCCAGGAAGACTATTATTCCTATGCCGGAAGAATAAAAGTTACAGGAACAATTCAAAAAGAATTCACAAATCTTCTTGTTTACGGGACCGGACTCGGCCCGATAGGTGTGACCAGAGGATGTTTTTTGATAAATAAATTCGGAGGAGCTTATATCCAGACATCAGAATCTGCCCGGGCCGCCAGGTGCCTAGGCTTCATCTTTCTTTCAGAGAAATCACGGAACCAAGCCATTCATGTCATCGAGAATAATCTGCCGGAGCTGATATCTAAAATGGATGCAAAGATGACCGAATTCAGCGGCCGCACAGGGCCTGTCGAGTTCGGCCGCGCTGAATCCCGAAAAGGATTCATCCTGTATGTCGAGTTTATTGCCGACTTTAAAAATGCAAGGGGGCATGGCGACATCAGCCGGGCTGTCGGTTTTGCTAAACATGAACTTGAGAAAATACTGAACAATACCGATATCGAGTATAAACTTAGTATGATCGCACAAGGATACGATGGAGATTTAAAACCAAGCCCGAGGAATAAGAGAGGACGGTTCGCTTCCGCTTCTGTTAGAATTCCGCTTGAAGTGTTTCAAGATGAATTCGGAACACATCCTGATAGATTTTTAGAAATGATCGAGGTGGATAAAACCGGCAGCCAAAAACTCGGCTGTCAGTTTTATTCAGGGATGGGAGGAGAGATCATTCCTGCTGTTTACCGGGCAACAAAATTAAATCCTCGCAGCTGTCTGGTCTCATCATTCCAAAACACTTTTGCAGGAGTGGACGGCAGTGATCTTGTTTATACCGTCGAGCTTCCAAACATCGAATCAGGAATCGTCTCCTGCCGTGAAGGATTGATCCCTCCGACAGGACGCGAGGCTCTGAGGATCATGGGTGTCCGCACAAGCGAGGAATTCTCAGCCTCTTTAGCCGCTCAGGTCTTAGCCGGAGAATTCAATCTTGCTCTGGAGATCGCAAGAGAGAAGCTTTACAAACCGTAGGATCTCCCCCTCTTCTTTTTATTGGATCTTATCCGAGCAATCCTCGTATGAGCGTTTGAGTGAAACATTCTTTATATAAGCTGCATGCGTTTGCCAATCCTTTCTTGCTGTGGTATAAATGTTCAAAATTCAAGAGGAGAAGAGGAATTGCAATGGACATAAAAACGTTTCAACCGACCGAATACAAACTCAAATGCTTGGAATGCGGAAAAGAATTCACAGAGGACAATCACCTGCTGGCCTGTGACGAAGAGCACAAACCCTCTTTTCTTCGCACTATTTATCCTCAAGAATCATTCGAAATCAAAGAAGACAATGAAGGGATGTTCCGTTTCAGTCAATGGCTTCCCCTTCGCAAGCATATCAAGAATGACGGACATCCAGTCGCTCTCAAAAGTGAAAACCTCGCTGCAAAATTGGATCTCGATGATCTTTGGATCGTTTTTTCAGGATACTGGCCGGAACAGAACGCTGACATGAGGGCATGCACATTCAAACAGCTTGAAGCTCCCCCGGTATGCTCCCGGTTCCTGGATGATCCCCGCACGATCGTCGTCGCCTCGGCAGGAAACACTGCCCGCGCTTTTGCAGAGATCTGCTCCATAAATGAGATCCCGCTCCTCCTTGTTGTCCCTGAAGTCGGGTTGGACGACCTCTGGTCAACCAGCCATTTTTCGGACAAGGTCAAGCTCGTTGCCGTGACCGAGGATGCGGATTACTCTGATGCCATCGAACTCTCGAACATCATTGCAGCTCTACCCGATTTTGTGCCTGAGGGCGGGGCCAAAAACGTCGCCCGCCGTGATGGAATGGGTACGACTGTCCTGGCAGCCGTCACAGAATCAGGACGGATCCCGGATCATTACTTCCAGGCTGTTGGGTCCGGAACCGGAGGAGTCGCCGCTTGGGAAGCCGCTATCCGCCTTGCCGGAGAGGGACACTTCGGAGAAAATCACATGCGTCTTCATATCTCCCAGAATTATCCGTTCACTCCTCTGGTCGACGCCTGGACACGCGGATCCAAGACGCTTTTCGAGATGGACGATGATGTGGCCAGACACCTCATCCAGCAGACAACAGCTCATGTGCTTTCCAACCGGAAACCTCCTTATTCGATAGCCGGTGGAGTCTATGACGCCCTTGTGAATACAAATGGCATCATGTACTCCGTCACAAATGAGGAAGCTAAAGCCGCCGGTGAGCTCTTCCTGGAATCAGAGGGTATAGATATTGCACCCGCCGCCAAGGTTGCTACAGCCTCACTACAACAATCTGTCGAAAAAGGATTGGTGTCAAAGAAGGATATGATCCTTCTTAATATCACAGGCGGCGGCCAGCAAAGATTGTTTTCCGAACAAAAAATGAACTACATGAAACCCCATGTCATCGTTAAACGAAAGGAAATTTCTGAAGAGACTGTTCAAAAATTATTTGGATGACAGGATCACAGATTCTTTGATCATGTTTTTACAGAAAAATCCTTCCAGGATGAATCCTTTTTTCTTTTCAATAAACACGAATCATCGCTATGGAGAGGAGCAGGATTGAATTTTTTATGGAAATGCATTATAAATAAAAGAAAAACATGACGTTACGAATCATTCAGAAACGAAATAGAGAATGATAAAGATCCTGATTGCTGATGACCATACCCTTGTAAGAAGGGGAATCAAACAGATCCTTGCCGGAACACAAGATATGGCTGTGATCGATGAAGCCGCAAACGGTGAAGAAGCGCTCACAAAAGCAGTAAAGAACGATTATGACGTTATCCTCCTCGATATCCGGATGCCGAAGAAAGACGGGATCAGCGTCCTGGAAGAAATACAGAAAGTCAAACCTAATCTTCCGGTTTTAATGTTGAGCATGCATCCAGAAGATGAATTCGCCAAAGAAACCCTCAGAAAAGGTGCCTCAGGCTACGTCACCAAAGAAAGCGCACCGGAAGAATTGATCGATGCTATCCGGAAGGTCCACAGCGGCAGCAGGTATCTCAGCTCGGCATTCGCCGAAAATTTGGTTTCGAACATTGATCTTTCTGAACAAAAACCGATCCACACCAAACTTTCCAGCAGAGAGTTCGAGGTCTTGAAGCTCCTCTCCTCCGGCCAGACACTGAAGCAGATAAGCACAACACTCTCCCTTAGCGCAAAAACCATAAGCAGCTACCGGATGAACATGATGAAAAAAATGAAGATGAAAACCAATGCTGAACTCATCACCTATGCTGTGAAACATAGACTGGTTGAATAAATAACACTTGAAAAAAACTGATATTTTCGTATCATATATATAAGGTTTTGGCTAAGGATGGAAAAGAAAGACAAATTTTTTCCTATTTTAATTATCGATATTTCTATGCTATTTCTTCTCCTTTTTTTCACCGCATCCATCAACGCCGAAGATAAAGCCACTCAACATTTGGTATTAAAAGTTTCTGAGGTCTGTATTGTGGGTATTTCAGGAAATCCAGGAAATATGGAAATGAAAAATCCTGACTCACCCGGGATCGATCCCAGTCCAGTTAAAGACAGTACTTCTTTTATTCACTACACCTCGACAGTCCCGCCTGGAGGTGTGAGAAACCTGACTGCAAGATGGGGCCCTGACAGTTCCGCTCCCTCAGGCTGCTCTCTTAATCTCAATGCTATCCCATCCGGAAGATCCAATGAGGGCATCTCTCAAGGAGAGATCATTCTCTCCCACATCCCTCAAACAATCGTGTCGGCTATCGGAAGCTGTGTCACGGGTTTGGGATACGGCACCGGAACCCAGCTTGAATACACTCTCTGTGTCCAAGACATCCTTGAAATGAAAGCAGGAGAATCCAAGAGCGTTTCTGTTGTTTTTACTCTCACCGACATCAACTGATTTTTCCTCACCATCAACTTTTTCTCACCTCTCTCATGTTTTTGAAGATTTCTCATGTAGCTTCAATTAGAAGGTTAGGGCGTTCCTGGAAAATCACCCTTAACGATGAATCATCCCAATAACCGGAGATGAGGAATTTGCGGTAAATATGACCCCCATAAATCCCTCGTAAAGGCGATTGTCATTATTTCAAGAGAAGCTACAATGGTGACGATGTTCAAAACGAAACAAAAACCAATAGGATGGAAAATATGAGAAAAATGAAAATGATCGTTTTGGGAATCGCTCTTGTGTTGTGCTGGAGTGGCTTGATGATCGCCGCGGATACAGCCACACAGACATTCTCTTTGAGTGTTCTGGATATTTGTGTTATCGGGGTGACAGGAAATCCTGGCAATCTCGAAGTCCAAGCACCGGCTTCAGGCGGAGAAACTCCCGACAATCCGTTTGATGATTCCACCTATGCTGTTTACACTTCGGTGGTCGGAAGCGGACAGGCAAGGCAGATCACAGCGGAATGGGGAGCTACAGATTCTGCTCCATCCGGAACATCGCTTAAACTCGAAGTGACGGAGCTCGCTGGTGTGAATGAAGGTTCTGCTGCGGCTGAGATCACGATGTCTGATACACCCCAGTCTATCATCACCGGCATCGGCAGCTGCGCGACAGGAACTGGCATCGGCGGCGCCAAACTGAAATACACCCTTTCAGTGGATGATGTCACACAGCTCGTAGCCGGAAGCAGCGAATCAGTTACTATCACTTTGACTTTAGCAGACGCTTCATAAGCTTTTTTGCCTTTCAATTAAGAAACAGAGGCTGAGGTTGATCCCGACCTCAGCCTTTTTTTTATTTCTGAGACCCCCCAAAAACCTGTATAAAGATGATTTCAGTTTTCCTTTTTATCACCCCTAACAATGAGGAATATCACCCCAAACGATGAGAAAAAAGAGGGATTTCTCACCCCTTGAATGCCCTATAAAGGCGATTGAGCAAACATCTACCCATATGATAGATTTTACTTGAAAAAAGGAGGGAAACCGTGATCCCCCGAACATACCCAAGAAAAATGAGGACTTTCATAAACCTTTTTCTTGCTCTTATCCTTCTCTGGAGTGCGGTTTCTGCCATAAGGATCCAAGTCTCAGGAAGTTGGAATCTCGTTCTCACCGGAGCTGACCTGGAGGGACCTCCTGGAAGCAATCTAAGACCGGAACATGAAAGTTTATCTGACGCGGTGCGCATAAGAGTGAAAGAGCGTCGGGATTGGGAAGTCGACGTACGGAAAAGCGATATCAACTGGCATCCTGACCTTCATCTTTTCATCAGAAGAACATCAGACGGAAAAGGGAGACGAGGATCAGTAATTATCGGAGGCTGGAATTACCAAGAGATCTCGGATTTTGACCAGAGATGGTTCTGGGGCAGGGGAGACAGAGACAATATCAATACTCAGCTGAAGATATCAGGTGTTTCAGTCAGTCTCCCGGCCGGTATGTATACCACCATCATCACGTATACGGCTATTGAACTTTAATTAAGGAGAAAAGACGTGTTTAAATCAAAAAAAATCGTATTCCTACTCGCATTCATTCTCGCCTCTCCCCTGGCTGTGATGAGCCAGGGAATCGGTGTGTACAATGGGCTAACAAAGATACGAGATATCAGCATCGGGCAGTCCTATTCTGATGTGATCGTTCTTAAAAACTCGGGGATAGAACCTGAAGAGGTCAGGCTGTACCAAACAGATTTTCACTTCACATCAGACGGACAAAAATTTTTCAACTCCCCGGGCCAGGCCCCCCGCTCTAACAGCGACTGGATCACTTTTTCTCCTTCCAGATTGACGATCGCTCCCTCGACTCTCGCTGAGATCAAGGTCAATATTCGGATTCCGGACGATTCTTCTCTTTGCGGGACCTATTGGAGCATGATCATGGTAGAGATCGTACCTAGGATCACCGAAGAGATTGATACACTCAAAAAACACGATATTCAATTCGGCATCAATCAAGTCATGCGATATGGTGTCCAAATCATCTCCAACATCAATAATTCGGGTACCAGGGACATCAAATTTCTCGACACAAAAGTCATAAAGGAGCAGGAATCAAAAATCCTGGAAGTAGATGTGAAAAATACTGGGGAACGATGGCTTAGACCCTATCTCTGGGTCGACCTTTACAACTCTGACGGAAATTACTTAGGAAAATTCGAGGGCGGAAGATGGAGGATATTTCCGGGAACATCTGTAAGATTCAGAGTCGATCTGACCTCTATTCCCAAAGGAAAATACAACGCGCTTGTTGTGGTTGACAATAAGGATGAATATATTTTTGGCGCACAATACGCTTTAAGTTTAGAAAACTTTTACTGACATGAAGGCAATAGCATACAGAACGAACGAACTTGATGTAAAGATACCCGTCTTTATCAAGATCGTTTTCATCATCATTCTGTTTGTTATTGGCTTCTCGTCTTTTTCCTTCGGCCAGGAACCGGATAAACTCACCGTTACTCACTTGGGTGAAAAAGTTATCCAGACAAAACCAAAGAATTCAATCACAAGCGCCTTTCGAGTAAAAAACATCTCCTCAAGTCCTTTAAAACTCGCTCCTGAGGTCAGTGTGCCAGAAGGATGGCAGGTTATCACCCAACTCTCCCCATTTGAGCTTCAGCCTGGACAGCAGACGATCCAGCTCATCGGGATTTTTATTCCTTTGAGAGTAGAAAAAGGAGATTATGATATTTTCTTTGCTGTCAATCAGGAAAATTCTTCGCTCCTATATGCTGAAGACACAATTCCGATACGGGTGCTCTTATCAGCAAGCCTTGAATTGCATAAGATCGATGTCCCGACCCGCGTCGTTGCCGGTGATGAATACCAGGCTCACTATCTCGTCATCAATGACAGCAATGCCGCCTGTAAAGTCAAATTCCAGGTCGAAAGTAAGGATGATTCTCCACTCACCTGGACATGCGATAAACATTCACTCCAGGCAGGAGAGTCTGCCAGTGTTAATGTAACTGTCCAGACTTCAAAAGATATCCATAAAAAAACAGACCATTTCCACAGCCTAACTGTCACAACTGAAGATTTCGAAGGAGAGGATATTCGAGCGACGACAGTCACCAACCTTGAATTGATCCCTATGGTCAGCGGAGAAAAAGATTATTTCCACAGGCTTCCCTTAAAAGCCAGGATCATCAGCGTCTGGGATAATCTATTAGGATCCATGACCCAGCTCAGCCTTTCAGGATCCGGAACTTTAAATGAACACAAAGACAGCCGGGTGGATTTTCTCTTTCAAGGCCCAGGAGAAAACACAATTTTGACATTTGGGCAGGTAAGGGAAGAATACCGCTTCCGGTTCCAATCCCCTATGTTCTCCATAAGTGCTGGGGATCAGATGTATTACCTCTCGAAACTCACCGAATACGGGCATTACGGACGGGGGATCGAGGGTATTTTTCAGCGTCAAAACTTTTCTCTGAGAGCCTACTATGACAAAAGCCATGTCTTTATTCCCCGACAGAATCAAGTTGGATTTCAATTGGGATTTCACGATGAAAATAAGGACAATGGTTTATTTATAAATTATGTCTATTCCGAAAAAACGGATCAACCTGAGGATCAGATGCTGAGTTTTCACAGTGAAATCATCCCTTACAAAGATGCACGCCTCACTGTGGAAGGGGCCCTAGGACAGAAAGGGAATGCACCGGATAATAAGATCGGCAAAGCGTTCTGGGTGGAGATGTCAGGAAGACACAAATGGCTGAACTATCGCATGAACGTCATCCGTTCAACCCCGACATATCCAGGATATTATCAGGGAATTGACTTCAATTCAGCTTCCCTCTCGCTTGCACCTTTTAAATGGATCGAATTGAATGGAGCCTATTACGAACAAAAAAGGAATATGCAAAACAATACACCAGCAGATTCGCTTTATGCCCGAAATTATAACTTTGGCTGCCGTCTCAAGATCCTGGATGGGCTTCTTATGTTTATTGAAAACCGGAACCGGACACGCAATAACTATATGGGACCGACTCCCTATAACTATGAAGATAACAGCACACGTTTAGGGGTAAACACATACTGGGGACCGCTCATGTTGATGGCAACCATGGACAGGGGAAAAACAAACAACAAAATCGTAAACAAGACAGCTGATCTTAATGAATACATAGGTTCACTTTCTTTCCGTCCTTCTCAATTGTTTTCTTTCAATGGATATGTCCAATGGCGGGACCAAAAAAAGAACTTCACAGGAGACGACCTGCAAAACCTGACCATCAGCTTCGATGCTATGATCACTATCGGCCGCACATCTCTAATGGCATTGGGCCGCACATCATTTCATCGGGAATTCTATGACCAAGTTCTCAATGATTATCTTATCGCTCAAGAATTTATCACCAACAGGATGTCGCTGGCAGAGATCTCTCTCAAACACCAATTCAAGAACAACCATTCCTTAGGACTCCATGTGCGACAGGTTCTTTCTCCGCATTCAGAAACAGCTAAAAATATAGTCGGTTTCATAGACTATACGATGCCCATCAATGTCCCGGTCTCCCGAAAGCCGGACAGGTTCGAGCTCTCCGGGCAGGTGTTTGATTCAGAGAAAAACAATGAAGGGATCAAAGGCGTGATCATCCGGGCAAACGACCGCACAACGATCACTGATAAAAAGGGCCACTTTACTTTTCACGGTCTCCAATCCGGGCAGTATTATCTTGCCGTCGACAGGGGTACTCTGCAGCCGGAGAAGATCACAGCAGAGAAATCCCCTATGGAGATCGCACTCACAAGCCACAAAAAAAACGAATGGAATATCTCGGTCGTCAGCAAAGCAACATTTTCCGGCCGAGTTCAGGTCTTTAAATCCGAACAAAAGAAAACGCTTTCGAATTCACTCATTACTGAAAACGAACAAAATAAAATGGTTGTTGATCGAGGATTGGTGAATGTGATGATCGAATTGAGAGACGCATCTGAAATTCGCCGTCAAATGACCGACACCGGAGGATGGTTTCATTTTGAAGATGTCCGTCCCGGAGAGTGGGTGGTGAATGTCTTTCCACTCAACCTACCTGAAAACCATTTTCTTGAAAAAGAAACGATCACATTGACCATCGCTCCAGGAGCATCAACAGAGATCGTGTTCAAGGTTCTGCCGGTCCAGCGACTCATCCGATTAAAAAATGCAGGAATGACTCAAGAGATCACGGTTGTCTCTGAGAGGCCAGAAAAGGCCTCTCCAGTATCTTCCAGTAAACCAGTTTTCAAATACACCGTTCAGGTCGCTTCTTTCACTAACAATAAGAACGCAGAAGGTTTAAAAAATCGCCTCATGCATAAATTCAGAACGGTCACCATCACACAGTATCCATACCAGAATAAAACATATTACCTCGTCTGGATCGGATCCCTGTCATATAAACGCGCTCAGGAGATAAAAGAAAGCCTTAAAAAAGAGGGGGTTTCTGCATTGATCATCAGGGAATTCTAGTCATTCAAACCTCAAAACTCATTTAACCGCAAACAGCTATTTTTCAAGAGCTACCCAACTAAAATCGAGGCCGGCGCCACTCTGAATACCTCCGTATCGGAGACGGACTTGATTTCTGGAAGGTTGTGGACCTAAAACGGAACAAGATGCTACTCCCAGCTCTCCAGATGAAAGCCCCGGGAAAAGGATGGCTGGAATTCACTGTGAAAAAAAATACAGTGCATTTGACAGCCCTTTTCTGCCGAGAGGATTGTGAGGACGCGCGTATTGGTTTATCCTGAAGTCCTTCCACGGACTTCTTTTCCAGGATATCTTAAAAAATATCATCAAAAATGCGGGATCCTCTCAGGTCTGAGATGTTTCCTTCCCCCTCCCCCAAGATGACTGATGAAATTTTCTTTACTCACTGCCGGTCGGCGCAGGAACTGTGAAGTAGAAGTAGTCATAAACGAACCGGGCTATCTGGGCGATGATGTCCTCGATATCTTGAGTATCGTCTTCTGTTTCCTTGGAAAAAACCGTGATAGCGACATGGCCTAAACCATCGGGCAAATAAATGATCCCGGCATTGTTGACTGTGCCTCCGATGGTGCCTGTCTTGTGAACGACCTTGACATGAGAAGCCAGGTCTCCCTTGAGCCTTCTCTCTCCTGTCTGGCATTTGGTCATGACAGAGATGATGAGGTCGCAGCTCTCCTCGTCCAAAATCTCCTTTTTGAAGATCAGTTCCAGAAGCCTGTTCATGGCTCTGGGCGAGCTCTGGTCTTTGATGACCTTGCTGAAGTTCTTAGTAGCCTCCTCGAAGACTTCAGGGTGTTCTTTTCTGGTCTGCATGAAGGCTTTGGTCGCCTCTTCCAGGGTGAGATCTTGATGCTGTTCGTAATCCATACCGATGGCATTCATGATGAGGTGCTGGCATGTGCGGTCCACCGTCATGTTTTCGATCCCATACAACCTGAGCCGCCTGGTCACGTTTTCAGCTCCTACTCTAGTCAAGAGGATGTCTGTGGCAGAATTGTCGCTGATCATCATCATCAGATTGATCAGGTTGTGAATGGACAGTCTTATTCCTGGTGCGACCAGGTTTTTAAGCATGCCGCTACCGAAATGCTGGTCTGTCTTCTGGATGCTGACCTCATCTTCGAGCGACAGGAAGCCCTCCTGGACTTGAGCCAAGACTTCCACGAAGACCGGGATCTTGAAGACACTGGCCATAGGGAAATACACATCTCCATTGACCGCCACTTCTTCTCCTGTCTCTATATGCTTGGCCGCCACTCCAAACTCTCCCTCTATGCCTCTGATGACGCCTTCGATCTGTGTTTTCAGACGCGCGATTCCCTGGGGAGGATCTGAAATCCCCTCGGCTGAGATGCAGGTGATAACCAATCCTACCAATAGGAGAGTGATGGCACCCCACTTCTTAAAAAAATATGAATTCATGATGTCCTCCTCGTATAAAAAACCTGAGCTATTTATAGAGCACGGATCTTCGATTTCTTCTTTTGAAGCTTTGGCCTTTCCTTATCTCCTTTTAAAAGGGAAAGTTAGGATCGAGGCCCATATTGTAAAACATGAACACCCACTTATCGGACTGCTGCTCGATCCGTTTGGTGGTGCTGCTGGCGCCGTGTCCGGAGCGGGTCTCGATCCTGATCAGGACCGGAGCCGGACCAATGTGTTTTTCCTGAAGTGCGGCAGCGAACTTGAAAGAGTGGGCAGGAACAACACGGTCATCGTGATCGGCGGTCATGACAAATGTTGCCGGGTAAGAAACTCCTTTTTTGATATTGTGCAGAGGAGAATAGGCATAAAGATTGTGGAAGTGCTCCTCTTCATCGCTGGAACCGTACTCGACGACCCATCCCCAACCAACCGTAAACTTATGGTAACGGAGCATATCCATAACTCCGACTCTAGGGAATGCCACCTTACAGAGATCCGGTCTCTGGGTCATGCAGGCACCTACAAGCAATCCTCCGTTCGAACCTCCATCTAAAGCCAGGTATTCCTTGGATGTGAATTTCTCTTCGATCAAATATTCGGCAGCAGCAATAAAATCATCAAACACATTCTGCTTGTTGTGAAGCATCCCGGCTTTGTGCCACTCCTCTCCATATTCTCCTCCTCCCCGGATACATGCTTGAGCAAAGATCCCTCCGTTCTCGAGAAGAAAGATAGAAGAAGAAAGGAAAGAAGGAGGCTTGCTGATATTAAATCCTCCATAAGCATACAGAAAAACAGGATTTTTTCCATTTTTTTTCAATCCTTTTTTATAAACCAGAAACATAGGGATCAAAGTCCCGTCCTTGCTGGGATAAAATACCTGCTTGGAGACAAAATCCTCAGGGTCAAAAGGCACATCCGTTTCCTTAAATACTTCGGATTCACCGGATTCGATCTCGAATGTATAGACAGAAGGAGGGTACGTGAAGGAAGTAAAAGTATAAAAAGCGGTGTCATCCATCCGCTTGCCGGTTAAACCATAAGCGGTCCCGATGGCCGGGAGCTCGATCTCCCGGACCAGAGAGCCATCCAAATTGTGCTGGAAGATGCGAGTGCTGACATCCTTAAGATAAAAACAGAACAAATCTCCTCCTGCAGCAGAAGCACCGTTTAGAACATCTTCTTTTTCCGGGATGACGGTATCCCAGTTTTCTTGGGCAGGATCATCAGGCTTTATAAGGACAACCCTGTAATTGAGTGCATCCTTATTGGTATAGACGAGAAATCCTTCCTCCACTGTTTCCACCACATTGCTATCCGATTTAAAGCCGGTGATCAAAGGTTTGAATTCAATATGGTTAGAAGTTAGATCGCTGTAATAAAGCTCGTTGCCGCTTGTTCCCTCAGAGATCGTCAAAAATAAATATCTTTCATCCTCAGAAATATCGGTCCACATGTACCTGTGTGGATGAGCGGGATCTTCATAGAGCAGAGTATCTTTTTCCTGAGGATCTCCGAGTTTATGATAATATATCTTCATATAAAGATTCTCAGCCGTGAGCTCTTGGCCCTCCTGCGGCTTATCGTAACCTCCATAATAGAATCCATCTCCATACCATGTGGCACCGGCGAATTTTATCCAATGAATTCGGTCGGGAAGCTCTTCCCTGGTTTCTATCTCCATAATACGGAGCTCCCGCCAATCCGAACCTGCTTCAGAACGGGTGAGAGTCACATAACGGTCATCATGGGAAAAACCGGCTAGCTGAATCCTTACCGTTCCGTCAGCTGAAAGGGAATTGGGATCGATGAAAACTTCAGGATCCCCCTCCATTCCTTTCTGGATGTAGATGACCGACTGGTCCTGCAGTCCATCATTCTTATAAAAGAAATAATGCTCCCCTACCTTATGGGGAGAGGAATACCGCGGATAATTGTAAAGCTCTGTGACTCGCTGTTGGATTTTCTCGCGGAATGGAATCTGGTCCAAATAGTCGAAGGTCACTTCGTTCTGCTCTTGTACCCATTGCTTCACCTCTTCAGCATTATCGTCTTCGAGCCATCTGTAGGGATCCGGTACTTTAGTACCAAAGTAGTCATCGACAACATCTCCTTTCTGGGTGACAGGGTAGGTTAAAGCGATCTCTTCTTGGGCCGCTTTCTGTTTTTGACAGGCCGGGGACAGGATCAACAAAATAACGATGGTCAAAAATATTGAGATTTTTCTATACAATCTTTCCTCCTAAAAAATTACATATATTTAATAAGTCTTTTACTTTCTATAATTATTTCTTCTCCCGTCTGAACCTTGTTCTGTAGTCCTTGTCCATCTTCTCGGTCGCATATTGGATGATGATCCGGCCGCAGGTGTCCTTCCACATGAGAAGAAATGCCTCTGTTTCTTTTGGATAGACTTTCCACGTCTCTCTCAAAAACCAACCCAATCCCTTTTGCACGAATTTATCCTCATCTTCCATAAGAGGCTCGATCGTTTTGAATAGACGATCCAGCGGAATATCTGTTTGGAGAACATCGATCAACGTGACAGGCACAGATCGTCTCTTCCACTTGGAGGATGATTTTGTCCATTCCTTCAGGGACTCGATCCCGACGATCTTGTCTGTTATGAAATGGGAAAGAACTTTTCCTGAAAGGATATCGGTATGGGCCCAATTGATAATGTTGCTCTCGAGCCAGTTTCCCAATCTGTCGAATGTTTCAGCGGTGTATCTTTCTTTGTTGGAGTATATGAAAGCGATGGCAAAACTGGATTCTTCATATTTACCGGTCGCGGTCAGCCGATCTCCAAGATTTATATAATCATCCAGAGTAAATTCATTTTTCCATTGTTCCAGCCATTTATCCCTCTGGGATTCAGACGTCTTTTGGTCGAGACCATAGGCATCATAACCTTCTCTGAAATAACGTGAGTATTTTTTCACAATCTCATGATTTGCGTTTTTCTCGCAAAATCTTCTGATCTCAAGAAATCCCTTTTCGATCTTTTTCAAGTTATGTTTCCCTTTACCTTATCCTAAGAGAACTTGTCTAAAGAAAAAATATCATAAACAATAAAAATATATAATTTCATTTAGCATTTCAAGAATAATTGTCTTAGACTATATTATAACTGTGTACAACTTAAAGCATAAATAAAGAGAGTTATTTAAACAAAATATTGAGAGGAGGATTTAATGAGAATCATTCGATCAGGATTTTTTTTGCTCATCGTTATTTTCATAGCCGCAACTTCCCTAACTGCTCATGATCTATGGCTAGTTCCACAAAAATTCATGATCTCCCCAGGAGACACCCTAACCATCTCTGCCAACACAGGAATGGATTTCCCCAAAAGCCTGAGTGCTATCACTCCGGATCGAATCCATCAATTCTTTCTTATCGGGAGATCGATCAAAGAAAATATCACCGAATTAAAAGTAGAGGGCAATTCTCTCGTCGCCAATTATACTATCGAGAAACCCGGCACCTATGTTATCGGGATGGCCTTGAAGACCCGTGAGATCAAGCTCACCGCGGAGGAATTCAACGATTATCTCCTTCATGATGGTCTTCCCGGCATATACGAGCTCAGAAAACAAGAAGGGATTCTCGATAAATCCGCAGTCGAACACTATTCCAAATATGCGAAGACGATCGTTCAGGCAGGAAAAACATTTGAAAAAACAGCACTGCAGCCTCTGGGATTTCCCATTGAGATCATACCTAAAATTAATCCCTATTCGTTGAAAGTCGGAGACGAACTAAAAGCTTTGGTTCTATTTAAAGGAAAGCCTTTGCCAAAAGCAGAGATCGCCTGGAGCTACCCGGGAAAGGGAGAAGAGTTTGCCGGATCGACAAAGACAGATGCGGAAGGCCTCGCCTCCATTCCCCTAATTAATATGGGACCGTATGTCATCCGGATCACCCATATGGAATGGGTCAAAAAAGAGACGCATGAATGGGAAAGCTATTGGGCATCTTTGACTTTTAAGGTTTTATCGCATTAATAAAACATAGCAGCACTAGGACCGGATGGAAATTAACCTTCTATCATGTGTCATCATGCCCTGATCTTAACTACCTCACTTTGTTTCATAGTTTTCCACACACAGAGTTCTAGCCTGCCGGTTGTGCGATAAGACTACTTGGAACATTCCTTTATTTAATAACCTTGAAAAAAATAAGAGACCTATTTCTCTACGGAGAAACGGATAGAACTAGAGCAGTGCAGCACTAAAAATAATACCGTCCCCGAAACTCCAGTCGAAAATCATTCTGTTTTTCCCCGAATTCACTATCGCTTTTTCCAAGCAGGACCGTAATTCGGGCCCGGAGTTCCAGATTGGTGACGGGACTATAAAGCAATTCAGGTGTTATGGAAAAACTCTTATCAGTGAGGTTAAAAATGCTGGTGAAAGAAGGAGTAAAATACAGGATGTCCCAAGGTTCTTTCTGGCTTATCCGAAGATAGAGATAATCCTGCATGGGAGCGAATGTTCTATAGGTTTGGCTTGCCTCGGATATAAATTTGATCTGGCCTTCGTCTCCGTTTAACAGATATGACTGGAATACCTGTTCAACCAGAAAATAGAAATTTTCCATCTCGCTGGATGTATAGCCATTTCCATTTTTAAAATATTCAAAGAAAAAAGTCGTGTTTGTCTTAGTTAGAAATCGAATACCCAAAAGATAGTTGATACTCGCATATTTTTCTTCGCCGGCAGCACCATCTTCTTGAATGACTTTTTTGTTGTATTCAGGAATGTAAGCAAACTCACCGTGAATTTCAAAATTGGAGCTTATATTGCGAGAAAAATCCATTCCGTAACGTGCCGGCAAGCTCCCCCCTGATAAAAACATGAAATCTATATCGGTATCATAAAGAAGAAGATAAATTTTACCGCCGATATTCAATCGGTTCCTTTTTCCAAATGTGCTGTTGATGTGGTCGTATACAGGAAGCAAGATCGGTGTAAAGGCGATGGTCTTCAATTTTCCTTTGAAACTCTTGATAACCTCCATGGATAACACGACATAACCTTCTAAAGCGAGGTCTGGATCAAAGGGATTTTTGGGTCGATCAATGAACCCAACTGGATTCCAGGCATAGCCCTTGCCCCATTTCATGCGCTTTTTTCCAACATCAAAATGGAAGGAGAGAGAAGGTTTCACAGAGAGGAATGCTTCATACAGAGTTGTCTTATGAGACCAGCCTGAAAATGACTTGGAAATGTCCGTATTTGTTCGTATATTTGCTTTAAAAATTCCTTTTTCATAACTTGCGTCTAAAAGGACATTAAAATTGTACTCTGTGATTGTTTTCCCGTCTTCAAGATCGTATAAATTGAGCTTGTATAGCTTAGAGTCTGTATCTAAGCCGGATAAAACTGGTCGAAGTTCAAGATAACCGCCAAAATGAAATGGTTTTTTTTCGATCTTGGAAAGATCAAATGTGTAGTCTTCCTGTGCAGAGCAACCCGAGACCAAAAGGAAAAAAATGACAAGAAGCAAGATTGTAGAACGCAATTATCTCAATGATTCCAGATTAGGCAAAAAGGACAGCGTAAAAACTTCATCCTTGAATTCCCTCTGCTTGATTCCGGCAAATATCATCACCGATTTATATCCTTGATGCAGAGGACTGTCGGTTTCAATCACAGACGGCCTGACAATACCTCCTCCAAAATCCTTGATTTGTTTGAAATAAATGGTTTTGATCAACATAGAAGTCCCTGTGAGACATTCAATTTTATTCGGCAAACTTTTCTCTTTATCCGCCCACATCTTCAATTGATCATAGGCGACGGAATTTGTTTTCGCCTTCAGGTGCAAAAGATATTCGTCACCTAAGTCTTCAACCTTCAAAACATTGTATTCCTCAGCATAATCCAGCCTAAGAATATCCGCATTATTGAATACTCCTCCGACAACGGATTGAAGACTGGTTATCCGGACAGGCCGGCCGACATTGGGAATGTACAACCACATATTTTCATCCAGCCGCAGCGTGCTTCTGCCCTTATCACTTGCCGGTGAGATAAAAAGGGCGGCTATTTTATCTTTCCCTTTTTTCACCGTGAAGAGCACAAATTCTTTCTCTCTTCCATTTGGTTCAATGTTGATAAGCTGCCTGTATGACTCGAAAGATTCTGGATTAAGATTTCTATCTACCTGTTTGAGGAGCAGACTGTCATCCATGGCACAGAGAGGCGATAATAAAAATGACATTAAAAAGGCAATGGCGATTCCCTTCATGTTCTTTCTTCCTCCTCCAGGATTTTTTGAATGGCATTTTCGACGATCCCTTCAAACTCAAGATAGGCAATTTCATTAGCTTCCAAGGCCTCTTTCATTTTATCGCCGAAATTTCCTGCAACAACTATTGTCACATTTCTCTCAGCAAGAAATTTTACTGTCAAAACTCCAGCACCACCTCTGGTATTCTTGTACGGATTTTCAACAGCTTCCAACGGTTTCCCTTTACTGTCAAAAATTAGAAAGTAGGGACTTCGTGCGGCGACATGACTTACAGAAGAGTTAAGAGTCTCTCCATCAGATGCAACTGCAATTATAACTTTTTCCTCTCCTATGAGATGAGGCAGGCATACAAGAAGGCATATTACTATAACCAGAATTATTTTAAGCATGGTTAATTTCTTCCTTTTATAAAATAGAATATTTCAGAATCAATACTTCTTATCTCGTTATGAGACAAATCAGAGATAAAACAACATTTATACATGTCTGAGTGCCTCAACTGGTTCCATTCTTGACGCCTTAAAGGCCGGTTGAAGAGCAGCCACGACCGATACAATTATCACTATGACTGAAATCCACAGGATATCTCCCGCACCTAATTTAGGCGAGAGCACTAAGCCTGATTGTCTTCCGAAATTAAAAGTGATTTTTATAAGGTTCGCTAAAAACACAATACCAAAAGCCAGGATATTTCCCACAACGACACCAAGAGCACCCAAAGAAAATCCTTCGATCAAAAACAGCGAGAGAATTTTCTTGGGCATGGTGCCAATAGCAGAAATGGTGCCAATTTCCCTGATCCGTTCATACACAGCCATGATCATGACATTCATGATGCTCACCAAGACGATAGCTATCAGCATAAGTTTGATGAAAAAAGTCATAACATCTATCATCCGGGCAACATTATAGAATGGGGACAGTTTTTCCCATGTGCGGACGTCAAAAACCGGCTTCCCTTGCTTGTTGATTTCCTTTGACAGCATCTCGTCAAGCCTGTCGCTGATGGCATTCAGTTTGCCGAAATCTTTCAGTCTTAAAGCCACCTCGCTGATCTCAATTTCTTCCATGCGCAAAACTTCCATGGCATCATTGATATGCAAATAACCATCTCGTCCGCCAGGCCCGGTCACGCTCTCAAGGATGCCCCCGACAACAAACTGTTTGCCGTTGACCGAGCCATCCCGGTTTGTCGCTATCACAACCACAGTATCTCTGACCTTGACTTTCATTCCGCTTGCCAGCAGCTCGGGAATCAAAATCTCACCTTCTCTTATGGATTTCTTGCCCTGTTTTATCCTGGCCGGAAAAAGCGGGACAGTCGCCACCTCTCTCTCGGGATAGACCCCGTTCACTCTGATATTGGTCGTCTCGACAAAATTGCTGAACATTCCCCCGAATTTTATTCTCGGTGAAAAAGCTTCTATCTCAGGAATATCCTGAATTGCTTCTTCCAGTATCTTTTCCTCTTTTGCATTGAAATTCAGTGTCAACGGAAGGCTATCAATGGAGGCGACATATCCTCTTTTATGGACCTGGAGATGGCCGAGCATGGAATCCGTGATCTGGCCGATCATAATATATTTGAACGACCCGGAAACAGCGACAAACACCAGCACAAACATAACGCCGATCGCAATAAGAGATGATGTCAGGAGAGTTCTTCTTTTGTATCTTGCCAGATTCCGCAAAGCTATTAGGATAAGTTTAAGCATGCCGTCCTCCCTTTCCCTGGGCGCGGCTGACGAGCATCCCATCCTGGAGTGTGTAGACGGTCTCCACTTCACCGACAATCTTTGGGTCATGCGTAGAAAAGATAAAAGTCACGCCGAATTCATCCTTCATTTGCCGCATGATGTCAATAACCATAAAGGCCGTCTTGCTGTCTAAATTTGCAGTCGGCTCATCTGCCAGCACAAGTCTCGGGTTTGACACCAGTGCTCTGGCTACGGCAACTCTTTGTTTCTGCCCTCCAGATATCTGGTCAGGATATTTATCTTTTTGATCTATCATTCCTACAGTTTTCAGGAGAGAAATGACCCGGTTCTTTCTTTCCACTGCAGGCACATTCTGCACGATTAAAAGCGGATATTCGACATTCTCATATACTGTCAAGACGGGGATGAGGTTAAAATCCTGAAAAATGAACCCAAGATTTTTCCCCCGAAAAGCAGCAGCCTCTTTGCGTGTGAGACCAGATGTATTCACATCAGCCACTATTAAGATCCCTGAAGTAGGTTTGTCGAGACATCCTATTAGATTAAGCAAAGTTGTTTTCCCACTACCTGAGGGACCAATAAAAGAAATGAACGAGGAAGGCTCTATCTTGAAGCTAACGGATTCCAAAGCCGGCACCTCTATTTCTCCTAAGGTGTATACCTTCGTCAATTTCTCTGCAGTGATCAAACTCATAACATACTCCAAATTTTTTTCATCCCTGGTTTTTCTGAAAAATTAATCAGAAGCCGCATTATAACACTTTCAAGCATATTCATCGACAATCCATCAGTTTATCAAGACAATGATACAGTCTATCTCGATTCATGGGTCTATTTCTCCAACACGATAGAGGAGCTTATACCCAAAAACCCCTTCATTCATGGCCCAAAACAGCGCCACAAGAAGACATACTCCTCCATCCGTGTAACGAATACGTCACAGATTTCGCTTAAACTCGCCTATTTCGGCTTAATGGTGCTTAAAGAAAAAGTTTGTGGGAATCAATTGCTTCTAGGGGAATATCATGGGTAACAGAGTGCCGGGGGCGGGACTCGAACCCGCACAGAGGATAACCTCCGAGGGATTTTAAGTCCCTTGCGTCTACCAATTCCGCCACCCCGGCATATCCAAGATCAATGACTTTCTAAACACCTGTTAGATCTATCCGATGACAGTGTCTTGTATCGGTCTGCATTCTGCTGCACTCACTCCGTGTTCTCTCTCTATCTGTCGTATCTATCAGAAAAAAGGTGCGAATATCTTTCGGACGGGACAAAGTCTGTTGTCCAAGGATATTCTGGATTGAGATTATATCATACCCCCCAGCGGCTAACAAACCTGCCGCAAGGTGTTTACAATTATCGATCATAATCAATTTGGCTTAAGAGCTTTTACAACCACAAACGATCCCACACCAGATCCCATTCTAATTGGTTCGAGATTTATTATCTCTGAGAGAGGATGAAAGATCGTCTGTGTAAATCTCAGTTTTATAAAACCTGTGTTCTTAAGATATGAAGTGACCTCACTTGCGGAATAAAAAGTTGCTGATTTATAGAAAAGGCTGTCACTCTTATGCCGTTGATATAGCCTTCCAACAGGACTGTCTTTATCGATGAAACCAATGATCAAGCTGCCGCTTGGTTTTAGTACCCTGAATGCTTCTGTGAAAGCAACTTTTATGTCATTTAAAAAACAGATCGTTGTGACCATCAGGACAAAGTGAAATCGACTATCTTCAAAAGGAAGTTTCTCTGCGACTCCATCCACAGCCGTCATCCCTCTGCTTCGGGCAAGTTCTCGCATCTTCGCAGATGGATCAACACCAAACCGAATACCTAAAGGGACAGCAAACCGGCCGCTTCCTACTCCAACTTCAATCCCCTCTCCCTTCTTGGGTAACTGCTCTTCTATGGCTTTCAACTCAGACTCATACACAAACCTGTATTTTTCGAACCAGGCCTCATATTCTGATGTGTGTTTCTCAAAAGGATTGATTTTCGCTATCATTCAATCCAATTTTTTCTAGAATGAAAAAACTTTGGGGATTAAATCGAGCAAATTCTATAAAGAAAGTCCTTTATTAACTTTTATATGGATTAGGGCCCAGCTCCTTAAGTGTTTTTGTCATCTCATTTGCCACTGCGACAAACTTAGGACCTTCTGATGCTGATATCCATTCTAACCTGAAACGTTCTTCTTCTAAACCAAAATCTTCGAGCATCAAAGTGATAGCTTCTGCTCTTTTTTCTGCTCTTTTGTTGCCATCCTGATAATGACAATCGCCAATATGACACCCACAGATAAGAATTCCGTCAGCCTTGTCTTGAGTAAGCGCATTCATTACATAATTAGGGTGTATCATACCTGTACACATACAGCGGATTATATGAACATTTGACGGGTATTGAATTCGTGCTGTTCCAGCAGAATCCGCTGCTGCATAAGAACACCAATTGCAACAAAAAGCTATAATGACCGGTTCATAGTCGTTTGTCATTTTATTCACTCCCACCTACGGAATTGATCATTTCTACAAAACATTCAGGTTTAAAATGCCAGACAAAAATACCTTCTTTCGGACATGTCGCCATACAAACACCACAGCCGCGGCAGGTGGCCTCATTGACTTCGACTGTCTTTTTTACGCTGTCCTTTTGCATATACTCAATGAGTGTTAGAGCTTGGGCAGGGCATGGTTCAATGCAGTATGCGCACCCATCACACTTCTCATCCACAACAAAGGAAATTGCAGGAGATTTGATCAGCTCCTCTTTTGAGATAATTCCTGCCAGCCGCGAAGCAGTCCCTTCTCCATCTATTATGGCGTCTGGAATGCCCATCTCCTTTCGTGCAGACCCACATTTGAACACACCATCCGTATTGAAATCGAGGGGATTTAAAATGCCAAGCATTCCGATAAAGAAATTTTTGTCATCCCTTTGAAGAAGCAAATCCTTCTCAAAATCACCATTGTCTGAATCTGCTTTTATATCCATATTGGTGGCGATAACAATTGCGCCGATATCAATATTCTCCTCTTTTGCTGGTTTTACTATGTCGGCATTAAAATTTCCGACAAAACCCTCCACTCTTCCTACTTTGGCCTCTGTATATATCTTCACATTTTCGTGATGCTTTAATTCTTCTATCATTGTCTCTACAAATTTGCTCTGGATTTCTTTGGTTTTACCTAGATCTTTTTCGTTATCAACCAGACAAACCTCGATGTCAGCCTGCGCAAGCTTGAGGGCACAGGCAATACCACTGGGCGAACCGCCTATCACAAGACAGGCTGGAGTTACTGTTACATGGATATCATCCAGAGACTCAAGCAAAGCGGCACGGTTTACTCCCATTCTCATAAGAGTTTTTGCTTTCTCGGTGGCTTTTTGCTTGTCTGTTGAATGCACCCATGTGCAGTGGTTGCGCAGGTTTACAATTTCCATAAGATAACGATTCAGGCCACCCATTTCAGTATGAAGTGAAAAAAGGGCTTCATGGGTTTTTGGCGAGCATGCACCTATGACAACCCTGTTAAAATCTTTTGTCTGTAAAAATTTTCTTACGGCTACCCCATCGCAGCCGAAAGGAGTTAATTCCACGTGTTTCACATGAGGCAACGATTTTGTATATTCAATAAGTTCCTCTATATCAAGAAGTCCTGCTATGTTTATGCCGCATCGACAAATAACAGCAAGAATCTCAGGTTCATCTTCTGATTTTACAGGTAAAATATCTTTTTCTGGCGGAGCCACTAATTCTTTCCCTCGGGATGAAGCCAAAAGGGAAGATGCCTGTGAAGCTGCGGAACAGGCCTGGATTACAGCATCATCTATACCTTTGGGTTCCTGTGCGCTCCCGCATATAAAAATTCCTTCTTTGGATGTATGAATGGGATGAGAATCATCTGGTTTTTGACTGAAAAATCCCCATTGATCCATTTCCAAACCTATTGATTTTGAAAGCCTGAGAGTGTTTTCCGTAGGAGCATAAGGCGGGACTAAAACAAAAAGTTCTGCGTTGAAAGATTCCTTATCACAGGAGACATCCATGTTTCCGTCTTTTCCTTCTGCGATGGATAAACAGTCTGTTTTTACAAAATTTATTTTTGATTCCTTTGCATTTTCGTAAAAATCAACATAATCGTCTCTAACCAGATTCATATCTTCATAAAAAACAGAAACAGAAATATCAGGATTTCTTTCGAGAGTGCCCAAAGCTTCTGCAACGGCCGTCATAAAACCAATTGGTGAAGGATTACTGAGCACATACCAACCAACAGATCGGGGTTCTTTTTTGTCGTCTCTTTTTACGATACCTCCTGTGGGGCCAAGACCGGAAAGCAGGCGCTCATACTCGAGAGCTGTGAGGACATTTGGAAACTTTCCATATCCTAACGCTTCTAATGAATCTGTTTTCATTTCATCCATTCCGGTGGCTAAAATAACTGCCCCCACATTGAATTCAATCTCTACAGGTTCCTGGTTAAACACTATGGCCTCTGGCTCACAGACCTCGACGCAGGGAGCGACGTCCTTGTCTCCGCATTTACCTTCGAGAATATAGGTACATTTTTCTGGATCTATCAAAGCCTTTCTCGGAGGGAATGGCGAATAAAAATAAATGGCTTTCGTAGCCCCCCTGCCAAAGTTAAATTCCATTGGAAGTCCACCAACCGGGCAAACAGGAAAACAGTCCGTACATGCAGTACACTTCATCGGATCGACATATCTAGGGTTTTTAACGACTTTGACTTTAAAATCCCCTGCTTCTCCATCAATTCTTTTGACTTCTGCAAAAGCCACGATTGTCATATTGGGATTGCTGGTGAGCTCCAGCATGCGAGGCAGTATCGTGCATGTTGAGCATTCATTGGAAGGAAACAGCTTGTCTATTTGGGCCATCTTGCCACCGATTGTGGGTTTTTCCTCAACCAGAATGATCTTAAAACCTTGATCTAATAGTTCTGCACTCGCCCTCATTCCTGCAGGACCGGCGCCTATGATAAGTACGGATCCTTTCATAATGGCTGCGCTCCTTCTTCTAGAATT
>Ga0255055_10000411_pt1 | contig 33439 bp, 45 predicted proteins | sample JV7_2_27_MG_FD_188633 | JGI IMG/M metagenome (GOLD analysis project Ga0255055, IMG submission 188633) | Seawater microbial communities from Jervis Inlet, British Columbia, Canada - JV7_2_27 | ecosystem: Environmental > Aquatic > Marine > Inlet | place: Canada: British Columbia | collected...
CGAGTTGGGTTGGTGTCTTGCGCTTCGTCAACGAGGACCCAATCATTTTGAAACAATTTGAGTTTACGTTGCAGGGGAAGGTATACCATGTCGTCGAAGTCGATAGTGTCAAGGTCAAGATTGCTATCACGCAAGACGATTTGCGAAAATTTAACTATTGCCTCGATTGAAGTGTCTTCGGGAAGTTCATCAACCATTCCGAAATGTTCAATCATATCGACCCATGCCTTATGGTCATGAATTGAAGACAGTGCACCTATCCCGCGATTTTTAGCCATCGAAACGACTTTAACAACGGTCGGAACAATCTCTTCAAGGTCTGGGCGAGCTTTTTCAGTTGCCCAACGGTCAGCTATTTTAAGGACTTTTTTGTCGTCGAGTTCGAGAGCGAATTGCTCAGACTTGCCATAAGCAAACCATAGGCAACCTGACCCCAAGGAGTGAAACGTTCCTGCCTTGACACCTTCGATGCCTGCTGACCGCTCCTTCAATTCGTTGCCCATCAGTTTATTGTAGGCGAGCAACAGAATGCGTGCGGGACGTTCCCCATACTCACCCACGATGGGTTTAGCCATCAACGACAGACCGTTAACAATCGTTGTTGTTTTTCCTGAACCCGCAACGGCCTCAAGGATTACTGACCCTGAGTCGTTGCCGATCCAATCAAAGTAGGATTGCTGTGCTGCTGACGGTGTGAACATTTAACGTCTCCAATGATCGTTGAAAGCATACTATAACTAAACCTTCAACAAACCATTAACGCCACAAATTAATCACGGACGACGTGAATGCTTTCTGAAACCTCGAACTTATGCCCACGCACAACCATGTCAGTCTGCCACTGCATTAGTTCAGCGTATGACATGCCTTCGCACACAAGCGTTGAACCGTCGGGTAGTTCAGCGAGCACAGTCGGTCCCTTGGGCTTCTTAGGCGCACGTAATTTGGGCGTCGGAACGTAATCGGCGGGAAGTCGCGCCTCGGGAGGAAGTAACCGTATGACGTTACCATCATCCATTACCATGCTGTCGACGTGATATTTGAACCACGCACCTCCAATTTTTGAAATATCGAGATCATAATTTTTGGGGATGCCAGCATTCATACGGTACAAGTCGTCTTGAACAGCTTTCGAAAAGCAATATTTTTGCGCAACACCCGGGTTAGTGGGCGAAAGATAAATAACGCCACTGGCTTGATTGATCGTAACGAAAGCGTAAACGCCATTACGGCTTGATGGGAAATTGCGTTGTTTCATAAAGTCAATGTCCTGCGCGTTGCAATAAACATTCACCGATTTTGGGGATAGGGAAGTGAAAAACATTGTCGGGTTCTCCTAGGGTTTAAACGAGTTTGAGTGGGGGCGGTCCGTTTTGGTTTGAGTTCAACGCCAAAACGAGTTCCTGGACAGCTTTAGCCAGAACGTTGTTTTGATGGTTCAATAAAAGGTTACGACCACCTCCATTGCCCATCTTTGATACATCGTCGCGAACTGTTTCGTGATCTGCGAGCATTGCGGCGAGGTTTTCTTCGAACTTTACAGTGATCGCCTTAGCATGTTCGGGTGATGCAACCTCACCTTCAGGCGTCAACGCGACGACAAAGGAACAAGTCGAGGTCAACAACGAATTCAACACTGCGTTTAAACGGTCAGATGTTTTGTTTTCTCTAGCCAAATCAAAACACAGAGCCCAAATCATAGGTGCTAATCTGTTGTGGACGAAGTCGAACTCCCCAGTTTGGGGAGCAGGGGTCTCTTCAGTTTTTTCTTCCATGATTTTTCCTCAGTTAGGTTTTCAATTCGTTTCGATAAGTCGGCGAGGCGCAACCGTTCACGCCTCGCCCATTCCTCAAGATGGTAAGACATCGCCTTCACACGACGGGTCAGGGCAACGCAGCTCCTCAGAAGCATCAAGCGCCCATTTCGTTGCGGCGCGGAACACAAACCCACAGGTGTCACATTCACACTTTATCATGCGGGTTGATTGTTTTTTTACTGAAGGCGCGCCCTGTAATTTCGCGTGAGGCAATGGGCCGATTCTTTCAATGATTGGATCAGCCCAACCATGCCAATTTTCGCCTTCCTCAGTAGCAGTCATTTTCCCAGTAAGGCCGAGTGCAACAGCGACCGTGCGAAAGCGACCGCGGTGGCCACATTCGAGACCGACGGCGGCATGGACGAGTTCGTGGGTAAGGATACCTGCAATGCGGTGGGCGTCGTCTTGCCCAGGGACGATAAAGATTTCGAAAGTGCCATCGCCTGAGTTGCTGTCAGACCAACATTCGCCAATGCGTTTACCGCGTGCACCGTGTGAAGTGAACCCAATTGAGGCTCGCACCTTCTCTGGAAGCGATGCGTTGGCTTCTTCGAACGCGGGACCCGCAGCTTTGATAAACGCATTTAACCATTCCTCGCGAGTGTTCAACATAACCGTCTCCATTGCGTTGTTCCGATCATGCTATAATACAGTTAAGGTGTTAAGAACCCGTGAACGCGTTTAAACGAATTGCGTGACGATGATAAATAATCGCCTCGTCATGAGTCATGCGACCAGTTTTACTTAACCCATGAACGATCAAATCGGTGAAAGGCGTGCCGCAAGGGAACGTTTCAAAGTCAGTCATGATGTCACCTGAGTCAAGTAAAAGGATTTTAGAATGGTTTACCATCTTTCATCCTTCCCTTATATCCGCCTGTGGGATTGACAACGATTGCCTCAGCCGACCCAACAAGGGCCCACGAGTAATCAACTATGGTGTATTCCTGACGAGGGTTTTCATTCACTGCGTTCACAAAAGTCAACATTTCGTCCCGCGCGATTTCGACTTTGTCTGTTTCGATAATGCCTGCAAGCTTTGAATTTTTGCGGTACTCTTTCACGATGTTAAGGATGGGCATCACAGATCCCTTTCGAGATAAGCTATAGCTTGATCGAGTTCGTCAATCGCCTCGCCAATCAAAAGGACTTTGTGTATTGCCGCCGGAGACTCCTGTTCAATCAACATGTACAAATTACCGTTAGGTTCATACTTCGCTCGATTTGCGACTTGATTTGTTCGTTCAACGCGAAGAACTCCCACTGCTCGTTGAAGAGCTAATTTTAATTTGTCGTCCATCACCCATGCCTTGTTGATAAAAGGAAACTCGTAACGACCTGGTCAAAGTCTTCTTTCTTTTTAGTCAGAATTCCCATGTTCGTTCCTGTGCCAAATTGAAGATCCCATCCAAATCGAAGGCAATCGTTCGCTGCAATCGTGACTTCAGCGCTTGCCTTCATTACAAGAACCAACAGTTCATCAGGAGTCAATCGTTTCAACTGCTCTTCGGTAAACATCACTTATTCCTGTAGTAAACCATTTGTGTAACCCAAATCGAATTAGCGACGACGATAAAACATCCACCGCCAAATGACCACCATTGACCTAGGTGTGGGTAGTAAAATAAATTCCACATACCCCAACATGCGAAAAACATCGTTGGGCTCCAATGAACACCTCGAACCATTTTTTCGCGATGCAATTTGTGGATATTGATGCACATCAATGCCCCACCGAGGAATTCAAACAATGCGTTGATTATGTCAGGACTCATTATCTTTTTTCGCCTCTGCGCATTCAAGGATATACGCGTCCATTTGTTCAGTCGTCATTGATGTAAGGTCGAAACAATCGACATCCACTTGTATTGCGCCATGCCTCAACATGCGGTCAGTCTCGTCTTGCATCCAATTGTGGGCGTTGGAAAGTTGCTGAAGGTAATTTACACCACTAAAAGATTCCTTATCAGGATATACTGGTTTTCGCATTTCGTGCTAATTCCTTCATTTTACGAATGAGCAGAACGGTATCGTGGTCAGTCGTGATGTCCTCAAGGACGTCACGACTTCTCTCGTCGGTTTCGATCATTGCACGCAATGTGCTGTCGGGTGAGTAATCAAACATGAACTTATTATTGCAGTAACCTATTAAAGAATCCTTACCAAAACTTTACTTAGCTTGAATTAAGTGTAAAAGCCTTGCACAACGCAATGCAACATCACCTATTCTGTTTTGATCAACGCATGGTTGCTCAAATATCCCCATGACACGCTCGGCCCTGTGACGTTTCGTCTGACCCGACGAATTAAGCCACACCGACGACGCGTAGGAAAAAACTATAATCCTTACTGATTCTGGGTTGTTATCTTTCAACCTTTTAAGCAGATCGCGCACGGCGACGTGATTGCAAGGTCCAAATATTTCCTTCGCAAGGTCATACGCTGCAACTTCACCTTCAGCCTCTTTAAGCAGCACGTCAACCTGATCAATGTCGGAGCAATTGCTAACCTTCGCGAGATTAACCAGCGCAGTTCGAGGCGACCCATTCGACATTAACGCGACCTTACGAATGACTTCGTCGCCAACGACCATTGATTCCTTTGACGCGACCTCTGATAGCAAAGCACAGATTACTGTAGGTTTGACTTCAAACAGTTCAGCCGTTGTACAACGGGACTTAATCGTCGCGGGGACCTTGTTGATTTCAGTGGTGCAGAACACCCAGACAACATGTTCCGGGGGCTCCTCAACATTTTTCAGGAGGCTATTCCACGCGTTCTTTGACAACATATGGCATTCGTCAACAATGTAACACCTTTTACCACCCCCATCGAGTGACATGAAGAACGTCGAGTCGGCGACTTTGCGCATGTCGTCAACGCCCGTGTGGGTCGCTGCGTCAACTTCGTTTATGCCCATCCCTGAGGCCCCAAAATGTGAGGCTATGATACGGGCGATGGTCGTCTTGCCAGTACCTGCAGGGCCATGCAGCAAAAACGCCTGGCTGTGCGAATTATCAAGCACGTGTCGTATTTCATGAATGACGTGATCTTGCCCAATAACTTCATCGAAAGTCTTAGGCCGGTATTTTTGGTGTAAGGCTGTCATTTATCCCATCCGTACATATTGATCAATGTTCCAACAGCGAAACAGACTGATCCTGCGAGGTAAAACCAATTAGCCATATCTTAATCCCGTGATCCTGCATAATTCCAAAAGTCGTATATCACACCGCAACGGTCGAATTCAATGCGCGCCTTTTCTGGGCTGTCACCCCAACCATCTAAAGATTTCAACGCAACAACGCGGTGAATACCCGCAGCTATGAGCACCTTCGCACATTCTAAGCAAGGTGTCACTGTAACATACGCCGTGCATCCAACTGTCGCACAACCACGCTTAGCTGCCCGCCCAATCGCATTCGCCTCGGCATGAATTACGTGGTCATATTTTTCAGGTCGACTCCATAACTCGTCAGTTTCCTCCGAATTACGACCAAAACCGTTATACCCAAAAGCGACTGGGTCTTTATCAGGAGTGACAATGACACAGCCAACTTGCGTGCTGCTATCCTTCGAACGATCATCTGCGATTGAGATTGCGAGATTCATAAACGTTTCATCCCACGCCTTGATTGCGCGCATTGTTGTGGGTGATGGCCTAAAAGTTGTCTCGTCGTGTGCCCGTTGACACGTTACTGAACGGTCATGCCCACTAGCAAAACAATTTTTACCAGTCGCCGCTTCAATCGGTTCAACGCAAGGCAAATCAGTTTTTGGGCATATCAAAATAGGTGACGTAAAAGCCATCAGTGAGCCTCCTTCCAGTTTGCCCCGAGTTTGGCATCAGCCAAGACGGGGACTTTAAGTAGCATTGAAGTTTCCATAATGTGAGTTAATTCTTTGAATGCCTCGCGCCCAATGTTTGTATCAGGGACTGAGACATTCATTTCATCGTGAACAGTTAAATGTGGAAACAAGACGTCAAACAATCCCGCCTCGTACATCTCAACCATCGCCTTTTTCATGAGGTCTGCGGCTGACCCCTGCAGCAATGCGTTCAACGCTTTGTGCGTGAATGCACGACGGGGAACTGTGACGTAATCGCCAACCCTTAAGAATTCCTCCTGCTTTTCAACAGCCTGCTCCAATGATTTTGCATAAACGTTATATTTTTGACCGCCCTTCTTGGGGGTTACCTTGAACTCCCAATCAATGAAACGACGACGCCTATTCAGGATAGTTCGAATTTCACCGTTCAAAGCTGCTTGGTTTGAGGCCGTATCATACGTTGATTTCATGAAAGGCATCTCGGTATGGAACGTCCCCAAAACGCTACGTGCCTCGTCGAGTGACACTCGCAGGTTATTTGCCATCGTCGGTACGCCCATCCCGTATACAACGCCGAAGTTGATCGCCTTTGCCTCTTTCCTTGGAACGCCAGAAATTTCGGATGCAAGTTTATGAAAGTCAGTTTTAGAGTCTTCCTCGTACATGCGTTGGGCGTCAATCGCACCCGCGGCCTGTAATAACACGGCGTAGTGAACAAGGAACCTATACTCAATCTGTGACCAATCGGCTGACCCCCACAACATTCCGTCTTCAGGAATAAATATAGATCGACACAAAGGGCCAAGTTGAGGATGTCGAACGGGTATGTTTTGAAGGTTCGGAAACGACGACGAAAAACGGCCAGATACCGTCCCGCCCCCATCAGACTTAAGTTGATTGAACATCGAATGAATGCGCCCATTCATATGACCCTCAAGGATATAGTTATGAATGAACGTCCCACCGATCTTTTGGTATCCACGTTGCTCAACTATGAGGTGCGCAAGATCTGATGGGTGCGCCTCTAGCCATTCTTTTCTAAATGATGGCTGTCCTTTCGGATGACTCTTTGACGGTTTAGTTCGAGGGTATGGCATTGACTGCTTGTCGAACGCACGCGCGATTGATTCTGCTGACCAAATTTCAACAGTAAAGCCCGCGATTTCACGAATCTTGTTCTCGGTGTCACTTGCTACTTTTTTAGTCATCTCGTAGGATTGGTCAGCAGCGTCAAGGTCAACCTTAACACCATCCTGACGCATTCGAACGAGCAAGGGCGTCAAACGTGACTCGAGGTGAAACAGTTCAGTTAACCCTTGCGATTCTAAGCCTTTATACTGTTCATCTAAAACTTGCCATGGCAACGTCGTATCCTGACCCGCGTAATCTGCTGCGTGACCGGCGTCAACGTTGTGCATGTTTTCGATATACCCTGGCCCGTAAAGGTCAAGTAGTGTGTCAGTATACTTGCCTTCGCCCACGTATTCCTTACCTAGTAAATTTAGTCCGTAAGAAAAACGATTTTCGTCGAGTAGGGGCTCAGCGATTTGAATGTCCCGAAGTTTCGCGTTCGGGAATTTTACACCGCGTTCTTTCCAACTCCAGTCAAGATCATACTGTAAATTTGTCCCGACCAATTCTCCCGTGAATTTTGAAGCCTCATACCGCAAATTAGCCCAAAAGTTTTCAGGATCAGCCATATTAAGGCCTGCGTGACGCGTTGGGTAGTACTTAGAGGTGTCTTTGGTGTACGCGATAGCCGCGCCCGTTATGAACCCCATCGGGTGACCAAATTCGTCAACCCTGTGCGCACCAGGACCTTTCGTTTTTAGGTCTGGGTCAAACGTCTCAAGGTCGTAACCAATACGAGGAAGGTGGGCGAAAGGGGCTAATGCATCAGGGGGCAAGTATCCAGCTTTCGGTGCAACGTTTGCACGAAACTCAGCTTTCTTTTTGCCTCGGGTTGACTCCATTTGCACGTGGTTGTTCCATGCGCCTAGCCCCGTGCCCAAAGGCATCAATCGACCTCAAAATACTTATGCATTTGAAGGCCCGCGCGATACCCATAGTCCATTGCGGACTGCGCAACGGCTTTCGCATTCAACGCAATCGATCCAGCATCGTGTTCATCCATCGGCTGCAACGACACACGGCCACCTCTAACAGCTGCATCACTCGGGCGGGCGGGGGCTCCGCCAGAAAAACCCGTTTCAGTTCTTTGCATGCTGCTGTTAGGTAAACCGTCGATTGGTGAAGCGTCGTCCGCTCTGAGCACATATTTCCAATAAAACCCTTCGTCGTAAAGGTGAAAATTTGGGTGAACTTTCGACGTTTTAGGAGATATGACTGTGGTCACGCCTCCCCACGTCGTGCATGAATGCCAAAAGGATCCTGACGTTTCAATTTGAACGTCTTCAAACCCCTCATGTTGAAGAGCGCCAATCAGTCCTCCCAGGTCTTGACGCATTGGTTCCCCGCCTGTTAAAACGGCTAAGGTCGAATGGTGAGGCGATTCCTCGCGGGCTATTTTAGCGATGTCTTTGTAGTGAATACTTAGGTCCTTTTCGTCGTCCCATTCAGTATCACAAAACCAACATTTCAAATTGCATCCCGTCAAACGAATAAACGTTGCAGGTCGCCCCGCGAAGGGCCCCTCACCTTGAATGGTGTAGAACACTTCGCGGAATTGCAGAAAATCTCCGTGGTCACGTTTTCGAGACGGGTTTTTACCAAACATAACGACCAGCGGCCTTTCGTGCGACGTCGCCTTTGCGTGCGTTGAACACGGACAAAGGAACACCACGATGCAACATCGTTTGAACAAGCAACGACTTGTTTTTTTTGACGTGCTGTTGGTGCGTGCTATGAGGAGCATAGTTGCTTTTGACAACAACCCCCGGGTGTTTAAACACACGACCATCAGGCCCGACGTTATCAGGCCGACCTGAATGTTTGATGAAACGTGTGCTTTCTTTTCCGCCCTCAGCTGCTTTACCGAACAAGTCGGCCATAAATTCTGCGAACTTCATGCTAAACCTTTCCCGCTATAAGACCTCTAATATTATGACCGTACCACGTTGATGGTGCAGGGGCTGCTTCGAGGTCAATGTGAGTAGCAACCCCCAGTACGGGTAGTATTAATTCTGGTGAAAACAAACAATCCTTCGACGTAGGAGAATCTATTTTAATAGTTAAATTTGTTTCGCTTGTTGACGTTGTAATTTCGTCAGGAGTAATTTTTAAGGTATCGGTTCCCGGCAACGAACATGCGTCTATAACTGCTGATTTCCAACCAGGTTGGATTTCGTCACCTTTTTTCTCAATAGATTTGCCCATTTCAATTGCAGATTCGGGCATTTTACGCCCGACTTTAAATGCGAGAAGTTCCGTACCGTCGTCGTAGTTCAATCCTATCCACGTTTCATTGTCAACCATTCCCACAGGCGTCAACCCAAGGTCCATAACGTACGCGACAACCCACGCTGGGAATGCAACATCCAAGTCGCCCGCGTCCTCCTCTTCCCACACACCATATACAAAATTGTTAGTCGCATACAATCGACGGTCTTTTATCGTTATAGCACACGCCCATTCACGCGATACATCCTGAGATTGAAACTTGTGCAAAGCTTCAAATGCATGGATCAAATTTTTGGGCAACGCAATCCAATCGCCCGACGGGCGCATCTTGTCTTCAACCTCTGTGCTCGTCATTGTTAACACAGCATCGCCTGAGGTTACGTGAAGCGAGTCATCCGAAAAATGTAAGCTGGGACTTGGGCGCGCAATCGCATTACCAAATGCTTTCCCATTAACGCAGAACTCTAACTCACAATCGAAAGGAGTTGAAACGACCATGCGGTCATCAGTAGCATAAATCCTTCCACCCTTAACCATAACACGGTTCAAACCTCCTGCATCTAATTGCATGAAGACTTTTTTGACTTTTGCGAATTGAGTTGCGTAGGACATATCAACCTTTAATGAACCAACGGATGCCCTGCATCTTCGAGGGCGAACAGAACAGCAGCGCACGCGCGAACATCGACCGACGCATCATGAGCGCCTTTGAAGCCATCTTTATCGACCAACGTTTCATATGACTCTTTCAACGACGGCCATTTATAATCACCGAATTTACCGGGCAATTTTAGCACGGGCTTGGCTGATAACATAGTACAAATTTTGGGGATACCTAGGAGAGTATCGTGGGACGCGGCAACTCGGGTGTACATCGCGCGACCCATTAACAAATCGAATTGCATATTATGCGCAACGAGTCGGTCAGCCTTGCGCAACAGCTGATTGAACACTGGCACGAGGACTTTGTAATCGAATGACGCCGCCTCGATCATTGAGTCGGTGACGCCGTGCACTTCTGTAGCTTTAGGCGGGATCGAAACTCGATCACCTTTGAAGGAGGGGTCCCCCAAAAAATTTATCTCAGCTACAATCTCCCTGTCAAAGAAAAGTTGTGCTGCGAGTTGCACGATGTAGGGTTGAACGTGTAGGCGATGTTGCTGTTTGAATTCAGCCATGCCCGTTGTCTCAGTGTCGAAAACCAAGGTCAGCATCGAAAGCTCCGAAATCTAAATTGTCTATATGAAATCCTTGAACGTACAGTTCCGTCTCTTTACTTGTCATCAATCGAAAGTCAGTCACTCCCATATTATCGTTTAGGTTTTGAATAGCACCTTGGATGTTGTTTTCAATGTACGTGTCAAGTTGTTCGCGACGTAGCGGCCCTGAGAGTCGACTGGTCATCAACACAATCGTTTTACCCGCATCATGAGACGTCAAATGAACCTCGTATCTAACCCGTATTGAGGCTGGAAGGCTTAAATCATACATAGACAGTTAGCTCCTCCTCAGCCCTTGTGTAGACGGTATACAACCATTGACGGCGAAATGTGTGATCTTGTGCTCTCATCTTATCATCACACACGACAACGTTTCGCCACTGAGACCCCTGCGACTTGTGGCCTGTTATCGCGTAACCATAATCGAAATGTTGCACTGTGTCAGGCTTAGGATAAGAAAAACGCTTTTGATAGTTTTCCTCGAAATGGCCAGGGTCAATGTAATGCTTCATTCTTCGCCCGTCATAATTTATTTGGGCTTCTAACAAATTTCCTTTTTTTATTGAATCCTTGAGCATTGAACACGTCACGCCATTCAGCAATCCTTCGTCGTGATCGTTGTTCAGACAAATCAATTTGTCATTTGACAACGGGTACAGTTTGTCAAACCCGAGGCGGTTACGCGTGCCCGCGTTTAAACGTCGTCTCGTCGCGTTCATGCCACAAATTATTTGTTCAGACTCAAGTGCGCGTTCCCAGCTCCAATCCTTCTTTTTGAATATTGCAACCTGACCATCACCAAATGAACCGATCCCGGGATTTCGTCCATGACGTATTTCATTTGATAGCCATATGATGGGGGAATCTTTGGCTTGACGTTGTATGTCTTCAAGTACCCAGTCGGGGCGACGGGTCGCCATCAATCCTTTTCCGTTTACAGGTGGAAGCTGCCCTGGGTCACCAAGGTACAAAATTGGAACGCCAAAGCTTTCAAGATGCAACCCCATCCTAACGTCAATATTTGAAACCTCGTCGATGATTACCAAGTCGGCTTCTGTAATGTCAGTTTCGTCCTCCTTGCACAATTCGAATAACGCTTTCGAACGCAGCAACAAATCAGCCAATTCTTTTCGCCATTTTTCAAGGTTCGGGTCGCGATCATCTCTGTCCTTTATTTCCTCGCCTTGAATTAGTATTTCGAGTGACCTTCGTTGCTTTTCGTTCGTTTGACCCAAAGGCCTGTATATCAAGGAGTGAATAGTTGTTGCGCCTGAGCAACCTTTCGCCTGCAGAACAGACGCGGCCTTGCCAGTGAACGCTGCAAACTTGACGATCCCCGAGCAATTATCCGCGAAGTGACGGGCAAGCGTCGTCTTACCCGTTCCCGCATACCCCGCCAAATAGAACGACGGTGCTGAACGATTTTTGAACCAGTGCTCGACGGCTTTTAGTGCGCCTTCCTGTTCAGTCGTCCATTTCACGTCGTAGGGCCCTCACTGTTTGACGTTCGATGCGCCGATGTTTTTTCCAAAAGTCACGTTTTGTCCAACGTAAGTGCTTCCACCACTCACCCGACGTTGCGAGTATGCCTTTCTTTTTAGTAGCCATTAATCGACTCCTAATGCTGTTTGACGAGGTGATACCATTTGATGCTCCGTCGCCCACCTACAAAATGCGGCTAACTCGCCCATGCACACAATTGAACGCGCCCGGGAATTTGTTGAAATTTCCTCTGTGTTGAAACCGTACTGTTCGATTCTTTCCTGAATTAGAACGCGTTGAGAATGAGCCATTCCTGGTTGAATTATGCCGCCATATTCAGAGGGTCCAGGTATCGTGATATCAACACCGCCGCTTTCATTGTCGGAAGCCTGAGCGCCCCAATGTGCATTTTTCAAGCTAGCTTTTCGTGGGTCATCTGAAACAAAATAGTTTCTGTACTTATCCCCTTCGAATATATCGACCTTTCCAAAACCTGCATGTAAAATCCATGCGGCAGAGTCAACTGACGTCCATCGAACGTCGCGGATCATATTGTTTCCCGTCGTCGCGAGACCATGCGTCATAGTCCCTGGTGCATGGGTTGATAAGGCATCATGCTTTTCTCCTGACCACTTCGCACGTTTTAATTCGGGCATGTCATTTCGAGGGGATATGCAAATATAATTTGCTATCGCCGCAAGCTCCAACAGACGCGTAGTATCCTCGCCTTGATGGTACACAGGCAAGATTCGTTCACCGAAACGGTCGACTAATTTCGCGTAGTTTTCATCAGATATGCGTAAGGCGTCAGAAATGTCCTTTTGCGTCGGGTCCTCACCGCGCTTGCCCGGAATCTTATCGAGGTTGACCATCCAGATTTCGTCGAAAATCCCAGCCGATTTGTCCTCAAAACGGCTATAAGATTCGAACACCTCATCAACGGTGACCTCGGACCCTGCGTTCCACGCTGTGAATGCGCCCGAGTCGAGCATAATCGTGCGAGGGTATGGATGCGATGGGTTTTCAATTACGTCGTCCAACCAACGGTGAACAGCCCGCTGGTAATCACCATGCAATGAAAACAGCCGATGTGAACACAAGCTATTTTCTTGTCGTTGCAACACGTCATTCCTGGGCGTCCCCGACATGTAAAAGAACATTTCATTCGGTCAATTCAACAACTGAATCCGGGCCCAATTTTTGAACTTTTGCAATAAGTATTTGCAACAAGTCGTAGGCGTGTTTGAGTTCCTTTTCTTCTGGATCCAAATGCGTTGAATCTGCGAGTCCAATCCGTCGGCTGTCACGCCAAGTTTCGAGAGATGTCATCAAGTGACCAACGACGCGTTGACGTTCTTCCTTTACAGTATCGACGCCCGCGGCCTGATCCATCATTTCATCAAGATCCATCTTTATCTCCAATGTTCACGACTTCATTTTCCTCAATGTCGTCAAACATGACGACTGATTTGAACCATACGACTGTTACCATAGTGTCAGGTTTTAATGCCTCGTCGTAAGCTTCTTCAAGATGCTTTTTGATGCGATTGCGATCTTTGAATTTATGATGCGTTGACGAATACTTTCGGGCCATTTCATCAAAAGTAGCGGCTTCATATTCAGCCACAAGGGCAGAACCTACAATTTCCCCATCAACTGTAAACATGGCTTCAGGAGTAGATGCGGCTTCAAGATTTGCGAACACAGATTCACCCACGAAAAACACGCACCGGTCGTCGAGGTTTTCTGGTATATCGCGAAAGTCAAAGTTAACTTCGGGACGATTGTACGACACGGTAGGCCAGAATGGGATGCCACCTCGTGGTGTAAATTGGCCCGTTACGCGCAGGGTCCAGGGGTCCAACAATTGGATCAAATCATTCGTCATTCGTCTAACACAGGACTCGTGAAACTCACCAAAGTCTCGAAATGACCCGAGGTACATTTTCCACGCCTTCGACTCAACGCACCACTCATTCGGCACGTAGTCAACAACTATCGTTGCAAAATCAGGTTGCCCAGTCAAGGGGCAAAGTGACGTGAATTCAGGCGATACCATGTTAACCGCACCTAATCCTGGCCCTTTTTGCATGGGATTTGGGAAACGTTCGAGAAGAGCTTTGTCTGCCCCGTCATAAACATACGTCGTGTCTTTTCCGAGTTTTTCGAGCCCGCCTGTGTCTGATAACTTTTTCATAGAGGGCCACCTTTACGAGTCATGTCTACAAGGCTGAGGAATTCTGCGCGGGCATCAGGCTCGTCTTTCAATGCACCTCGCAATGCTGAAGTTGTCGTTATAACACCTGACGATTGAACGCCTCGGGATTCCATGCATAGATGGCGACATTGCAACACAACGCCTACACCTAAAGCCTTAAGGTTTGTGTCCAAGGCTGTCGCGATATCGTTGGTCAGTCGTTCTTGTATTTGGAGGCGGCGCGCAAACACGTCAACAACCCTAACAAGCTTAGAAAGCCCAACAACGCGCCCGTTAGGAATATACCCGACATGAGCAACGCCGAATATCGGAGCAAGGTGGTGCTCGCAATGTGAGTATACCGGGATGTCTGTCTCAAGAACCATCTCGTCCACACCTTCAGCGCCATCCTCAAATACCTTAAGTACGTCCGAAGGCTCTTTATCGTATCCCCCGAACCATGTTGCCCATGCCCCCATAACTCGTTTCGGTGTATCTAGTAGCCCTTCACGTTTTGGATCCTCCCCAATTCGTTGCAGCATTCTAGTCACAATATCGTCACCGGGCGCATTCCCGTCATTGTTTTCCCACGGGAAGACAATCCATTTGCCTTTGACAAATTCGTCCATCTTTTTGTCAAATGCCCAGTACACAGGTTTGTCATACTGTTGGGAGTATCGTCGTGCTGTGCCACCCGTGTCGTACACGTCATCAACGAAAATGTCAGCGTCCTCGGGTTTATCCACCACTGTTACTGAAAATTGTTTTGTGGTGTTGAAATGTGCCGCAACAAGGTACGCAATAGGGATACCCCCTCGCGGTATTCCATGAACTTTCAGATGATGAACGTGGTGAGTGTCAACAATATCATACACCATCTTTTCGACGAACTCGCGAACGTTTTGATGCGTCAGATATAGGAACTCAGGCATCAGTCGCGCCTGTTGAATTGAGAATGTCGTCCCAACAGGCACGCAGCAATGACTCGTCATTCTCATTCGCAAGGGCGTCGTCGTGCTTTAAAAGGTACCGCGCCATTGAATAATTTTTACTATCGGGAATGTCCATTCCGGTGGATGAAACAATCGCGCGAAGGACTAACGGGTCGGGCGTTCCATGCTGTTCAAAGCCTTTGGCTCGCAACAGCGTTGCGTGATCATGCCCAGTTGGTGGAAAGGCACCGTCGTAAGCCGTGTGTGAATACGCAAGGGCACGCCAACAATCCCACCCAAGACGAATTGCGAGGTCAACGGACTGCGCCTTTGTCAAATCCATGAGGGGTGTGTGGATGTTGAGGTTCGGTAACGCACCGTCTTTGCCGGTGAACGTTCCAAGGTTACATGCGTTTTCAACAGCGTCAACAAAAACGCGACGACAATCGGGATATCCCCCAAAGTCTTCTTGGCAGACTCCTGTGATCAAATGAGTATGCCCATTTCGATATGCCTCGGCTGCTGCAATCGTCAAAAATGTTTGATTGCGCATGGGCACAAAAGTTTTTTCGAGGCCCCCAGGCAACGACGCATGGTCTTCATATTGTTCAAGGTCGTTGTTCGATGTTAGGGGAGAGTCCGACCGCAGGGTATCAGGCGACAAAATCAAAACCGTGTGGTTTGTGACGCCCGCCATTTTTGCTATTTTTTCGGCTGCGAAGATTTCTTCATCATGTCGTTGGCCATAGTCAAACGTCACGGCTGCAATTTCATCGAATGATTGTTGTTTTGCCCAATGTAGGCACGTTGTAGAATCTTGTCCTCCCGAAAGGACAACGGTGGCCTTCGCCATGGTTTTGTCTCCTGGTTAAACCATTACAGGTAAAAATGGCCCGGGGATCGACCCGAGCCATTTACCTACGTTAATACATCACGTTGTTTACCGCAACAGTCATTTTAGGAAGCGGCTTTCGCCTCAGCTTTAAGGACTGCGGATGACTTCGTCGGCTCCAACGGTGCGGTGTGCCCCGCGGGATATACGAGATGGTATTTGTACGACGCGGGATCGCTTTCGGTTACGACCTCGGTGCGAACTCCGTAGCCCTTTTTCGTGTTCACGTCCTCATAGAACCCTGACTTAACGGATCCCTCAGTCCAGGAAACACCACCATTTTTCGACGAGCAGGCGTCCATGCATTCAGCCATTGTTGCACCGCGTGCAAGCGCCTCGATAAGGAACTGTTGTTTCGTACCCGCACGACACGGGCGCAATTTGCAAGGCTTACCAAATTCGTCAACGGGACATGCGAGGTTGTGGATACCTTTGCCGAGACGAACGATTTTTTCGACAGTCGCAGGCGTTGCGAAATATTCGTCAAATTCGGGTAAAGCAATCGCTGTGTCAATTTTCAGTTCGGCGAACGGGTGAGCGTTCTGCTCGATCAACGGCATCGTGCGATGCGCGCCGTCGTTTTTGCTCTGAAACTTTACGAGGTTTGAACCGGACAATTTGTTGTAAACCGTTACGAGCTGAACCTTAGTCAACTTTTCGGCAAGGTCAAGTTCGTCAGCGACAACCCAACCGGCTGTTATTGTATCGGGGAAAACTTCGGGTGCATCATTGAAGAGATTTGCCTGAGTGTCGTCAGCAGTGAAAACTCCAACAGTGCCTTTTGCGTCTTGTGTTAAAATGAACATTGTATTTCCTCTGTTTGATTGTTTGTACTCACAATGTTATACCCGGAAACAATTAACAAATCGTTAACGTGACAAATAAAAATGAAAAAAAAAATGGGCCGGGCTATCGAAAACCCAGCCCATAGTTTCAGGGAATACACAATGTCTAACAATCATACCATAGCAAAACAATCGACGATAATCAACAAGTGTCCTAGGTTGGGTTCAAAGGATACTGAGCCGAACAGTTAGGAGTCTCCCAAACTGTGATCTGATACATGCGGGCACGCCCGTTTGTTCGTTCGTTCACGCGGGTCAAAAGAAGACTGAACCAATGGCGTGCGAGGTTCTCGGCTGTCGGGACAAACGGAACGACGTACAATTTGCCGAAGGCTCCCAACATCTGGTGAGCCTCCTTCTTGTGAGAAAGGCATGTATTTTTGATGCCCACAAAAGAGTCAAGCAACGGATCTTTATTCCACATAATAAAACCATGGTCACACGCCCCGTCAATGACGTTCATCATCTCCTCTTTAAGGAAACCGAAGTCAAGGACCATTCCCTCCTCTTCACCCTCAGTAGCCAAAGGGCCAGCGCACGTCGCCTGGATTGTATATCGATGCCCATGCACGTTTCGACATTTCGACCCGTGATATGTGACGCGGTGACCCGCATCAATGCCAATCTCCCGTGTGATTAAATGTTCATTTTGCATAGTCGTGGAACCTTTCAAGGAACTGCGCTTTCGCGAAACGTGGTTCGAGGCCCTCAACTTGAACGCCCAACGCTTCATCAACTGGAAGTCCCCAATCAAACCCTGTGTCATGAAACAGTTCCCGACGTTCATCGATCAGGATGCGGCAATCAGCTTGTTTGATCAATGCAGACCATGGGTAGTCGACGTTCCACTTTTTCGCGACTTCGATTTCAATTTGCTGCTCAAGTTCGGCGTAATTCGCGAGATATGGTTTGATTGGTTTCGGAATGTCGACCAAGTATGCCTCTGACGCGTCGTGCAGCAGTGCTGCTAACGCGTGACGCGCGTCTTTGGTATGTCTGAACACATAATCGGATACAAGACAACAATGTTCAGCGACCGAGTAAAATCGGTTCGTGTGCCCAGCATACCTGCACTGAAATGAAAGGGCGTGTGAAATGTCTTCAATGTCGAGCATTTCAGGTGTCACGGGCAAAGACAATCGTTTTCCCGCGTGTGTCTCCATCCACAAAGTCGTTTTAGACATGTCGTCCATGTTGTCATCCTGTCAGATCAAAATAACGAGGCGATACCGGAAAATTTATGAACAGTTTTTCTTTCGCGCGTGATGTTGCGACGTAAAAAACTCTTTTTTCCTCATCCGATTTTCGACGCACCAAAGCCTCGTATGATTTGGGCGCCATGTCAGTTAATAGAAACACGTTGTCAGCCTGACCACCTTTAACACCGTGAATTGTTGAAACTGTAATGCGAGGTTTTGCAAGCAACCTTTCACCTCGTTGACGACAAGCACGATAGTACTCAATTTCTTCAGGCTTGAAATTCATGACCTCGTACCAGACATCAGTTGTTCGAAGCCCATAATATTTTGTTAAGTCATCCAATGAAACCACGACTTCTGGGTCCATCACGAGTTTACTTTTAAATTTACCGTGTAATCGATCCCAAATGCACTTTACTTTGTCTGCTGTGATCTTGTCGCCGCGTCGTAGCCCTTCCCAATATATCATTGCACGAATATTTTCATTGTCAGTCGACGACACGCCGTGCTCGATGTAGGGAAATCCTTGTTCGCGAATATATGTTTTCAACGGGCCGAGGAGATAATGATTTCGCGCAAGGACATACCATTGTCCTTTGTCTAATTCAACGTGTGATATTCCATCAACGCGGTCAACGATGCCGCCAGGCGCATGAGGCTTCCAATCCTTTTCAAATCGATGGTTGATCATATCAGCGATGTTCTGCGTAACGTCAAAAACATTTGATTTCAAACGATACGAAATAGGAAGGATAGTCTTTTTTCCTTTCAATGATAAGAAGTGTTCAACGTCAGCCCCCGCCCACTCGTATATGGCCTGGTCATCGTCACCCGCGACCCACATGTCTTTTACTTGCGCATAAATTCGGTCAATGACTTTCCATTGCAGCGTTGATAAATCTTGACCTTCATCAACAATCAAATAGTCAACTGGTGGCACAACACCTTGCGTTTGAAAGTCTTCGAGCATATCGGTGAAATCGACGAGGCCCCTATCCCGTTTAAACGTTTTCAAATGACCAAGGATATATTCGCATTCTTCTAAATCAATTACGATATCCTGAGCCAGTTCCTTCAAAGTTTTTTGACGCAATCTTGAAAATTGAATTGCAGTCATAAAATCGTTTCCAGGTTTACCTCCGGGTTCACCTTCTGGAGGGTCGGTCAATTGAAGGCCGACAATTGCCCCAAACTCTTTCCAATTTGATTGAGACATAACCATTGAAGGTGACAAAGCTAACTGTTGAAATGCAAGGGAATGAATTGTCCTGAAGTAGGGCAATTGTTGACGTTCAAAATCGAACTTTTCCATTGCACGCGTAAGGCCCTCCTCAGCCGCCTTCGTCGTGAATGTCAAGTATGCGATTTTGCTTGGCGAGACGCCTTGGGAGAGTAGGTCGTCGATTATGTTCAACAGGGCAGTTGTTTTTCCACAACCAGGCCCTCCCAAGACTAAAGTTAGCATCAGTCGTTCTCGTCGGCAATTATCCCCAAGGGCACACTATACAACCTTACGGCTTCATTCGATACCGTTGTGCCTTTCGAATGGTAAATCATACCACATCTTTCTTGCAAGTACGTCCACAACAAGGCATCATTGAATTGGATACGATGCGTCGTCAAAAACTTTTTGAACGGTTGCAACTGAAAGAAAATGCGTTGCTTGTCAACATCGATCCACGCGCGGCCTTTCAAAATCCTTGATCGATCATCGACGACGCGTTCTTTAATATAATCAATCAAGTAATCAGCCCACTGTTTCCTGTAGTCAGTATCGGGCGGCATTTTGACGTCTTCACAATTGTTCAGCCAGGTTTGAACCAACCTGTCATACTTGGCTTGTATCATCATGTCCATCAATTTCGACGTTGCATCAACCAGGTAATTTCGAAAGTCTTTCTGGTTAGTCAAAGCCTTGACGTTGGGCAACGTCACACGATTGCCATCGACGTTGAAGGCATACATGGGAGGTTCAGTCATCAATTTTGAAAACCCACCAATTTCAAATGGCAAGTCTCCTGTTATTGAACCAACGCCAAACGTGCGACGTAGGCAGGTTGGGCGATCACAATAACCAACCATTGGTTCTTCGTGACATTTGAAACCACGTTCTTTTGCGAGAACAGATTTAACAACTGCTTTTACTTCCGAAACAGGAAGGGGTGGGTCGTAAGTTTCAATGTTGAATTTCATCGCGCGAATTTCAATCTCGTCCACCGAATTGTATTTGCGGGAAAGATATTGCACGCATTGGTACATTGTATTGTTGCGCGATCCTTCCCCTATACCATTTTCAAGGATACGTTCAAGACAAGGGGGTCCATCTTTGTAATCCTCGACTGTTGCACCCCCGCGGTTCGTTCCCGTTATTCGAGGAGCGCGGTCGTCGAGTTCCTGCTCTGTGACCATCGACGTATTTGCTTCAACAAAGTCGAGCCATTGTTCAAGGCTGTACTCGTCAAGAACTTTGACTTTTTCAGACCGCACAACAACACCCACGCGGGTATCATCGAAATAGGGTAAGTTGATCCAATTCCCAACGTCCTCAGGACGGGCACGCTCGGTCTGTTTCGGGAAAATTTCGCAACCACCATAGCCTAAGGTGCCCGCTATCTTTTTCATATAACGAACAACGACCTTGGCATCAGCACCGTTCGGAATGAACAGCCAAATGTGCGCACCATTCGATTTCGAACGCGTAACGAATAATGGGAAGTCTTTTATTGCCCACGCGATGTTCAAATGATCAACCGGGTAGACATCGATATCGAGAGCAGCGAAATAACACTTGTTGTCCTCGGTAAGGGGAATAATCCCAATACCTTTTTCGCCATTTAAATGCGCCTCGAACGCGTCCTTATCAGGAGTCGTGTCCACGGTGTTAGCACGGCCAGACATCTTTCCAGAGTCTTCTTGCCTCTGTACGACGTACTGACCGTGCCTTTTTGAATAACCGCGGAAGAGGCGCATGAACCTTTCAGTATTGTCCATGCGTCAATTCCTTAGAACGGGATTTCTTCGTCGAGGTCGTCGCCGGTTGAAGCATCAGTTGAAGGATTTTCAGACGCTGCGGCCTTCGCATGATCGGCTGCAACTTCGCCTTCCTCAACGCCTTTGGCAAACTTTTTAGCTTCGGTGAACAGTGCCGACGCTGCATCACCAAGATCAGTGATTGAACCATCACGTTTGAAATCCCAAACGTACCAGGTCCCATGTTCGTTCGACCGTCGTTGCGTTGTCACGGCCCAAATCGGATAGTATCGAGGCGCGGGATTTCCTGAAGGCAACTCGGCGTCTTGAACCATCGCGTTAAGGACCTTCGACGGTTTGACTTGTGTTGAAGTCATTGACACAACGATTGGGCGGTAACGTCCCGTCGTTTTGTTGACGACAAACATATAGTGGGTGTGCGTGTAGGAAAGCTGATTTCCGGGGGTACCGACAGGCGACCCTTTCTGGATGATGTCCTGCTTGTTATCGTTGGGCTGAGTGATCGCGGTTGAACCAACAGCAACATCATACTCGCCGACGAAGCCCCCACCATTTGCGCGCGGCACCCATTCGATGTAAGACGGTTTGTAATGAATTGAGACGACGTGAAGCGCGGTTACCGCGTTGTCGTCATCGTCATACGTGACAAAACGTTCCTTCGTGACTGTGTTGAACAACTCCGACGCAACTGCGCCTTTGATATATTCAGCCTCGCCTTTCGTGCACTGCGGTGATAGGCTTTGAAGGATCTGCAGGAATGGAATTGCCATGTCGTCTTTTGACATGACCTCGCGCTTTGCGCCTTCAGTCTCAAGGTCTGCAAGAAGGTTTGCGGGCAAACCTGGCTCTTCCTTCTTGGATACTTCTTTTTTACCTGCCATAAGTGGCGTCTCCTATTGTGTGATTTTGACGGTGGTGAATGGGAACGCTCCGAAGAACGTCAATGTTTCGTCAGTTACAGGTTCAATTTCCTTTCCATTTTTATCTTTGTTGCCTTCAGCCGCCTCTTTTTGGCGAGTCTTCAACATCGATTTAAGTGACGACGAATTGACTGATTGGGATCGCGTCATTTCAAGCCCCAACGCTTCAGCGGCAGACATTACTTCAGCCGCCAAGTTATCTTTTCCTTTATCGATTTCGCACGTTAACGTGTTGGCAATGAGATCGTCACAATCCCACGTGCGAAGTTTTTCAACGATTTCGGCGAGCCGTTTTTTCGGAACAGATATTTTCATATCTTCCTTCAACTCAATTTTTCGCCCGTCGTCGGTAACGTGAACTTTCGTCCGCGCGGCCTTCATGGCTTCTGGAAGTTTCTTGTCTGAAATATCGAGCAGGGAGGCCTTCGCTGTTTTCAACTGTTCTTCGAGTTTACTGACGACGCCTTCCCGCGCGATTTGAAGGTCAACGAGTGTCGCGATTGTATTCAATTGTGCAACTGTCGCGAGGTCAGTTACTTCAAGTTCGGCTAACAATTCTTCATTTGTCATCATTCGCTCCATTCACCGCATTGTATTAAAAAATGTTTAATTGGTCAACCATAACTTGAGGCGGTCACCAGTGATCATTGAGGCAATCTCTAATTTGTCAAGCAAGGCTTGAATGATCGTTGCGTCTATCGTGTTGAGAGCCTCAATGTCAACATAGTTGACTGGGAAGTGTTGCCCAATACGATGCGCACGGTCTTCCGACTGTACTCGCAAACCATATGAATAGGTGTTTGCATAATAAATAACGTTACGCGCCTGTGTAAGGGTTATTCCACGCCCACCAGCCTGTTGTTGACTCACGAACCATCGAACACCTGAGTCAGGATCTTGGAATGTATCAATGGCTATTTTTCGATTAGCAGGGGACGTTTCACCCGCGTAAACAACAACAGTTTCCTTGCCATATTTGTCTTCAAGATATGCACGAATTTCGTTTATTGAATACCGCCAAGGCGCCCATATAATTGCTTTGCCTTGTGCCTGACGACACACCTCGGCAAGCGCATCCATCCGAGGGTTTACTGCCGTAAACGGTTTTCCAAATAAATCTGACGCGCCGCCTGCGGTCCCCTCAGGTACAACGAAGCCACAACACAACTGTTGCAGACGAATAATTTTCGTCAATGCTAAGGGTGCTGTTACTCGTTCATCGTCGCCCAACTCAAGGACAAGATCACGGGATAATGAACGGTAGGCTTTTTTATACTCGTCGGGCAATTCGAACCCATGGCGACTATAAACTTTTTCGGGTAGGTCGAGACAGTCTTCTTTTAAAAGTCGAGAACGGTGTGGGTCAATACGTCGTTTCAAGTCAGGAATATTTTTGTATCCCGTGACGACGCGCACTGGCTCTTCAACCTGCACCATTTTTCCTGTTTGAGGGTCTGGACGCCACGCCATGTGCGTAACACCAAACAACGGCTCGAGCACTGAGTAACCTCGTTTAAACGCACCGAACTTTCGGTCACCCATTATTTCAGGATTTAGGAATTGGAATGGCGCCCATGAGTCGAGGGGCGAATTCAAAATTGGTGTGCCCGTCATAATCAAACGCGCGGCTGCGAGTTTCGCATAACGTAGCATTGCTTTTGTCTGTGAAGACGTAGGCGTTGCCATATTATCAGATTCATCGACGATGATAAGAACACGTCGATTTGCGAGCGCACGTGAAATAAATTCCTTGCCTCGTTTCCGATCAATCACGCTCCAATTGATGGTTGCAATCGCAAGGCCTTCGAACTCGACGATTCCGCGCATGTTGCCTTCAACGCGGCCTGTATGCCATGAGGCGGCTTTGTATCGTTTTTTGTCGAGGGCAAGGTGTGTCGGGATTTCACGATCAACCCAATTTTCATGGACGCCTTTATCCGTGACGACGAGAACCATATCGATCATGTTTGAAAGATATTTGTAGGCTGAAACGTCGAGGGCTGTTTTCGTCTTGCCGAGACCCATTTCCCACTCGAGGGCGTAGTAGGTTCGGTCTTTTATTGTCTTGAACACCTCGATTTGGTGTTCATAAGGCTCTGTCTTGAATTTGAAGGCGTCGTTTGTCGCGGGTCGATTCTTAAAGTGATGACCCCATGCTGTACGACAGTTGGGCGCGAACTTTGCTTTCGGGGTATGGGCGAGGAAAGTCAGTGCGTGTCGCGACGGTCGAAACTTGAGCCTATTACCAACCATGTCGGTTTCGGTCTTCAAGTCGTCGACCAGTCGCTTGCGCAGCTTCAGGGTTGCGCCATCAATGACGCCCCAATCGCCTACAACAGAAATGTCCATTAAGTGTCTTGGACGATCACGTTGACGCCGTAGTCACCATTCTCCTGGTGAAAATCAGCGAAGAACAAAGGCGCTTTCAACATTGCACAATCATGCAAGTGACATGCGAGGCGGCGAATTTCAAGATCAGCGAAGGCTTGCCCGCGCATTTTGAAAAAGTGACGAAGGGTGCGCATGTTTGCCGTCCACGTCAATCGGGTTTCAGCGGCGTTCGGTAAACGTGAACGCGCGGCTTCATTGATGCGTTTCTTTTCGGTCGTCTTCAATACTGTTCCGCCCAAGGCTTCACGCAAGGATGATTGGAATTCGATGTAGTCCGCAACGTCGCGGTCACACTGTTCCTTGAACTTCGCGATCAAAGGATGAGCGGGATCAGTGACGCCTTTCGAAATGTGCAACAGCAAAGGTGGCACGACGAAGTTTGTCTCCTCAGCGTTGACGTATCGCTGAGATTCTTGAGATATTGCGACGCCTACACGGTGACGAACCATTTCGTGCGTTAGCGTGCGGCTGACGCCCTGGATCGCGAAAGTTAAGTTTGCATGCTCGAGTACGGACCCATGATCTTGATCGATAATGTTCCCGATGTAGGCCGCACGTTCGCGTCCGACTTTCCAAGATCGGTAACAATGACGACCCGCAAATTCGACGAGGCGGTGAGACCCTGCGTCACAATCTTCATTCATAAGTGCAGATAATGGGGTTCCACTGAGTTCGCCGAGGTCGTTGAACTCAACCCAATCGTTGAATTCATTTTGGTCAATTTCGGTCTTTGCGACAGTGAACGCGGTGGGCGTTACAATAAGCGTCATGCATTTGCTCCATTGGGCGGTTGCGATGACGATGGTATATTGTAATTCAGTTATTAATGCAATATTAATCGCAGGATTTGTTAGAGCGTGGTCAACTGTGCGGTTACAATGTGCACACACGTAAGGCTATTTTATTGGTGATATGAATCCAGCAAAGTGTGCAAACCGCAACAACCACGTCCACATTTATTATTTTGAAACAAAAACCGTTACGTGTGCGCACGTTATAAGCGCGCGTTGGTAATCAGGATGGGATGTCCTCCAGAGGTTCAGCACGAAAGTTGTGCAGGTCGGTCATTCCAAATTCGAGGGCTTCCCGTTTTGCACGGTCGATGCCAGATTGTGCATCGCGCGTCCAAGTGAATAAAGCAAAACGTTCAACGACTGAGGTTGAGGCGACAATTGCAAAACGCATTTTCAATCTCCAATGAATTCGTTGAGAACTGCTATCACACCTTCTTTGACTGTTGTCGCGCCTTGGCCTTCATCCCAAAGGAATTCTGAAACCTCAGCAAAGAATTCAGCCTCACCAAAAAGCCCATCATTCATTTCCAAGGTGTGCTTGACGATGGGGGTGACACTTTCGACAATTACATGAATTTCTTTTTGCGTCAACATGATCATTTCTCCTTGTTTCGATTTTGATATAGTAACAGGAACCTATTAACAAAACCTTATTTCACATAAAAAATATGATCATCAATTTTCTTAAGGCGAGTTAACTTTTTGCGCCAAATGGGTTTGACGTAATCAGCGTGGTACCACAATGCGCCCATTGTTGGATCAACCCCTAAATATGTACGAAATTTGTATACATATTTCGCAACATTTTGTGCTTCAACCCATTCTTTTATGTCAGTTGGCAAATCACTTTTGCGATCACACGTCCAACTGAATTGGCAACGACGTGTTCCTGGGCGTTTGTTGAGGTACACGTTCGCGCAAATCGTGTTGGGATAGTTGTCAGCCTCGCGACGGTTTATCGTCACGTGCGCAATAGCCTCTTTCCCTTCTGTAGATTGATTGCGCGCCTCGTGATAAACGTTCAAGGCGAGACAACGCAGTTCATCAGCGGCCTGGGCCGTTGTTGACAAAAGCAAACCTAAGACAATGATGAAAGTGCGCATGATGTTTCTCCCTGTTTCGATTATGCATAGTAGCATAAAATTATTGAGAAACGTTTAATAATGTGGAGCATTTTTTAACTCGAAGTGTTCACGAACCCATTGGTCAACAGTTAAGTCAGTTAAGTGGCATGTCATTACCATGGTCGCTGGCCAATTTGAAGATTCACCTTCGACAAAGTAAAAATATCCCCTCCCTTTAAATATTTGTTCATCGTGACCCGCTGCTTTGATGGCTTTGTTGATGTTATTCATTGTTACGCGCATGAGTCATTCCTTCATTTCAATTCGTGCATCTGACCCCTCAATCATGGCTTCCATCAATTCGGTAAGCCATTTCGATCCACGTCCTGACCGAATTCCATCAACCGTGCGGCTATACTTCTCCGCATAATCTTCTAAAGCCTGCGCGAGTTGGTTACGTTCTTTTTCGGGGGCTGAAGCAATCGCGTCCTGAAGGAAATTTGAGATGATGCTGATTTCGTTGGTCGACATTTTGAATCTCCGTTGTTTTGATTATGCATATTAGCATAAAGGTGTTGATTATCCCTTAATACTCCCAACCTTTCTGCCATTCAAAATTTACACCTTTTCCACGCTGTTCGGACACCCAATCTTGAAACGTCCCAACTTTCACACCATTTTCATATACAACTCGGTTCGCGACGACGGGAAACATTTGCTTAGTCATCTCGAACCTTACAACCGTTCCTCGTTGCGTACCACCCCAAAAACGCGTGGCTACGGGCGTTCCATCTCTCGTGGTGAATTCGGTAGACATGATTTTAATCCTTTACATTTTGTCGTGACGAGTGAGAAGTTCATTTAGACGACCGGTCAACGATTGATTATTCCTTAAACGATGTTATTTGAGTCAAATTTATTGTCAAAGAACCAATCAATTGCACGGTGATCAGCATACCAATCGGTTACTTTATCGCCGCGGGGGCTTTCTCCTGAGTCACAAATCAATCCTTTGTCCGACAGTGAACCCATGATGCCGCCAATTGCCTGTTTAGACAAACCCATTTCTTCTTGCAAATCATTTGCATTCATCCAAGTCATGTTGTCTTCTTTAAGGTGTTCAGCAACCATGCCTTCGAAGCCGCAGCAATTAATACCTTCCTGTACGAACAATTTAAGCATCGTTGTTTCTTTTTCGGTGAGGTTTAAGTTCGTCATGATCTGTCTCCATTTGCGTTGTTTCGATTTTGCTATTATGAGGCAAAGGTAATAACAAACGATTAATAGAACGCGTTTAAACGTATTTCATTTTAAATTACTTTGAGAAAAACCTTCAATTGTACATGAAAAACCTTAAGATTTTCTTAAAAGTATAACTGCCTTATATTTTTCTGTGACAAACTTCCCTTTTTCTGTATATTGTAGGTCGTTTAAACGTCCAGGAAAATATAATGAACTCCGTTGAATTTCGCGAACGGCAGTCACAACTCGGCTGGACGAATAAGAAAATAGCCGAATTTGTCAAAAAGTCTGAGCAATCTGTGTCAAATTGGCGCAATGATCGCCAATCAATCCCAGATCACGTCGAAATGTTGTTGGATATCGCACATCAGCAGGTCAGCGCTGATCGTGTGATAGGCAACTCTGTTTAATCCCCTACACGTACATACAAAAACGACGGAGCTGCACACGCGCGCGGCTCCGTCGTTTTATGTTCAATATGTCGAAAGGCGATTACGTGCGAGTAGCGGCCTCGTCGAGCATTGCGTCTGTTTGAGCTGCAAGTGCGTCATAATCGGCTTTCAAAGCCAAAAATTCTGCAGACGTGATTTCCCGATTTTCTTGACGGGCTTGCAGGATCATTGCATTCGCAACTGGAGATTTAAGCATCCAGTTGATTGCGTATGTCAGCGCCAGGTCGGCGAACTTTATTGCTAACGGGTTCATGGCGATCCTCCCACGGCTCGAGTTCCTCTCAGAAGTACCTGCGCTCCTTTTAACGCGAGGATCCAGGCCGTTTCAGCCGAAGGATCATTGGGAAGCAGGACCCATGCATCAAGCGCGGCTTTCGCTGCGTTCTTTGCTGTTTTGACTTCGACGGCCTGTTGACCTTTAATATGGCCCTGCAGAACGCCGTCTTGAATTGTGAGCTCCAAAGACTCATAAGCCGCGATTGCGACTCGAAGCCTTTCGGGCCCAGTTTGTGGCATAACAGCCGCTGTACCACAACCGGTTAAGGTAAAGATGAGCAACAATGGAGCAAATAATCGCTTCATGATTTAGTCCCAATTGGCCCAGTCGTCACAGCGCGAAGGGCAACATTCACAACGCCCCAGATCCCACCTAAGACAGCTTCCAGGTTGTCAAAAAACGCCTGCACCATTTCAGTGCTAGGTATTTCCTCAGGCGTCAAAACGCCCATGGCCGCGAGAAGCATGATTACTGGCATGGCCATATTGAATACGACCGTCTTATAGCCTTTTAATTTTTCTAACATTTTAACCTCTGTTTTAGGAGATGAAACAATATCACACAATTAACAAGCGTCAACTACGCTCTTGGGAATGGTGCACTCGGAACGTCGAAGGCTTTTACATATCTTGACTCCTTGGTCAATCGAACGTCATCGCACCACCCATCAAATGGGAAGACACCATCAGCCTGTGCGCCGATTGAAAAGTCAGCACTTGAATTGAACAACGTCTCACTTGACACATCACTATCAATCAATACCCCATCGAGGAACATTCGATAGGTCGTCCCGTCATAATCACCCACAATGTGATACCACGTGGCAAGGGTTGGGGTGAATGAAAAAGTTGCTTTCGCCAAGGTCGTTGATCCATCTGAGCTGACAAAGAATTTTAATTCGTTTGATGCACCATCATGGTAAATCGAATATGACCTAAGGTCACTCGCACTTTGATATTTACCCGCAAGTTGTTGTAGGGCTGAGGGGTTTGTGTTCCATCGGAACCAACCCTCTATACAAAAGTTTCCAGCCCCGAGGTCAAAATCAGCCTCGTCTGCAAACGTAACATAGTCACCCGTACCGTCGAGCAGCAACGACGCCTTTGAAAATTGAGATTGTGAGGTATCACACTGTGCTGTGCCTGCGTATGTGGCAACGTGTTGCGCATCACTTTCGTCGTCAACCGTTGCATCTGCGTCAACACCGTCTGCACCGAACAGTAATTCAACGTTCGACCATTCAGGATCAAGTGGTTGATTTTCCCAGTAATGAAGTACAATACCATGCAATCGTGCATCAACGTCAAGATCGTCGGGCGTCAACGTGGGATCACGAAAAATGTCAATGACCGACATGTCACCAGCGGCGGGGGCTACTGTCTTAATGAAACCTGTTTTTTCTGAAAGGTACAAGTCATCAGCCGTCGTCAACGTTGATAAAGCAAGCCTTGAAATGCCAAAGTTTGATAAAAAGGTTTGATCATCGCTCAACCCAACAATTTTCGCATTCCATGCAACACCAAAAGTCGCAGCGCCAGTTTGTGAGGTCAAAAATTGCATTGACACGTTGCCTGCGTGACCGACCTCATCAAAAATGTGTTTTAATTGAGCGTGTTCAGCCGTTGTCGCATCGAAGTTAAGGCTTGTGAGGTCAGGTTGGTCAGCGGCTGACGCGATGGTCGTGAGGGCAGCACAGCCGCCCGTCGCTGTCGGGATTATATGACCTCCCACCGGAATGAATTTGAACCGTTCAACGGGAGCAGTTGCGTCAGTTAAACGAGATCCCGACTCCTCAATTACATTGATCGCATCACACGACATGATCGCCGACGCGCCTGATGCAATACTTGGGATTGGCCCTGGCTGTGAGGTGATTTCAACATTCATATCAAATGAAGTGTTGTTTACGATTTTAAACAACCCACGTTTTATCGCGGGAACAGTGATTGTGATTAGTGCAGTAGGAGGTGTTGGATCGTCGTCGAATTCGAGGAAAAAGTTTTCCCTAAACTCAGCGTTTGTGAATGAATGTGCATTAGTCACGCCAATCAGGATTGCCTCATTCTCTGATAATGAATCTTCAATCTTGTTAAAGGTGTCATTTATGGTCACCTCCTTTTGATTTTGGGATGCACTAACCTCGCCCCAATTAAAATTTGCAGTAGCCATTCTTAAACCCTTTGCCTCGTTGCTTTGCCACGTCCAACCTGATTACTTTTTTGATAAATTATTGCATCGATAGCGGGAGGTACCACGCCAATTCCATTCAATTCAATTAATATGCGATCAACGGCACCCGTGCACTGATCAAATGATAGCCCCGTGTCGTTGTCTGCTGTCACTAATACGTCGAACTTGCGGGCTCCTGAAACAACGGCTGTTGCAAGGACTGTTGTGTTGATCCATGTCCCAGGAGTCCCTATTATACGTCCCGAAGTTATTGTTTGAATGATGTTATCATTCTCGTCATAAATTCTCAAGTCGACTTGCGTACCGTTGGTTGAGTCACTGGGGTTTGTGGTATACACGTCAAGGTCAATTGTTGGAGCTGCGTCCATTTCATCAGCAGTTCGGAAGTAGTCATCAATGAAAGACCACTTTTTCGTCGTCACCATAGCAGCAAAGTCAGACGTCGTGTTGTCAGTCGTGATGACTGCATAATTTGTACCCCCTGCACCGGTAGGGCCTGCTATTGACCCAACTGCGTCAGGAGTTGAAATCCAATTGCCGCTATTTGCTGCGACGTCCTCCCACCCAGTTGGATGAATAAGCGTTGCCCCTACATCAACTTCAAAATTCCAATTCGTGAATTGAAGTTGATCAGTTCCTACAGGAAAAATTGCAGTGAACTCAGCCGCAGTCAATATGTCAGTTTCAGTAGAAACTGTACGTTGAAGGAAAGGTGTCAATGCGCCTTGTAAGTAATAATCAACATCGTATTCAAGTATCTCTTCATTCAACGGAACCTCGCCTGTGTCAGCAAGTAATTCACCATTGAAACGAGTGCGACGTTCCCACGTCAGTGTCAAATCACCGCCTGAACGTTGTCCGTCAATATTCACCACTGAGTATGGGCGCAGGTCCTCACCATTTGATTGAAAGTTAGTCGTCGAAGTGTCTTCGATTAAGGTGCTCGCAGTTACAGCCTTATAAGGTAGGGTTATGTCAACACGTGACAACTCATTTCGCCATGACGAAATTCTACCATCTTCAAGGAGCATTACTGTATTGCCAATAGCTGCGCGACCATTTGCGTAATCTTCGGTGCCTCTGCGACCGCGAAGCAATCTTGAAAGACGAATAAATTCCTGATTTGACTCAATTATTTCAGTAGCTACAACAAATTGAATTACTTCAACTGTGCCGTCGTTATGAATTATTGCGAATGCATTATCGCCTTCGAGAACTTCTGCATCAGTTGATGTGACCCATCGGTCTACACCACGAAAAGGTATAACGTCAATTGTCGTTTCGTCGTCCCACGTGAATCCACCCTGCCCACCACCTTTTCTACTTGAAGCAAGTCCGTCAGGATTCCACAAATCAGGTGGTAAAGATTTCAAACTTCCCCACGAACATTCGACGTTGAAAGATGTAAGTTGTTGAAAGGTTACATTGACGTCCAACGACCTAAACAACGACACTCCCGGCCAACTTGCCTCGTATCCCGCAACGCCAAAGTAAACTCTGTTAGTAGTTCCGAGGGTTGCATCGGGAGCAAGAAGTAAAGGAAGATTAGCGGGAATGAACACACTTGGTAACCCACCCGTTGCTACTTTTGGAATGAATCCATCTCCCGCAGTTCCTGTTACTGTACTGACGTAAGTCGAAACGTCTTCTTGAACTGCGTTGAAATCGATTGATAAATCAGAGCCAAGCTCGACCTCACCCATGCGTATTTGACGAGTTTCGCCGCGGAAAATCATGTTAACGACATCTGCGGGATCGTAACGAATATAACGCCACGGAAGACTCGAGTCAATGCTCAACCTTTCAGACCAAGATGCGAATAGAGCAGCAGATGCTAATTGTTTCGCCTCGGTAACGTCAAGGACAATGGGGGTCTCAATCTTCATTTCTGAACGAGCGTACTGAGAAGGTGTAGGATTTGAGACGCGTTTGTCGTATGCTGTTGACTGTTCATAGTCTTTTGAGCTGTCGGGGAATTGAACAGTAACAAGGCTTGGTAATTCAACTTCTTGAAGACGTTTTTCTTCAATTTGTTCTTTGTCGCCTAAACGACCAATATCATCCTCAACAATTGTCTCGGTGGGCGTAGCCCCTCGTTTAACGAATTTTAACTTCCAATCAGTTTCGACGCCTTCAAATAAGAAAACTCTTTGTAGAGGTTCAATTGCTGATCTGTAAGACCCCGGCCTTGAAACTATATACCCGCGCACTGAGTCACCCGCGAGATCGGTAACGTCGTAATCATCTGGCAACAGGCCCGCGCGTTCGCACAAGTCTCCGACGACTCCATCTAAAGGAACGCCTAAGCCCGACGCACGATCAAGGAATATCTTTACAACGATTTCGGTGCCATAATTACCGCTCCCGCTAAATCGTGAATATGTTATTGAATTAAAACGCGGGTCGTAATTACTCGACCTGTGAGATGCATTCGCGTCAGTGGTTGGGAAAGCTACACCTGTGTCTTGTATTTTGATTAGTTCTAGGCTGTCAGTGTCGAATATAAATGCACGCGCGTCAAGGCCCCCCGAACCATCGTTTTCAACGCAAGCCCAACGACCAGTGTTTGACCATTGTTGCCCAACTGAAAATCCGAATAAGTTAGTTGATGCGATAACGGCCCAGGTTGACGTGTCGAATTTGATCATCGTACCGCCTGTGTCAGGGTCACCTTGACCAAGTATTACAGCGTCTTCTGAAGGGAGGAATATGCAACCCTGAACACTGTCAGTTGTCATTCCTAGCGATGCCTTAGTCGCGTTTAAGACTATCGTCCAAGTTATGTTTGTTTCTGGACCCGTTAGCCCAATCCCAAGTTCAACTGCGCCTTTGTGAATTTCGATTTGTGTCGAATTTTCCATTATGACGTAGACGACATTGTTGAACCAATCACTCAATACTTCGCCTGAGACCAACCCTCGAGCATTTGGGGTTAAGTCAGACCCCGTCGCTGCGTATACTGAAGGATTACCCGACACGTCTGCCCAAGTATACCCGTCAGTATCAATCACTCCTTTTCGAGTCATAACAATAAATTTTACAGGAGGAAGCCCAGTCCCAGGGAATTCTTTAACGAATCCCCCTCCTCGAATACCGTTACCTAGAGTAAAACTTGACGTAGATATAACCGCACCTGATATGGGTTCGTACCCGGTTATTACGGATGAGTTACCCCCATCAGTTTGGACATATAAGATCCCGTCTTTCGTGACGAAGGATCCTTGCGACGTTGCGCCAGTGGCTAGTATCAAATTTTTGGTGACCATTTGGAAACCGTCAGCGATACCCAACCCATACCCACTTCTTTTCAAAAAGTACAATTTATTTGAAAAGGGATCAATTT
>Ga0255055_10000412_pt1 | contig 33341 bp, 31 predicted proteins | sample JV7_2_27_MG_FD_188633 | JGI IMG/M metagenome (GOLD analysis project Ga0255055, IMG submission 188633) | Seawater microbial communities from Jervis Inlet, British Columbia, Canada - JV7_2_27 | ecosystem: Environmental > Aquatic > Marine > Inlet | place: Canada: British Columbia | collected...
TCATCCGCGATGAAGGCCAAAAAATTGTCAGCGCCACCTGCAGTCAGGAAGTTGTTCGCCGTGTCGGTCGTCGTCACTGGGGTCAGGTCTCGGGTCCGGTCCGTGTTGGGCAGCGCAACCACGATCATCTGAGACATGTTCCCGGTTCGCGAGAGAAAATCGATGATGCCCGTGGTGTGGTGAAAGTGTGCGTCACCATCCAATAGATAGAGCACGGGGTAGATGGCTGTCGACCCGTCGTAACCCAGTGGCGTGTACACGAGGACGGTTCGGTCTTCGTTCAGCGAGCTGGAATGGATCGTCACCGTCTCGCCGATGACGATGGGCTCGGCTTCGTACTGCGCGAGAGCATCTCTGGGCGTCAGCGAGCCTGCCAACGCGAGAACGGCCAGGATGCCCGCGTACTGAACAATACGCGATCGTATCATACTGCCTCCAGTAATGTGGAGATCGATGTCGTCAAGACAACTCGGGTCATGGGTGTTATCTCTAACCTTCGACCTCCTCGTCGCTCCCATCCGGGCTTCCTACCACCTCGTAGAACGTCTGCCCGTCGTCGTCCTCGACTTCTTCGAAGAACACGGAATCGAACTGGTAGTAGGTGACGCCGTCCTCCTCCACGGTGGTCACCTCGTCGGGGAGCGTTGCGACCTGCGCGCCTACTTCGGGCTCGCCGTTCACGTACCCCGTCTTGCCGTTCTCCTCGTACTGCACGTAGAAGTTGTAGTTGACGTAGTAGTAGGTCTCTCCATCCGCGACAAACGAAGGTGAGCCTGTAGGGATCTCCTCGATCTCTTCATCGGGTGGCTGTGGCTCGACGCGATAGATGGTCTGCCCGGCGTCGTTCGTGTCCTGGGTGAAGTACAACTCGTCGAATTGGTAGACGACGACGTCGCCCTCCTCATCGCGGATCGCTTCCTCCGGTATCGAGCTGACTTCGGCGCCCACGGGCGGCGCAACCACGACATATCCTCCGCCGGTCGCGGCCTGCCAGAAGGACCAGTCGGCGTAGTAGTAGGTCGCGCCATCGACCTCGATCGTCTCGGCGCCGTCGGGCAGCGCCTCCATTTCATGTCCCACCGGGGCCGTGGTGAGGATGTAACCCTCCTCGCCATCGTATAGGACTTTCTTGTACCACGGGTTGTAGTAGACGTACGTGACCGAGCCGTAGGTGTAGGTCGTCGATGAACTGGAGACGGCGGCAAACGCGACCACCGTGATGAACACGACTCCCACCCAACGACGCCGGTACCAGTGCCGATGATGCCAGTAGCTATGGTGACGCCAGCGCGCGTGCCGGTAACGGCGCGAGCGATGGACGCGCCGCGAACGATGACGGCTGCGGTGCCGCGTCGAGCGCCGAGCCGTGTTGCGGGTCGCGGTGCGGTGTCCGCGAGAGTTGCGTGACGCCGTCGACCGGCTGGGGCTTCGGGCCGACGAAGACCGACTGGCGGAACTCGGGGACGATGTCCGGTTTCGCGTGGAGGTGCTTCGATTCGTCGACCCGGAGCGCGCGCTGCTGGACCGATTCACCGAAGAACCGCTCCGGGCGGAACGCCCCGACCCCCCTCCGCGCCGCTGTGCCAGGGCGCTCTCTTGCAGCGCGGGCATGACGGCCCAAGACACCTGCAAGATCGCCAAAAAGGCCACGATCACTCGAATGTTCGTTGATTGCTTCATCGGAGATCTCCCAATACGACAGATCGCTAGTCGCGCACCGGCACCAGTTCAACCCGCTCCGCGCCCGGAGGCGGCGAAAACTCGGGCAGTGCACCCTCGGGCAAGCTCGTGGCCCATTTTCGGAACCTAGCCGAGTAGGCCGGCGCACCGTCTTCTTCCGTGTAGATGATGTGGATCCGCATGGGAAGGGGCTCGTCTCCCTGGCGCACCCAGATCTCCACATCCACGCCGGGCTTACGGAGCGCGAGGTGGTCGGTCCAGAAGCCCTCGACCCACGCTTCCCCGACGTACTCCAAGGCCAAGACGTCCTCACCAAGCCACACGCCCAGACCGCCACTGAGGATGTCGGAGAACGGAACGTCCAGGTCGTATTCGTTGACCAGCCGGTCCACGCCTTCAGCTATGGTCGGGGGGACATGGACACTACCCCAAACGTTCGCGGGCTGCTTGAGCAAGGTGAAGTCGCCGCGGTCGAACCACGCCGAATCCGTCGTCGCATCGTCGTAGAGCGTCACCCAAAACAAGCGGTCGGGCCAGCGCACGGCCATCCGCTGGAGCATGTCGAAATGGAGCTTCTGACCCGATTCCTGTACGGCCTCGTAGCTAGCCACGACTTCGAAGGCAAGCTGCTCGTGCCCGCGCCGGAACTCCACCATTCGGGTGATGACGTCGCGGGCGTCGGGTAGCTCGCCAACGTCGCCCGTCAGGTCTCCCGGTCTCCAGAAGTCTTCCTCCTCCGGAGGTGGCGCCGCCTGACACCCGGCGAGGAGCGCCAGCGCTACCCAAAAATGGCGAGCGGACCGCGGCGACCGATCGACCCGCTGAGATCTGCGGGCGCTGCCGTTGAACATCATCCAGTGTCCTTTCCCTTGCGCGTTCGCTATTCAGCCCACGTGCACCGGCTTGAGAGAAGAATGGAGCGGATGGGATTCGAACCCACGACCTCCTGCGTGCAAGGCAGGCGCTCTCCCAGCTGAGCTACCGCCCCAAAGCGGCGCACAAATCTATGCGGCGGGCAGGGCAATCTCAACACAGCCGCAAACAGCTCGTTCTTGACACGCCGCAGGTTCCGTCCGATTGTCAGCGGTTGTACCGCCCAACCATTGGAAAGGGGAGTGCGATGAACGGTGCCCACCTGCATCTGATGATCAACCACGTCCCGGTGATCGGGCTGTTCTGTTGCCTGGCGCTGCTGCTGGCGGGACAATGGCGTAAGAACCCGGATCTGGTTAAGGCCGGCCTCGTCGCACTGGTCATCGTCGCGATAATCTCCATCCCCGTCTACATGTCGGGCGAGCCGGCGGAAGAGATCATCGAAGAACTGCCGGGGATGTCACACGACCTGATTCACGCTCACGAGGATGGCGCGATCTGGGCGTTCATCGGGCTCGAAGTGCTGGGGGCGCTCGCGTTGGTGGGCTTGGTGGGCTTTCGTGCGCCGAAGCAGTTGCCGCAGTGGTTCGTTCCGACGCTTCTACTTCTAGCGCTCCTGACTACGATCTGGGTCGGATGGGTTTCCGCGCTCGGGGGCCGGATCGCTCATCCCGAGTCACGGCCCGATTTCAGCCTAGAAGCGGAGAGCGCCAGGCCCGACTAGAAGGGCCAGTGAAACAGGGCCCCGGGTCCGCCGACGCCCATGATGCCCGCCACGACGGTCCAGGCCACGAACAGGGCGGCGATCAGCCAGATGCTTCCGAGCAGCAGCCCCAGACGGCGGTTGGTCGTCTCGACGCTTCTGACCAGCCGGTGTAGTTGTGCCAGCTGGCTCTGACCGGAGTGCGCGCTTCCCTTCCCGCTCAGGTCACCCAGGCAACTCTTACAGGAGATGTGATCGGCGTCGTTGACTTCGCCGCAGGTGGGGCAGATGACTAGCTGGTCTCTTCCAGGCATGCGTCCGTGCTCCTCCTACCCATCACTGTCTCTCGATCGTGACGTTATAAGTGAGGGGGAGTACCGGACAGGTGGAACAGTAGAAGTTGATCACATAGCGGCCCGTGCTCAGTACCAGGTCAGTTTCTTCTTCCCTTCTCGGATCGGTGCCGTTGCCACTCACAGGACGCGGACAAAGGCCGGGATCGTAACTCGTGGGCGGATCGCCGACGGCGTTGCAGACTTTGAAGTCGATGTCCGCATTCACCTGCCATTCAGCGAGGATGTCCATCGTCCATGTCTCCGCCGATGGAACAGTGAAGTAGAAGAAATTGCTGTCCGCGGGCGCCGCCTTCCGCGGGTCCGAGCTCAGCAATACATCGAATGGGAACGGCGGCGTGATCTCCACGTTGGTCGTGAGCGGCAGAGTGTCGTTGTCCTCGAAAAAGTCGGGAATCGCATCCGAGCCCGGCCCGTCGAAAGTGATCCGCGTCGGGACGTTGGTCCTGCGACCGCCCTGATCATCCACCAGGTTGTTCATCACCAACTGGCCCGTATCAGCGCCGGCCGGCACGAGGAAGGCCAGCCTGTCCGACGTCACGGAGTCGACGAACGCCACCGTGCCGTTCGGAAACTGAATCCATGTAGTATCGGTGAACAGGTGGACCAACGACCGCTGGATCACGATGGTGTCACCCGACGGCGTGCCCCCGAACTCGCCGATGGTGTCCGAGAAAGCGCCGTAGAAGAACTCCTGGGTCAGGGTTGTCGGCGGCAGCAGCGAATCCACTATGACCCCTGCCGGCAACCCCGGATCGTTCACGGTCACACTGGCCACCGCCTGACCCGTGTCTCTAGCGAAAGCTGATCCCGTTGCCGGGTCGAGGATCGCGATCACCGAAGGATCGGACGAGTCATACGTCACATTGGGGCTGCTGACGGTCGACTCGTCTCGCGTGTCCGTCACGACGACGCCGTACTGAATCGAGTCGCCCATCGTCGGCGCGGAGCCAGGGCTGACCTGGGTGATCTCCGCCAGATAGGTCGTCACCCGCAGGTCGAGCGACGTCTGCAGCGTGGAGTCCGGCAGCGTCGGCTGACTCAGCGTCAACACGACCGTTGCGCTGCCTGTGTCCGGGAACACCGCGCTACCCTGCGCGGGGGCGAGGATATCGACGACGGCCGAACTGCTGGACTGGCTGTTCGACAACGAGCTGGGTACGACCGAGCCGGTCTTCGTCGCGGTGGCGGTGGCGCTGAACGTGACGGAGTCCGTCACCAACGTGTCCGCCAGCGCGCCGCCGCTGATGATCGACGCGACCTCTACTTGCGTCACGTAGGTCGTGACCCTGATACCCTTGGTGAACGGCTCGCCCGGCAACTCCGGCGACTGGAAACTCACCCCTATCGTGGCGGAGCCGGTATCTTCGAAGACCGCGATACCCGCCGCGGCGTCGACGATGCGGACGATCGAGGGGTCGGAGGATGTCCAGCTGGCACCCGCGGTCTGGACGGTATCGCCCTCCTGCACAACGGTTGCGCTGAATTGAACCGAATCGGTGACCAGCGTATCACCGTTCGATAGGAAGCTCTGGTCGATGAGAGAGCTGGCATCGATATCGACGAAGAGGTCCACCACGCTGACCGGGAGGATCGCCGTCAGGTCTCCGGAGCCCGGAGTCAACGGCCTGGCCAGCGTCACCGTGAGCGTCGCGTCGCCCGGGCCGGTGAACTCGACGAGGCTGTCAGCTCCCGCTACCGGCAGCGCAACGCCCACGTTGGACGAAACGATCATCATCCCGGAGTCGGGCACGACTGCGCCGTTCTTCGTCACTGTCGCTTCGACGGCCACGACATCACCTACCAGGGCCGAATCGGGATCGACCTCGATGCCGGTGAAGGTCGACCTCAGCGTCAGCTCAACGACGTACTCCGTAACATCGACGGTCATACTAGCCGCCAACGTGTCGGGAGGCGCGAGCCGCGGCTCCGTGAACGTGACGGAGACGATCGCCGTGCCGACTCCGACGAACGCGGCTTCACCGGTGCTCTCATCCAGGATCTCCACTACATCCGTCCTGGAAGAGGTGAACCGTTGTCCGGAGGCCGTGATCGGGTTGCCGTTCTCGGTGACCGCCCCGGCAAACTGCACCACGTCTCCGACTAGCGTGTCACCACCGGCAACGAACGGTGAGCCCTCGATAGAGATGCCCACGACGAACGTAGTCTCCTTGACCTGAGTCGTGACCTCCTCACAGCTCAGGACGAGGACAGCCGCCCCAAAGAGCCCGAGAACAGCGGCCAGCCGCCTCACGATCGTATCCTCACGAATGTGAGCTCGACACGGCCGGATCTACCTACGCGGACACCATCGGGAGGCGCGATCTGCAGCGAAAGCCCCTGGCCGTTCTGCTGCGGTTGCGAGGAGACGGGCTGCCGCGACTTCTTGGCCGTCAGGATCCCGTCCACTAAGCCGTAAAGCCAGAAGGCGCCGGCCACGGCGGCACCAACGATGACGTAGTTCTTCTCCTCGACATCGGCCGTGGTCCTCACCTCGTACCGGCAAGCAGAGCCCGTGCATGTCTCCGGTATCAGGAGCTCGCGGGTGACGCTCAGCGTATCCTCGCTGCTGAGGAGGAAACCCGCAGCCAGCGCCGCCGCCGCGCCCCCCAGGACGATTGCGCCCTTCGTCGTATTGCCAACGTAGAATTCGCCACCACCGGGAATGATACCGAGGGCCGCGGCGGTGCCGATGCTCTTCGCCCCGGGCGGCAGAACCAGCGAATCCACCTCCGCGAAAGCCGCAACCACACTGACCGATGCGGTCGCGAACAGACTGTCATCGATGCTCGCCTTGACTTCCGTTTCCCCCAGCGCCTTGGCCAGAACCAGGCCGCCGCTGTTGACCTCCGCCACCAAGGTGTCAGACGAGCTCCACCGGAAGACGACACTCGGAACGACGACGCTGTCCAGGCTCAGAGCCTCTGCTTGGATGATAGAAGTCGAGTCGACGAGGAGGTCGAGCTCCGAGGGGTCCACCCGCACCAACAGCTTGACGCAGACTTCTCGAAGGTCAGCGATCAGGCTGTCCGATGCACCGGCCCGTTCCAAGCTGCGAGCGGTCTCATCGTTCAGCTGAAAGCCGAGGCAGTTCTGGGTGGCCAAAAAGACGATGCGCTCGTCGGGAAAGACACCGGATCCCAGGAGTTGCGTGATCTGGTCGAGGCTGATGGCGGGCCGTTCCTGAGCCTCCAGGCGGGACGAGCCCAGGGTCAGTGACACAGATAGCAATGCTACCGCGAAGTAGGCGTACCGCTGCGTCATCTCGGTGGACCGACTACCGATTCGGAGGTCGATATTCTGTAGCTGCAATCTATGGGCAAGGGTCCTGCTTCAAGGTCTTACACTCCGTTCGCGCCCTTCCCAGTTCCTTGAGAGCCTCATCCACGATCCCGGCAAGCTCACCACCATCACGATACTCAAGCTTAGCGGCAGCTGCGCGTCGCTGCAATTCCTTGAACGTATCGCCCGCGTCCATGTAGAGGCCCACGTTGTACAGCTCCCTGCCTTGCTCCAACCGCCGTTGCAGGTCCCTCAACAGAACAGCCGGAACGGCCAGCCGCGTATCGCGAGGCTGCAGAGGCTTCCCATCCGGTACGCCGGCCGGAGCCTGCGCCAAGTTCACCTCAGGCTGGCGGCCGTCATCCCGATTATGGCCGTTCGTACCATTCGTGCCGTTGGTGCCCTCTGCACCTCCAGGCTCTGTCTCCACCGGTCCAGCCTCTCGGGCGGGCGAGCCGATATCGCCATCGCCCAGATCGGCCGATGGCTCCACAGCCAGAGTACCCAAGACCAGAGGCGGTTCATCCGACTCGTTCTGTCTCAATGAGCCGGCGAGGCCTGCTCCACTCGAAAGCGCCAGCACGCCCACGGCCGAGATCGATATCGCCGCTACGGCCAGCGCGGCCACCGCTCGCTGATAGCTCGAGAGGCGCGGTCCAGAACTCGCCTGACCTGCGTTCGACACCCACACCATCTCGGGAATGCGCTGGGTCGTCGGCAAGTCGGTCGCCCGTCGCCCACGCTTCCGCTTCCGCTTCCGGCCGTCGCCCGTCTCGTCGATCCACTTCACGAATATCGGCGGCCCCTTCCCCTCGATGGCCATCTGCAAGTCTTCCATCGAATTGAAACGGTCCGCCGGATCTTTGGACAGCGCTTTGTGGATTGCATCCCGCAAAGAGATAGGCGTGTCAGAACGGATCTCGCCCAGCGGCTTCGGTGGTGTAAACAAGTGATGGTAGATCAGTTCCTTCATCGAATCCGCCTCGAACGGCGGATGTCCAGCGACGAGTTGGTATGCCAACACCGCCAGCGAGTACTGATCGGCTCGTCCGTCCACCGCCCGGCCATCGCACTGTTCCGGCGCCATATACTGGGGTGTCCCGATGACCGCACCGGTCTCGGTTAGCTGGGTGTTACCGACCAGCGCCTTGGCAATGCCAAAGTCCGTCAGGTGGACTTGCCCTTCGGCATCCAGCAGAACGTTCGCCGGCTTCACGTCGCGGTGGATCACGCCGCGCTTGTGGGCGTAGCCGAGACCAGCCGCCGCCTCCATCACGACTTTCTCCACTTCCTGCATCGTCAGCGCACGGCTCGACCCCATGATCTCGCCCAGCGAACGGCCCGACACGAAGTGCATCGTGTAGAAAGCCAGATTATGGCTGTGATGCACCCTGTAGACGGGGATGATGTTCGGGTGGTGGAGCTTGGCGACCATGCGGGCCTCGCGCGCGAAACGCACGACGAGACCCTCGTCAAACATGAGGCTGGGCGGCAGCACCTTGATGGCGACCAGCCGGTCGAGCCCGATCTCCCTAGCCAGGAAGACGGAGCCCATGCCACCACGCCCCAGCTCGTGGTGGATCTCGTACTCACCAGAGGTGGCAACCAACAGGGCCTGGCGAAGGTCCGCCGGGGCCCCGTAGGCCTGGCCAAGTCCGGCATCCTGCCCGGGGACAGAGGTGCCGCACTCGTTGCAGTAGTTGCTACCGCCTGGCAGCGGTGTAGCGCAGTTTTCGCAGACGAGTCCAGTCATGGTCCCTACTTAAACTAGTTTCTCGACTCGGGCATGGAAAGTATAACTAACATGGATACTTACGCAATACTACGCGTGACGCACAGACACGCCAGCCAGGGAGTTCCGGATAAGCATCGATGTGCGGGGAGGGGACCATCACTATACTACTTGCTCTCCAATCACGCCAGATCCGGCGATGCGCGGAGGCAACACCTCCTCGGGGGGCCGTCTGTGCACTTCCCGTTGGACCGATGGGCCGGCGGCTGGCGATGGAACGGACGTCGCGCATATCTTGTGGGGCGCCAGACGGACGAGACCCGTCCCGAGTGAACCGGAACCCAACAGCGAATAGATGGCAACACGCGCGACAACTGCCGAGCGCAGCAGCGACAGACACCACGGGCTGAAGGCCGACCAGCTCGTCGGCGTCTATCGCACCATCTATCTATCCCGCCGGCTAGACGACAAAGAGATCCAACTCAAGCGTCAGAACCGCCTCTTCTTCCAGATCAGCGGCGCTGGGCACGAGGCAATCGGCGCGGCCGCCGGCTTGGCCCTGCGGCCAGGTTACGACTGGTTCTACACCTACTACCGCGACCGCGCTCTCTGTCTCCAGCTGGGTGTCACTCCGTACGAGATGTTCCTCGAGGGTGTAGCGGCGGAGAGCGATCCCGCATCCGGCGGTCGCCAGATGCCGAGCCACTGGGGCCACAAGAAACTGAACATCGCCACGGCGTCGAGTCCCACAGGCACTCAGTACTTGAACGGCGTCGGTGCTGCGGAGGCGGGTCTGCGGTATCAGGCGATCGAGCAGTTGCGCGACCGCGCCGACATGTTCAAGGACGACGAGGTCGTGCTGGTCACGTCGGGCGATGGGACGACCAGTCAGGGTGAGTTCTGGGAGGCGATCAATACGGCGGCGAACCTGAAGCTGCCGGTGATCTTCCTGATCGAGGATAACAAGTACGCGATCTCGGTCCCCATCGAGGTGCAGACCGCCGGAAACAGCATCTCGAAGTGCATGAGCGGCATTCCCGGCCTCTATATTGAAGAGGTCGATGGCTGCGATCCCATCGCTAGCTACGATGTCATGCTCCGCGCAGCGCAGTACTGCCGTGACCGAAAGGGGCCCGCGCTGGTCCACGCTCACGTGATACGCCCGTACTCCCACTCGTTGTCGGATGACGAGCGGCTCTACCGATCGGAGAAAGAGCGGGAAGAAGACGCACGGCGCGATCCGGTCACCGCGTTCGCCCAGTTCCTGATCGATGAGGGGATCCTCACCGAGAAGGCCCTGGAGGAGCTGAAAGAGGAAGTTGACGCTGAGATCCAGGAAGCTGCGGACCTTGCGCTGGAACAGCCGCAGCCGGCACCGGAAACCGCAACGGACTATATCTACTCGCCCGATGTGGACCCCACCTCAGACGAGTTCGCCAGCGATCCGGAGTTCGGCGAGGGTAATCCCACGACCATGGTCGATCTGCTGAATGCTTGCCTCAAGGACGAGATGGAGCGCGACCCGGCCATTGTGGTGTTCGGCGAAGACGTGGCCGACGCGAGCCGTGAAGACGCCCTGGACGAAGTGAAGGGCAAGGGCGGCGTCTTCAAGGTTACCTGGGGGCTGCAGAAGAAGTTCGGATCCGCCCGGGTCTACAACTCGCCGTTGGCGGAAGCCAACATCGTGGGTCGTGCAGTCGGATTGGCTCAACGCGGCATCAAACCCGTCGTCGAGATACAGTTCTTCGACTATATCTGGACGGCGATGATGCAGCTGCGTGACGAAGTCGCTCTCATCCGCTACCGCTCGGCCAACGAATACAAGTGCCCTATGGTCGTGCGCGTCACCTACGGCGGTTACCTAAAGGGCGGCGCGATTTACCACTCGCAGACCGGGGCCAGCATCTTCACTCACACACCCGGCATGCGGGTCGTGTGCCCGGCCACAGCGGAGGACGCCAATGGCTTGCTCCGCACGGCGATCCGCTGCGACGACCCCGTCCTGTTCCTGGAGCACAAGCACCTTTACCGGCAGACCTACAACAAGGGCCGCTACCCGGGCCCCGACTACATGATCCCGTTCGCCAAGGCAAACGTGGTGCGCGAGGGATCAGATGTCACGGTGGTGACCTACGGTGCGACGGTCGAGCGCTCGCTGCGAGCAGCGAAGGCCGTTGCCGAGGAGTCAGGCATCGAGGCCGAGGTCATAGACCTACGCACCTTGAGCCCCTTCGATATGGATACAATCGCCGAGTCAGTGAAAAAGACCAACAAGGCGTTGATCGTATACGAAGATCCGATGTCATGGGGCTACGGAGCGGAGATCGCCGCTAGGGTCGCCGACGACCTGTTCGAATGGCTCGATGGACCAGTCCGCCGCGTCGCCGCTCTGGACACGTTCGTCGCCTACGCGCCGCAACTCGAGGATGCGATCTTGCCTCAAGTGGATGATGTCCGCGGCGCGATCCTCGACTTGGCCAGGTATTGAGCGCGCCAGAAGATAGTGATTGGTGATCAGTGATTAGTAATTGGTGATTGGCACAGAACGAAACAACCGCCCACCGCCTACCTCTTACCGATCCCTGTAGCTTTCCCAAGTCCGCGGATCACGACACTCGGGCCAAGTCATCTGTTCACCCGTACGTGGGTCCACTGACAGTACGCGCCGGTCGCGAGGCATGCGCTCCGGATCCTCGGAAGCCAGATAGGCCAGCATCGCGAAGAGCGTCGCGTTGTTCTTGAGATCGTCCTCCACGATCTTGTCGTACGTATCGAGGTTGGTGTGCCAGGTGTAGGGGAAGTAACTCCAGCGGTGCGCGTAGAGGAAGAACGACGGCGCACCGGCACACACGAACGACGCGTAGTCGCTCCCGCCGCCGCCCGGGCGACCGGGAACCTGCAGGTCGATGTGCTGGCTGATCTCCGTTGGAACCGCAGACAACCAGCGCGCAAAGTACTCGCCGGCGTGCGTGAGGCCCTGCATGGATACATTAACGATCCGACCCGTTCCGTTGTCCTGGTTGAACAGCGCCTGCAGCCCCTCGACCACTTCGGGGTGAGCCGCGGCGAAGCCGCGCGAACCGTTCAGTCCCTGCTCTTCGCTGTTCCAATGCCCGGCGATGATCGTGCGCTTCGGATTCGGATATGCGGCCTGGATGATCCGCATGGCCTCGAGGATCGTAATCGTGCCCGTTCCGTTGTCGGTTGCACCTGATCCGCCATCCCAAGAGTCGAAGTGGGCTGACAGGACAATGTACTCGTCGGGTTTTTCGCTCCCGCGGATCTCGGCGATCGTATTGAACACAGGAACTTCGCCACGGAACTTCGCCTTCGCTTCCACCTCGATCACAGGACCCTGTCCGTTCATCGCCAGGCGAGCGAGCAAACCGTAGTCCTCGCAACTCAGCACCAACGTCGGGACCTTCTCGGTACGGGCGCTGAAGACCCTCATCATACCCCAACCCAACGGACTGTCCCCCCTTCCGGTCAGGACACCAGCGGCACCAGCTTCCTCCAATCGCTTGGGGAGGTCATTCTCCGACACGCCCATCCTGCCATATCGTGCCTCCCATTCCCCGCGCGCCGTATCTCGTTCTGCAGTCATCCTCGCAAACGACTCTGCAGTTGCGTTGTCCTCCCAGTTGTCGTCGGGGCGGCAAGTAGGCTGGGGGAACGAGATCGCCACGAACTTGCCTTTGGCCTGCGGCAGCCAGGCGATGAACGATGCCGAGTCGGCGAAGTCGGGAAGCAGGATCACGTCCGCCTTCTTCTTCGTACCCGGACTCCAGGCGAGGTTCATCCCGTGGAGCGAGCGGATCCTGGGTTCGACGAGATCGATGTGCGTGATGCCCCGCTCCCATCCCATCCAGGTGCCGTACTGCTCGTTGCGGGCGTTGACGCCCCAATTCTGATAGGTCGACAGCACCCATGCCTGCGCCGATTCGTATTCAGGGGTGCCCGTCAGCCGAGGGCCGAGCGAATCCATGAGCACCTGAGCTAATGCCAGGGCCTGCGACTCCTCCATGCCTTCCTGCCACATGCGCTCGATGACCGGATCGTCCACAGTGTAAGTCTGTGCCGCGATATCTGACGCCCAAGCCAGAAGCGCCACCACGAGCACGAGAGCGAAATGTCTTCGCCGCATCGCGCGTTCCTCCCTCTAGTTAGATGATTCAGCTGTCACCGTTGCGGCGTCGAGCACGCCAGGCCCGTACGTCACGGACGAACTCCCTGCGCGAGACTCCGTCGCCGCAGTACTTCAGACGAGTGTGGAAGGCATCGAAATGGGGCAAATCGTTGCGGAGATCTAGATAGGCGGGGTGCCACCCTCTGGCGCGCCCCCAAACCACAAGCTCTTCCAAAGAAGTATCGCTGTACACGTGGCAAAGCCGATCGCCTTGGCGAATGCCCAGGCGCGGTAAGTCCTTGGGTGATTTATGGTAATGGAACTTGACTGCCAAGCGTGTCTACCCCGTCGCCGCATCGAAGGACCGCGCACCATCGATGTCCTTCTCGGTGATCCCGCCTTCGCTATGCGTCGACAGCGTCAGCATGACCTTGTTGTAGTGGATGGCGATATCCGGATGGTGATTCAGCGCCTCAGCCCGATCCGCCACCTTGCGGACAAAGTCGATGGCCGCCACGAAATTCGGGAAATCGTAGCGCTTGACGATGGCATTCCCCTCTCGCGCCCAGCCCGGCAGGCTCGACAACTCGTTTCCGACCTGGTCATTCCCCAGGAGAGCCATCAACCGTCAACTCCATCAACCGCCTGTTATCATCGACCAGACCATCTGCACTACGTTCTTAGCACGATCATATATGACAAAAATGAGAACGATGGGCAGCACCAGTCGCACCAGTCCCAGCCAACCGCGCAGCAGCCGTGGGCTCGAGAAGCCCTCGCTCAACTCGGCCACCGGATCCTCCATTCGCCAGCCGACGAACAGCACCAGGAAGAACGCACCGACCACCAAGAGCAGCTCGCCGGCGACGGCATCGAACAGGCCCAAGATACTGTGGTTGTAGGCAGAGGGAATGCCAATAACCATGATGACCAGGCCGGCACCCAACGCCGCACGAATTCGTTCCATCTTCCAGGTATCGATCAGACTCGACGTGACCACCTCTAAAAGTGATATGGCCGAAGTGAGCGCCCCGACAAACAACGCGATAAAGAAGGTCAACCCGACGATGCGGCCTGCGGCGCCCATTTCTACGAAGGCGCGCGGCAGGCTGACGAAAAGTGCACCCAACGCCCGCCCCTCACCGACCTCGCCCGTGAGGATCTGGCTCGAGAGACCGAGCGCGAACATAACCGGGAAGACGACGAGGCCGGCAAAGAACGCCACGCCGAAATCCGATAACGAGATCTTGATCGCCGACGAAGGAAGATTTTCATCCCGGCTCAGATAACTCGAGTAGGTTAACATCGCACCCATACCCAAGCTCAAACTGAAGAACGCCTGGCTGGCCGCCGCCGAGAATGTCGAGGCCGACAAAAAGTCTCCCAACTCGGGACGGAGATAAAACGCGTAACCGGCCCCGGAACCTTCCAGCAGGAACGCCCAAGCCGCCAGCCCGACGATCAACACGAATAGCACCGGCATGAGGATCAGAGACGCCCGCTCGATGCCGGCCTTGATTCCACCGATGACGATGGAAATCGTGAGCGTCATGAAGACCATGTGATAAAGGACCGCACTGATACCGGTTGTCGACTGGTCGTAATACTCACCAGGGTCGCCGGCGAATCCGCTAATGAGCGCCTCGAGCATGTACCGCATCGTCCAACCGGCAATCACTGCGTAGTAGGCCAGGATGAGACAGCCTGTCAGGACGAAGATGTAGCCGAGCACGGACCACCCGCGACCGCCCGCCTTTTCGAGAGCGCTGATCGGACTGAGCCGCGTCCGCCGCCCCACGGCGAACTCCGACATCATGACGGGGACACCGACCACGAGAACCATGATGACGTAGAGGATCACGAAAGCAGCTCCACCCCGTGTGGAGACGGCGTACGGGAACCGCCACATGTTCCCCAAGCCCACGGCGGACCCGATGGCCGCCAAGATGAAGCCGAGGCTCGTTCCCCAACCTTCGCGGCTGCGCGCCTCCATCTCTCCTCCGTTCTCAACAGGTGGGTCGTACTAGCCCGATACCTAATGTCCGCCACGCTATCTTCAGCAGGCGGCGGCGTCAAGCGTTTAGCTGCAAAGAGGGGTGCGGCAGGACGCGAGATTGCGGAAGCGCAGTGGCCCTGGCACCGCCGGAGACGAGAGACGGTGGCTCTCGATGGGATAAGCGTTGACAGCAGACAGGCAGTACTTCGCCAACCAACCGCTTCGCCGTCCGGACAGCACCAAAGCCCTACTACGGTCTGGGCAACGGGGCCGATGGGCACCCGCCGCCGGTATGTCTATCAGGCTCGAAGCACCTCACCTCGAGGCAGCGACCCTTTGGATCCAACAATTAGAGCCCCCAAGCGAGCCAGCTTGGCTCCGCCCGGTAGGACCGAATGCTCACCAGGCTTTCGGCTCCACACGTACGGCCGCAGCCGCGGGATGGGCTGCGGCAGCAGCCGCTCGAAGACAATGATCCCTGCGGGCCCGGCAGCGCGCAGGGCCTCAGGTCCTCCCCTCATCCTCTCACCAATCAGCACGATCAGTCCTCTGTTCCCGATGTAAGACGGCGCAACGCGCTCAACGACGGGGATTCCCAGTCGCACGCCCCATGCCCGGCGGCAACGTCGCAGAATCCCGCTTGTTACTTGGTATCTCGGTGTATCGTAAGCTTGGCGAGACGGTCCCCGGTGTGTTCTTCGGACCCGTGGATCGTGTCCCTCAGACACGACCATCCAACTCAGGCCTGCGGGGATGAACGGGTGCGGCTAGGGCGAGCGCTTCCACCTATTCACGGCGGCGCATCAACTCCTGCACCAACGCCAGCACCGCTGGATCATTGGAACCGAGAGCACGAACCGCTGCGAGGGCTGCCTCCGCATCACGGGGCCGATCCAATGCATCGAGGCAGCTTACCAATGCGAGACGAGGCCGAACCGCCGAAGCATCGAGTTCCACCGCACGCTGAAGGGTCTCGACCGCCTCCTCGAGCCGACCAGCCTGGCGCAGTAGCTCGCCCAATAGGTCGAAGACGGGGTAGAACTCCGGGGCATCCTCCGCACAGCGTCGCAAAGTCTGGATCGCTTCGTCATTGCGCCGCGCTTCCACCTGCGCTCGTCCCAACGCCAGCAATGCCTCCGCCGTGCGCTCCGGCCCGACAAGGTCGACATAGCCGAGCCAGAGTTCCACGGCTTCATCTTTGCTGCCGCGCCGCGCGCCGACTAGCTCAGCAAGCTCGCGCAGCACCTCAGTATCCGCGGGTGCCGCCGCGATCCTCGCACGCAGCTCACTCTCTCGGTCCGCCACTAGGCTCCCACACGTTTGCCGCTTGGGTCGACCCTCAAAACAGGAGCGCCCGGCCAAGACCGGGCGCACGATTGGGTTCTACGGAAAGAGAGCGCCAGGTCAACTCGGTGGTTCCACGTCGAAGCGCGTGTAGTTCTTGGCGATGAAGTTGGTCCACTCTTCCGGAACTTCGTCGTCTGGGAAGATGGCGTCCACCGGACACTCCGGAACGCACGCCCCGCAGTCGATGCACTCTTCTGGATGGATGTAGTACTGATCCGGGCCCTCGTAAATACAATCCACAGGGCACACATCCACGCAGGCAGCGTCTTTAACATCTATACACGGTTGAGCGATGATGTACGTCACGGTTGTCGATTCCTCCTGGTCAGCGGGACCCAGGCTACGGTAGCCTCGGGTGCTCAATCGCCACGAAGATAGGAACGAGATTCGGGGAGATGCAACCCTCTCACGATTGACGGAATGCCGCCTGCAAACCTAGGTTCGGGAGCGTTTGGAATGTCCGAGCTTTGTTTTGTTGAGGAGAGAAAGGAGACGACGGCATGGGGTTTGGGGAACGAGGGTCAGCGCTAGCCGCCGCCATTCCCGTTCTGGTGGCCATGACCGGCCTCGCTGTGGTCCAAGAAATTCGTCCTGCGGCCAAGCGGCCCGCCTCCTCCTTCGCGATCCTGGCCCGTGATCCTATAACCGGTGAATACGGTGTGGCGGCGGCCAGTCACGCCCCGCTCATCGGGATGAACCTCGAGTATCTCGACAAGGATATCGGCGGCATTGTTGTCCTCGGTGGCCCGTACCTCGAGATCAACGAGAGGGTCTTCATCGCGATGCAAGAAGGTCTCTCTCCCGGCAAAGCGATCCCGGTGGGACTCATCATCGATCCGGACAAGGAACAAAGGCAGGCCTTGGCGATCTCGACGCTGGGGGCAGCAGCCTTCACGGGTAAGAAGCTGGCCAAGCAAGCGGCAGACAAAGTGGGGGACTATCACGTCGTGGCCGGGCACCGGCTGGCCAACAAGGATGTCGTCCCCGCGATGGAGGAAGCGTTCCTGGCTCTCGATGGCAAACTGAGCGATCGTCTGCTCGCCGCCCTACAGGCCGGCCACGATGCCGGCGGAGAGAAAGACGGCGCGAGGTCCGCGGCACTTCTGGTGGTCGGACCGGGAGCCAACTTCGCCACACGAGACCGCTTGGTGGATCTCAGAATCGACTTCGTTTCGGGGGACGCAGTAGCGGCTCTGGCCGAGTTGCGAGCCCAGGTCGATTCTGTCTACGAGGTCAACTAGCCGCAGCTTTCGCCAGCACCGCTTGTATCTCCTCGAACGCTGGCAGTTTGTCGGCATCCTCCGATACCCAGCGGTAGCGGATGATCCCACCCTTGTCGATGACAAACACGGCTCGCTTCGCCACACCTCTCAGACCCATCAAGTCCTCGTAGATGGCTCCATAGGCTGCCGCTGTCTCCTTGTTGAAATCGCTCAGCAAAGGGAACGGCAACTTCAGCTGGTCCGCCCAAACCCTGAGCGTGAACTGGCTATCCACGCTGGCGGCGAGCACTTCCGCGCCCAGCTTCGTATACGTCTCATAGTCGTCGCGCATCTTGCTGAGCTCGTTCGTGCAGACAGGAGTGAAGGCCAAGGGCACGAACAACAGTACTACCGACTTCTCTCCCCTGTATGCCGCGAGGGAGATCACCTCACCGGTTGAAGCATTCAACTCGAACCCCGGTGCCTGCTGGCCAATGTCCACCGACATATGGATCCTCACCTGTTTTATATGACCTTAAGAAGACGGTCGTAGTTCATTGGAGACCTTCTACTTACGTACCATCGACGTGGCGGCGCAAGTCACCCCCGCTCTGGTGGACGCTGCTGCAGATATTGTTAGCTTATAAAGTTCCGACAGACTCTAGGTTCCTGGGACCAGCACGGGGCCGAGGACCGCACCCTAAATGGGTTAAGAGAAAGGCGGAATGCGCGAACTGAAGGTATTGCAGCCGAGTGAGCTGCCGCTTGAGTATGCTGCTCTGAGACAGCAGCGTGAGGCGATCCAGCCTCTGCTCGAGGATCGTACGCCCGACAACGCAGGGCCGGGTGGCCGCAAGCCTCCCTGGCTCAAGGCGCGCGCTCCGGGCACGGGCGAGTACACGAACCTCAAGCGCCTGATGCGGGCCAAGACCCTGCACACGGTTTGTGAGGAGGCGCACTGCCCGAATATGGGGGAGTGCTGGGGTCAGGGTACCGCGACTTTCATCGTTCTTGGTGATATCTGTACGCGGTCGTGCTCGTACTGTGCGGTGACCACCGGCATGCCGGACAGTCTCGATCGTGATGAGCCGCTGCGCGTCGCGGAAGCGGTTGAGGCGATGACCCTGAGGCACGCGGTGATCACATCGGTCAACCGTGATGACCTTCTCGACGGCGGCGCCGGCATCTTCGCCGCGACTATAAGTGCGATTCGTGAGTTGTTCCCTGGTTGTTCGGTGGAAGTTTTGACACCGGACTTTAAGGGTGACTTGGCAGCCGTAGCGACGGTCGTCCGTGCCCGGCCCGAGATCTTCAGCCACAATCTCGAGACCGTGCGCAGGCTTTACCGCTTCATCCGGCCCGGCGGGCGTTATGAACGCGCGTTGGACGTCCTGAGACACTCGAAGCAGCTCGATCCGAGTGTGCTCACGAAGTCCGGTATCATCTGCGGGATGGGTGAGACACGAGACGAACTGCTCGAGGCGATGGAGGACCTGGCGGGCGTCGGGATCGAGATCTTGACCCTCGGCCAGTATCTGCGGCCGTCGCCCCGACATCTCCCGATCGACCGGTACTATACGCCGGGTGAGTTCTCCGAGCTGAAGCGCATCGGCGAGGAGGAACTGGGCCTCAAGCACGTCGAAGCGGGTCCGCTTGTCCGCAGTTCCTATCATGCGCGCGAGCAAGTGGAGTCGCTCGGTGGTGGTTCCCGCTCCGGCCGCGAGGAGTCGCTGGTCGGGGACCCTCGGACATAGGACCAGACGGGAACCCGATAGTAGGGCACAGGAGTTCGGGAGTATGCTGCGCGGGCGCTCACGCCCGCGTTTTACGCAGTAGGTGGAAACGGAGGACCTGCTGAGTGGCGACGAGAGTAACGCAATCGGATGAACTTCTGGGGCTCGATCGCGACAAGCTGATCGAGATGCTCAGGTGGATGATCCTCGGCCGCCGATACGAACAAAAGGCCGCTGAAATGTACCAGTTGGGCGAGATCGGCGGCTTCTGCCACCTCTACATAGGCCAGGAGGCGGTAGCCGTAGGAGCGATCACGCCTTTGAGAGACGAAGACTACGTGATCACGGCGTACCGCGATCACGTGCATGGCCTGGTCCGCGGAATGGATCCACGGGCGATCATGGCGGAACTCTTCGGCCGAATCGACGGGAGCTCGAAGGGCAAGGGCGGCTCGATGCACTTGTTCGACAAGGACGTGAACTTCATGGGTGGCCACGCCATCGTCGGAGGCCACCTTCCTGTAGCCGTTGGCATCGGCTACGCGATTCGCTATCGCGAAAGCGATGCGGTCTGCATTTGTTTCCTCGGCGACTCCGTGGCCAACATCGGCGCATTCAACGAATCGCTCAACATGGCCGCGTTACTTCAATTGCCGATCGTCTTCGTGATCGAGAACAACCAGTACGGTATGGGCACGGCGGTCCACCGCGCCGCGGCGATCGAGAACCTGGCCGATCGGGCCTGCGCGTACTCGGGCATGCAGGGTTGGACCATAGACGGAATGGACGTTCTAGAGGTGCGCAGGACGATCGAGGCAGCCGTGGAGCGCGCGCGCCTCCACAAGCTCCCCGCTCTAGTCGAGGCCAAGACCTACCGGTTCGTCGGCCATTCGATGTCGGACCCGAACTACGGTCATTATCGCACCAAGGAAGAGGTCCATCACTTCAAGTCTACAGACGATCCAATCAAGCAATACATAGACATCCTGAAGAAGCACTCGATGATCGAGGACACCGACCTGGACAAGATCGAGGGAGAGGTCAAAGCCATCGTCGAGGAATCGGTGGAGTTCGCGAGCCAAAGCCCCGCGCCTCCGCCATCCGAGCTCTACACCGACATCTATTCCGGGGACTACCCCGACATCAAACGGAGGGACCCATGGCGGTGGTAACATACCGCGAGGCTCTCAACCAAGCCCTCCGCGAAGAAATGCGGCGCGATCCCGACATCTTTCTGATGGGCGAGGAGGTCGGCGCCTATCAGGGCGCCTACAAGGTCAGCCGTGGTCTGCTAGAAGAGTTCGGTGAGTGGCGCGTGCGCGATATGCCGATCGCCGAGCTCGGCTTTACCGGGCTAGGAGTTGGCGCCGCCATGGTCGGCTTGCGGCCGATCATCGAGTACATGACCTGGAGCTTCGCTCTGCTCGCTATCGACGCGATCGTGAACGCGGCCGCCAAGATGCGTTACATGTCCGGTGGGCAGTTCAAGATGCCTTTGACGTTTCGCGGCCCGAGCGGTGCCGCCAACCAGGTCGCCGCCACCCACTCCCAAGCACTCGACTCTTGGTACGCACACGTGCCCGGCCTGAAGGTCGTGGCACCGGCAACCGCACGCGACGCGAAGGGTCTGCTCAAGTCCGCGATCCGTGACGACGACGCGGTGATCTTCCTGGAAGGCGAGCTGCTGTATGGGACAAAGGACGACGTCCCGGAGGACGAAGACTTTCTCATCCCCTTGGGTGAATCGGAGGTCAAGCGAGCCGGTACCGACGTGACGATCGTCGTCCACTCGCGGCCTCTGCACTCTGCGCTTCAGGCGGCGAAGATCGTCGAGGAGGAGGACGGTATCTCGGCGGAGGTGATCGACCCGCGCACTCTACGGCCAATGGACATCGACACCATCCTCGAGTCCGTGCGCAAGACAAACCGTTGCGTCATCGTCGAGGAGGGTTGGCCAGTCTGCGGTATCGGTTCACAGATCGTGGACGACATACAGCGCGAGGCATTCGACTTCCTCGACGCTCCGATCGCGCGTGTAAGCGGAGCGGATGCACCCGACCCTTACGCTCAGAACTTGGAGCAGATCGTTTTCCCCCAGGCGGACTACATAGTGAAAGCGATCCGCCATACGTGCTACCGGGAGTAGTAGATGGCCACGCGCATCGTGATGGCGAAGCTATCGCCAACAATGGAAGAGGGACGCGTCCTCCGCTGGCTGAAAGAAGAGGGCGACCCGGTTGAGTCAGGCGAAGTCGTGGTGGAGGTCGAAACGGACAAGGCCACCATGGAAGTGGAGTCGATGGGCTCGGGCGTGCTACGCAAGGTCCTGGTACCCGAGAGTACCACGGTCCCGACAGGCGCCGTCTTGGGTGTGGTAGCGCCCGAGGATGAGGACATCTCGAGCCTTCTCTCCGGGGCATCGGAGGCTGCAACGAATGACGCAGCGCTGACGACGTCCGCGCGGATAGCCGGAGAGCCTGCCATGGCAGCCGAGGCTGCAGGCACAGAGGGCCCTTCTTCAGCCTCCGCGGTCGAGACCATCACGACGCCTGCCGGCGATGGCGGGCGCATCAAGGCCTCACCTTTGGCGCGACGTATGGCAAGCGAACAGGGCATCGCCCTCGACGCCATTCGAGGTACCGGGCCCGGCGGGCGCATCGTGAAACGCGACATCGAGGCGGCAGCGCATCAGCCGGCAATGGCCGCGGCGGCTCCGGCGGTCCTCGATCCAGGGACGGAGGTTCCGTACGAACGCCTCGAGCTCTCTCAGATCCGCAAGGCTATCGCTCGCAACCTGATCCAGAGTCTCGGGCCCGTACCGCACTTCTTCCTGACGGTCGAGATCGACATGGGCCACGCACTGCAGATGCGCGCCGAGCTCAACAAGTCGCTAGAGGACAGCGGCGCCAAGATCGGTGTGAATGAGATCCTCATGAAGACCGCGGCCCAAGCGCTGCTTCAACACCCGAACGTGAACGTCGCGTTCGCCGGCGATTACATCCGGCGTTTCACGCGGGTTGACATCGGGCTTGCGGTGGCGGTGCCAGACGGCCTCATCACGCCTGTCCTCCGCGACGTTGGATCGAAGGGCTTGCTGCAGATCTCGGAAGAAATGCGCAGCCTGATCGAGAGAGGGCGGGCGAAGAAGCTGGCACCGGAGGAGTACCAAGAAGCAACATTCACAATCTCAAATCTCGGGATGTACGGGATCGACGAGTTTACCGCGGTTATCAACCCGCCGGCAGCGACGATTATGGCCGTCGGGGCGACACTGGAGAAGCCGGTCGCGATCGACGGTTCGATTGAAGTCCGGCGACGGATGCGGGTCACGCTCTCCTGCGACCATCGAGCGGTGGACGGCGCCATGGGCGCGGAGTTTCTCGCCAGCTTCAAGGGGATGCTCGAGAATCCGCTGCGTCTTGTACTCTGAGGAAAAGTCGAGCACCATGGTCCGTTGCGTCGCTTTCCGCATCGTCTAGTTTTGGCAACGAATCAGTTCAACCCGAACGGCGGGGTGAGTTTTGGCTAAGAAGACGGTTAGTATAAGGGACTCCTACGACCTCGTGGTCATCGGCGCCGGTCCGGGCGGCTACGTTGCCGCGATCCGCGCGGCCCAGCTTGGAATGGATGTCGCCTGCGTCGAAGCTCAGTTGCGCGAGGGTGGCATGGGCGGCGTCTGTCTGAACTGGGGTTGCATACCGGCCAAAGCCTTGCTGGAAAGTGCGAACCTGGCTCACCGCGTTCAGCACGATGCCGCCGACTTCGGCGTGAGAATCAAGAGCTACGATCTGGACATCGCCGCAGCAGTCAATCGGAGCCGGCAGGTGAGCGACCGCCTCACCAAGGGGATCAAGTTCCTCTTCGACAAGAATGGGGTGACGTCGATCCTGGGCCGCGCTCGTCTTGCGGGCGGCAAGAAAATCGACGTCGACCTGAACGAGGGAGGCGCAGCCACGATCACAGCCAAGAACATCATCATCGCAACCGGATCGCGCCCCAAGACCTTCCCCGGATTCGAATTCGATGAACAGCGTGTCATCTCCAGCCGCGAGGCCTTGGAGCTGCGTAAGGTGCCGGAAAAGATCGTGATCGTTGGCGCCGGTTCGACCGGCATGGAGTTCGCCGACATCTTCAACGCCTTCGGAGCAGACGTCACAATCGTAGAAGCGCTTCCGCACCTGTTACCACTGGAGGACGAGGAGATCGCGGGTGTCGTCGCGCGGTCCTTCAAGAAACGCAAGATCGGAGTGAAGACGAAGACGAAGGTCAAGTCGCTGGAGAAGCCGAAAACTAGGCTCGAGGTCACCGTCGAGGCTCCTTCTGGCGATGAGGCAATCGAATGTGATGTTCTGCTGATGGCGGTCGGCCGGACTCCGAATACAGAGGACCTCGGTCTCGAGGTTTCGGGGGTAAACGTCAACGATCAGGGCTGGATCGATGTAGACGATTACTGCCAGACCGGTGTCGAAGGGATCTACGCCATAGGCGATGTCGCTGGCGCACCGATGCTCGCGCACAAGGCTTCCCACGAAGGGATGATCGCTGCCGAGCACATCGCCGGCATGCAGACACACCCGTTGGATAGGGGCAATATCCCGTCCTGCACCTACTGCCACCCCGAAGTCGCCAGCGTCGGCCGCACAGAGAAGCAAGCGCGTGAGGATGGTCTCGATATCAAAGTCGGCAAGTTTCCGTTTAGCGCGAACGGTCGAGCCCTGACCGCCGGCGCGCCCGACGGTATGGTCAAGATCGTAGCCGATGCGAAGTATGGCGAGGTCTTGGGCGTCCACATGGTGGGGCACAGCGTGACCGAACTCCTAGCAGAGACCACATTGGGGCGCGCCCTCGAGACGACGGTCGAGGAAATCGCCGGTACGGTCCACGCCCACCCGACGCTTGCAGAGACAGTGATGGAAGCGGCGCTTGCCACGCTGGGCCGAGCCATTCACATCTAACCTGACGCGCCGATCAGCACTGGCGGCAGGGACCGAGCCGGACAGGCAAGTGACGTCGAAAAGAGTCTGTAAGCTCATCGAGATCCCAGGGCTCGCCGATTATGCGGAGTCATTGGAGTTGCAGCGTGACCTCGCGCGGGCGCGGGTCAGTGGAGATCTGTCGGATGACCTGCTGATTCTTCTGCAGCACCCTCGAGTCATCACCCTGGGTCGTGGCGCCAGCGAGTCCAACATCAAAGCGACCGCCGCTCTTCTTGACCAGCGCGGCGTGGAACTGCATGAGGTCGAGCGTGGTGGCGATGTCACCTACCACGGTCCTGGACAGCTCGTGGGTTACCCTATCATCGATCTAACACATCACAAACAAGACCTCCACTGGTATCTCCGGCAGCTAGAGGAGGTTCTGATTCGTGCGCTGGCTGTGTTCGGAATTGTGGGAAGTCGAGTGGCCGGCTACACGGGCGTATGGGTTGAAAACCGCAAGATCGCTTCTATCGGCGTGCACGTGACGCGCTGGGTCACCTTTCACGGTTTCGCGCTCAATGTCAGCACCGATCTCAGCGATTTTGAGCTGATCGTTCCATGCGGAATCGAAGCCGTCCATATGACATCGATCGAGAAGGAAGCCGGCCGATCGTGCAGTGTCGCCGATGCGGCCCAGCAGGTCGCGGAATGCTTCGGGGATGTGTTTGAGGTCGCGATTGAGCCGGTAGACTTGGGAAGCCTCCGCTGACTTACTTCCCTACCGATGCCCTCAATACGAAGAACAGATTCGCCGGTCGTTCCGCCATTCGTCGCATGAAATAGGGGTACCAATCCGAGCCGTAGGGCACGTATACCCGCATCTTGTAGCCTTGCTCCACGAGCCTTGCCTGCAAATCACGGCGTATCCCATAGAGCATCTGGAACTCGATAGGCGCCTGTCGACCCTTGTTCTCTTTCATCAACCGCTTCGCGGCATCGATCATCAGATGATCATGCGACGCGACGGCCAGTGGTGCCTCCGAATCGATGAGAATCTCCAGTAGGCGGACGAAGCTCTCGTCGACTTCCTTCTTTTCTTGGAACGCGAGGTCCTCCGGCTCCTTGTAGGCACCCTTGCATAACCGCACGGGCGCAGCGACCGAAGCCAGCTTTCGGATGTCGTCCTCGCTGCGCCGCAAGTAAGACTGTATAACTGTGCCGATATTCTCGAATTCATCAAACAGCTCAAAGAACACCTCGAGGGTCGACCGTGTGTAGTCCGTTGACTCCATGTCGATTCGCACGAAGTTGCCGAAACCGCGTGCCGCCTCGGCCAGCCGTCGCAAGTTTGTGCGGCACAGATCCGGGTCGATCGCCAATCCAAGCTGGGTCGGCTTGATAGAAATGCTCGCCTCGACGCCGCTCTCTTTGGCGATACGCTCGAAGATCTTGATGTAGTCGTCCGTGGCCCGAGCAGCCTGGTCTTCGCCTTCGACCGCCTCGCCCAGGTGATCGAGCGTCACATCCATGCCGCGCGCATTCAGATCGCGAGCGACCTCTACGGCCTCATCGAGAGTCTCGCCAGCGACGAAACGATGAGACATGCTCCGCGCCAACTTCCGCCGCAGGATGAAATCCTGAAGAGCTTTCTGTTCGCTGAGATAGAGTAGGACGCTACGCAGCATACGCTCTGTCCGAAGTTGTTGTTGAGTGGCTCCGCAGCGATCAGTCTGTGTCGCCTACACGCTCCCGGAGTTCTGATAACTTGACCAAGCTGATCACGCGATACCCTTCGGCTTCGATCGCTTCGCGGCCACCTTCCTCTCGATCGACCAACGCTAGGACCGCCAAGATGTTACCACCGGCAGCGTCAACCACCCGACAAGCCTTGAGCGCAGAACCTCCGCTAGTGATCGTGTCCTCGATGACTACGACGGCTGTCCCGGCCTGAAAACACCCTTCGATCTGTTTGCCGACACCGTGGCCCTTCGGCTCCTTGCGAACCGTGTAAGCATCGATAGGTCTACCATCGAGGAAGCTCCGGTGCGCGATCGCATAAGCGATGGGATCGGCACCCATCGTGAGCCCACCAATCGCCTCCGGGTGCAGATCAGCTTCCTCCAGAGCATTGAGCCCCAGCGCGCCTATCAACACCTGGCCCTCTGCCGAGAGAGTAGTCGTTCGGGCATCCACGTAATACCGACTCTTCCTGCCGCTGGCCAGGGTGAAATCCCCGACACGGAAGGACTTCTCCGCCAGCAGATCCATGAGTCGCTCGCGTTCGTTCATCTCGGTCCTCTGTTGTGTTCTTGGCGCGGAGGAAAGCACGCAAGAAAAGCGCCGCCTCCAATCCCAGGATCAGAGAGCGGCGTCAGGCTACGGGTCGCATTCTTAAAGCTCGCAGTGAGGACACCTCACCCCGTTTCGGGACCGGCCCCAACGGAGGCCGGCGTCCGACTCTGGGAGTGCTCCGCTTCTTCCTGGCACTCGCCGCAAAGGCCGTACAACTTCAAGCGACGGCTCTGCACACCAAAACCGAACTCCGCTGCGATCTGCTCCTGCAAGTCGTCCAGAGCGGCTCGGCTGAAGCGGATCACCTTGCCGCAGCCTGTGCAAATCAGGTGATCGTGTCGAGCCTCGCCAGCCTGGTGCTCGTATCGCTTGAAACCCTCGCCGAAGTCGAGTTCCCTCGCCAGCTCCGCTTGGACGAGCAGATTCAAGGTCCGGTAAATGGTAGCTTTTCCCACATGCTCGCCACGGCCCCGCAGCAAGTCGCCCAAGTCGTCCACCGACAGGTGGCGCCCGCTCTCGAACAGCGTCATGGCAATGACTTCGCGCTGGTGCGTGAGGGGCAATCGCTGCTGGTGAAGGTAACTGCGGAACAGATCCATCATCAGCATCGCGCAGCCGATGGGCGGCTTCGTCGTGACCTTTGTGATTGCGGAGAGTGCTTGATCAGACGCGGACATTGGACCTGGGGGTTGGAGTCCAGCCGAAAGGGCGGCCGAGGTCATTATCATCGTTGATAATACGCACCTCTCGCCACACGCGCAATCGCCGAAGATCCCGCGGCGGCTGCCCCCTCCGGCCGGCCGACCTACCCAATAAGGAGACCGCTTCGGCTAGAGGGCCCGCATCAGCCGGGACGGCACGCCCAAGGCCAGTAGCAGCCCCAGCATCGCGCAGGCGATCGTGTAGAGCACGATAGGCAGCAGCTGAGCGACGGCGGCGGCGACTCCGTAGCTGCGGATCGTGGTGACCGCAGCCAGACCCGCAGAGGCCGGCGGAAAGATGATCTCTAAGACATCTCGGCCGAGCCCCAACCAAGCTGCATCGGCGAAGCCCGGCAGGGCAAAACCGGCGAAAAGCATGGCATAGGCGAACAGTCCGCCGTTGCGGGCACCCAGGGATGAACCCAGGAAGCTCAGGACGACCAGAAGCGTCGGGATCCAGCCAGCTCCAAGAGTCAGCTCGGCGAGGCCCTGAACGTCGCCAGCCACCGCGAAGCCCGGCAAAGCCGACAGACATACAGCTGTTGCAGAGGCGTTTGCCCAGACCACCAACGAGACGAGTCGCGCCAGATAGAAATCGAACGGCTTCAACGGCCTCTGCAGCCACAATGCGCCGTAGCCCAACCGAACGTCCTCGTCTACCCAAGATCCGCAGAGCGGCCCCGCAACAACCCAAAGTCCCACTATGAAGAAGATCCCCAGTCCCTCGATTCTGCTAGCGGATCCGCGAACGGCCAAGAGGACTTCGATGATCGCGATCAAACTCAACAGCAAGGCGAAGAACTTAAACCGGTTGCGAATCACTTCTTCGCCGGTGAATTGGACTAGCGCGGGGATCAGGTGCGATGCTCTAGGCATCAGTCGGCCTCCTCATCCTGACGTCCCTGCTGTACCAACGAGTGAAACAGATACTCCAGGTCGAATGACCGACGCTCCACAGCTTCTACAACACAGCCTCTTGTGCTCGCTCGCGCTGCAAACTCTCGGGCGAGCTGCTCGTGCCCGAATCCGGCTTCGTCGGCGGCGAGTCGCACACCGTGGAGCTTCGCGCACAACCTCCCAACCGACACCGCATCGCCAGAGTCCCGGGACAGCTGCACGACCCAGACATCCGGCTGGCTCAGCAACTCGGACCTGGAACTCCGCCCCAGAACGCGGCCCTGACTGAGGATCACCACCGCATCACAGACACGTTCCAATTCGAGAAGATTGTGGGAGGAAACGATGACTGTGCGCCCCTGCTGCTTGAGCCCACGCAACACGCTTCGCAGCACACCTACCGACTCGGGGTCGAGACCATTGGCCGGCTCATCTAGAAGGATCAACTGCGGGTCGCCCAATAGAGCAACCAGCAATCCGACTCGCTGTCGATAGCCATGGGAAAGGGTCCCGATCCGTTCATCGGCTCGGTCATCGATAGCCAGAGTTTTCATCAATCGGTCAGTGGCGTTCCGAGCACCTGAGCAGTCCAAAGCGGCGAGACGACCCGCGAACTCGGCTAGCCGACGCACGCGAACACCGGCCGGGAGGCGCACCTGCTCCGGCAGATATCCGATTCCGTATTGCGTGCGATACGCGGCCGGCGCGGACCCATCGATTCCGATGCGGCCTTCGAACCATCGAGCGAAGCCAAGGACTAGCCGGAAGAGGGTTGTCTTGCCCGACCCATTGGGCCCCACCAGTCCAAGAACGACACCCTTTTCAATCCGGAGGGAGATACCGGCGAGAGCCCAATTCTTGGCTCGACCATAACGATACCACAGGTTGTCGACCTCGATCGACGGCCCTCCCTCGAGGTCGGTCATCGGGACGCCATTCCTCGGTGCATGGCCTCCGGTCGCGCTGCCACAGCGATCCCCGGCACATCGAGCTTCCCATGAGCCAGCATATAAATGGAGCCTTCAGCGACGGCCAGGTCGCTTACGCGAAGCTCGACGCTGTAGCTGGCCAGGAAATCTCCCTCGGGTGCGAAACAATCGATGATTGTTGCTCCGTCGTGTCCCCGCTGGGTCAGAGCCCAAATGGACCCGTCGGGACCCACGGCGAGACGTGACACGTGCGAACGGAACAAAGGGATCGGAAGATTCTGCGGCGCGGCCCGACCGGCCGCCGCAAAACCTTTGCGCACGTTCTCGCGAACGGTTTCCATCTCCTCTTCGCTGCGCCGCAACGGGAGCATCCCGGGCACTCGAATCTCCTGTCGGATTTCCTGGCCGGGCGGGATTCGCAGGATGCGGTAGTCGGGACCCGGAGGAGAGAGTAGGAGATCACCCGCGGGCGTCCCGGCAACGGCATACGAGTGGTTACTGGAGCGTCGACCCGGCTCCCGAATGCCGGCAAGTTCTGTGTCTCTGTAAAGCGGCCGGATCAGCGCCGTGTCCGGTGTGACGGCTTTAAACTCGGAGAAATCGTCTGGAGGAAACCGATCGGATTTCACATAAAAGGTGTCGGCCCGGCCCGCCACGATATCCGTGGCCAGGCCGGTACCGGAGTGGACGATTCCCGCGAGCGCCCCACCGCGCGTCCAGAAAGTGACCCGCCCGCTCATGCTGAGCACGGCTGCCACCCCGTAGACGTTCACCGATATGTCCGTCGGGTGTCTGTACTCACCCGGTCCGTCGCCTTCTCGACCCAGTGTTTCGATGAAGCGGCCATCCGCAAGGCCATGGACCCGCAGCTCCGGCGGTTGGAGCTCCAACAGGTAAAGCCGTCCGCCGGGCCCGTCCACATCGAGAGCGACCGGCGCCGCCAGTGGAGGGTCGAGCGAAGCATCGGGCGGAATCAGCCACCGACTCTCCAAACGAATCTCACGTCTGAGTATCGAAGGTTCCTGCTCAACAAGGCTCGATCGAGCCGGCGGCTCAGCGCTTTCTCCACACCCGACGGCGACAAGCGTTGCGGCCAAGAGGCCGGCCGCAACGCCCAAGCGGATTGACTCGGAATGAGGCCTGTTCGAACCCACGGGCCTCAGTCTACTTCCAGCGCGGTAACGCACCCGTCCACACATCCCTGATACATCGTATCGCACTTGTCTCTGCCTATCGCCCATCCCACCAGGACATAGCAGCCAACCGCGACCGTTCCACAGTATCCTTCGCATCCAGCCCTGCCCGGTTGAGCTGTAGCAAGCGAAGGTGAACTCGCGAAGCTCAGCGCCACGACAGAGAGCGTTATTAGAAGGCGTCGCATCGTTATCACTCCTCAGCCAGGAACCAGTGGATGATTTTGCCAACAGAACACCCGGACAGGCAGCCCGCGATGTAGGCGGAGCACTTGAACGTGTCGATGTTCTCACAGTTTGCTGCGGCTTTGTCGGCGCAGATATCCTCACAGTCTTGGGCAAGCACCGGCGTCGGCTGGCCCAAGGCGAGGGCCGCTGCCGCAGCGACCAGCAAGAGCTTCTTTCTCATCATCGATCCTTTCTCTATGGGTTTGAAGATTCCGCCAGGGCCCCCAGCGAGCGTATCAGGGAAGTCACAGCAGTGGAATCGAGACTCCCTTGTTGGACGAACTGCACGATCCCGCCGGCATCGACCAACGCCGTAAAGGGGACGATGTCCACACCGAAGGTGCCAACAAACCGGCGCGCATCCTCCGGAACGACTGAAAGCGCCGCTGGAAGATGCCTCTCAGCATAGGCGCGAGCCGCCGACCGATCGCGCTCCAGTCCGACAGCCAGAACCGTTGAGGCATCGCCGACCACCGCAATCACCTGCCGCCACGCAGGAAGGTTGGCGTAGCACGCCGGACAGGTCGAGCTGAACACCAGCAACAACGCGCCTCGTTCCCCGGGTACGAGCACCCGCGCCGACTCACTCGGGCGCTCGACATTCCCCAGCAACTCGAACTCGAGACTCTCCGGCAACTTCCCGCCCTCGACCACTCGCACGGACTCCCCGCGGAACGCGGGCATGACGCGCTCGATAACCAAGAAATAGAGCGCAGTCACAACGACGACCGCGGTGACCAAGCTGAGGGCCCTGTCGAGCCAGACTCTGCCATTCCCCGCACCCATCACTCGATCTGTCCCCACGTACCCCCCCTGACCCAACGATGCTCTTCTGAGCCCTCAGACCTCGCTTAGCGGAGCCAGTCTAGGAGGCGGGTCTCAACAAACCGTCAAACGCGAGCCATCGCCCATCCCGTTGGGAACACGGTCGCCTGCGGAGTGGCGCTCCGACGAGCAGGTAAAAGACCTAGCGGCGCAAAGGCTTATTGTTTTCTTTTAGGCCGGCCAGTGGTACAGCAGAGCCCCCTGCTCGTACCGGGGCCCCTCGTAGGCTCCCCAACGTTTTCGCGGCATCGAGTGTTAGACTGGCTGGAGAGACGGATCGGAATCAGCGGTCGCAGCTCGGGCGCAGATCACCCTTCCCGGGTTCGGAGTGCGTCCGTTGGCGGCTGTCGCAGTAACAAGAAAACAAGTGATCGTTGCCAAAACTTTGCCAGGCGTGAGGGCCTTCGGCTGTTCAGCCCTCCTAGTCACCGCGCTTCTCTGCGGTCGGTCGGCGTACGCCCAGACACAGACCAACGGTGACGATGCCTCTACAGCCGAGCCGGCAGCGCTTCCTACCCTGGCAGCCGCCCGCCGTGATGGCGATATCCACATGGACGGCCTGCCCGACGAGCCGGCCTGGCGGCGTGCCGTAGCTGCGACCCGGTTCGTCCAGGGCCAGCCGGTGGAGAACGCACCTGCCGATCAGGCCACCGAAGTCCGAGTCCTATTCGATGATGGCGCTCTCTACATCAGCGCGGTCATGCACGATTGGCTCCCGGACCGCATCGGCGACCAACTCGTACGTCGCGACGAGCGCGGGCAATACGACTACTTCGAGGTCTCTCTCGATCCCAATAGGGACCGCCGCACGGGCTACCGCTTCCGGGTGAGCGCCGCCGGCGTTCAGCGCGACGTCTACATGTACGATGACGTCCGCGAGGATGAAGCGTGGAACGCTGTGTGGTCGTCCGCCGTGCATCGCGATTCTACGGGCTGGAGCGCCGAGTTCCGCATCCCGCTCTCTCAGCTGAAATATGACGCCTCTGACGAGGTGCAATCGTGGGGCGTGAACTTCTCGCGCCGGCGCCTGGCGAGTAACGAAGTGACCTACTTCGCGCTGGAGTCGAGAGTGCTACACGGGAAGGTTAGCGTATTCGGCAGACTGGATGGTTTGCAGCTGCCGCGGAGTCCTCGCCGTATCGAAGTGCGCCCCTACGTGCTGACGAGCGCCTACACAGCACAATCCGAAGCCGGTAATCCTTTCTTCGATGGTTCTGACTTCGCGAGCCGGGCGGGGTTGGACTTTCGACTGGGAGTCGGTGCCGGTTACACGCTCGACGGCACAGTCAATCCGGACTTCGGGCAAGTCGAGGTCGACCCGGCGGTCATCAACCTGACCGCCTTCGAGACGTTCTTCCCTGAAAGACGCCCGTTCTTTGTCGAAGACGCGCAGATCTTCGACTTCACCTTGTCAGGCGGACGATCGAACCGGCTGTTCTACAGCCGGCGGATTGGACGTGCACCACAAGGTGCGATGCCGGACGATGCGCAGTTCCAAAAGGTCCCGGGCGAAACGACGATCCTCGGTGCCGCCAAGATCACCGGCCGCTCCCCCAGCGGTCTCTCTATAGGAGCGCTGGGTGCGGTCACCGCCGTGGAAGCCGGGTTCGCCTACTTCGACTCGACCGGCGCCATCGAGAAGCAAACGGTGGAGCCAAGCAGTCAGTTCGGCGTCTTCCGCGCGCAACAGGATCTGAACAATGGCGCCTCGCAGGCTGGCCTGATCTTCACCGCGATGAACCGGAGCCTGCCACGCAACGGAATCTTTAATTTCCTGACCTCAAACGCTTTCAGTCTCGGAGTCGATTTCGAGCACAACTGGGGCGGCTCGTCTGCGAGAGAATGGGCGCTGTGGGGCTACTTCGCGGGCACTCACATCAAAGGCTCGACTACCGCGCTCATCGACGTGCAGGAGGCGAGCAACCACTTCTTCCAACGGCCCGACGCCGTAGGCCTTTCCGTTGACTCGACCGCCACATCCATGACCGGCGTCAACTGGCGGCTGCAGTTCGAGCGGCGCAGCGCTCGCCATTGGACCGGCGCCGTATGGCTGGGCCAGATATCCCCCGGATTCGAGGCCAACGACTTGGGGTTCGTTCCGTCTGGCGAGCGCCTCGACGCCGGCGCGCGCCTGACTTACCGTGAGATTACACCAGCTTCGGTCCTTCGGAGCTACCGCTTCAACTTCTTCATGTTCCATAACTGGCGTCACGAGGCCTTGGATGACCCATTCTCCTGGCAATCGTGGGGACACGCCCGCAAAGGCGGACAATACTCGCTGCGCAGCAACCTCGAGTTCATCAACTACTGGAATATGGAGCAGTTGAAGC
>Ga0255055_10000413_pt1 | contig 33266 bp, 31 predicted proteins | sample JV7_2_27_MG_FD_188633 | JGI IMG/M metagenome (GOLD analysis project Ga0255055, IMG submission 188633) | Seawater microbial communities from Jervis Inlet, British Columbia, Canada - JV7_2_27 | ecosystem: Environmental > Aquatic > Marine > Inlet | place: Canada: British Columbia | collected...
TTTTATGCATGTGGTTTATTAGTTTCTGTGTGTCCTTAGGGGTTGTTGTGTGAAAATGATTTTTGCACGGTAATTAGTTTAATAGGAGTTGATAATGCGAATGTATAATAATAGAGAGATGCACACGGCTGTTTGCGCTGAATGTAAGCAGGAGTGTCAGGTTCCTTTTAAGCCTGATGGCACTAGGCCTGTGTACTGTCGTGAGTGTTACGCGAAGAGACGTCCACCTAGACGGTTTTAATTTGGATTAATTTTATGTTTTTCATCCTTATTCTTTCTTTTTTTGTTTTAAGATAGGTTCTTTTTGTTCTGCGTATACTCAGAAGAACAATGTAAACCTACATATCTTGAAATAATGTTTCATGTTTTTCAATTAAGTGCTTTTTATCAACTACAAAAAATCGTTATTTCTACTATTTTTTTCAAAAAAATCATCATTCTATTCACAAAAACTCTTAAATGAGACTGAGAAGTAACTGAATCAAGATTCAATTAATATATTAACATTACTGGGTCGGAAAAAATGAGCGATGCAAGCAAGAATAAACTTCAAGTTTTGAGTTATAATAATGACAGCAAAGTCTACAAAGTAAAATCTCTTCAAACAGGTAACATATGTGAAGTTGACGATACTTTTGCTGAAATGTTCCCTTTGTGGGTAGGACGAATTTTAATTACAGCAGAAAATAAAAAATGGGCGTTAACAGCAGCGAATGTTGCAACAGGTTTTGCTACAAGTGTTATTATGGCTCCAGCTGAAGCTGCAATTGAAAGATTTGTTCCGCCTGAACAAACTCCAGATAATCGCCTTGGTATCCTAATTCAAATTTATAATCGCGATCGCTTTGCACTAAAAAATCAACTCATTCAAAGAATTGGACAGTGTATAATGACTTGTCCTACTACTGCAGCTTTTAATGGTTTACCAGATACAAAAAGAAAACTCAAAGTTGGTCGAAGTCTTCGATATTTTGGAGATGGCTTTGAAAAGAAAACAATGGTTGGAAACCGGAAATGCTGGAAAATTCCAGTTATGGAAGGAGATTTCATAGTTGAAGATGGTTTTGGTGCACAACAAGGAGTTGCAGGTGGAAATATTTTGATTTTAGCAAAAAGTCAGGAAAGTGGACTTAAAGCAGCTGAGCTAGCTGTAGCTGCAATACGCAATAATACTGTTGACACAATAATGCCATTTCCTGGAGGAATATGTAGATCAGGTTCAAAGGCAGGAAGTTTAAAATATAAACTCAAAGCTTCGACTTATCATACGTATTGTCCAACATTAAAAACAATCGTGGATGATACACATGTGCCTGAAGAAGTAAATAGTGTTTATGAAATCGTGATGAACGGCCTTACTCTTGATGCTGTTAATAAATCTATGAGTCAAAGCGTAATAGCTGCTGCCAGTACACCTGGTGTTGTAAAAATTTCGGCTGGAAACTACGGTGGAAAACTTGGTCCATTCAAAGCTTTTCTAAAAGAAGCGTTGGACACAAAATAACTTTCTTAAAAAGGCAGCAACTTTTATCTAAATCGAGACAACGTTACTCCTTGCTAAACTATTCTTTCAGTGAAAACTATTGAGTTCAAAGAAAAAAACTTCCTTAGAATTATTCAGACTAAGAAAAATATTAAGTACTCTAGGTAAAAAAGAGGGTCGTGCTACTGAACTTATTACAATCTATGTTCCCCCTGGAAAACAAATAAGCGATGCCGTTACAATGCTAAGAACCGAATATGGTACTGCTTCTAATATAAAATCTACGAGCACCCGAAAAAATGTCCAAGAGGCCATTGTTAAAGTTCAACAACGTCTTAAACTTTTCAAAGCACCACCAAAAAATGGACTAGTAATCTTTTGCGGGGCTATTCCACAAAATGGTGCAGGTAGCGAAAGAATGGAAACTTATGTACTAGTTCCTCCTGAACCCATAAGTCTGTATTTGTATCGTTGTGACTCAAGATTTCATACTGAACATTTGCAAGAACTATTAAGAGACAAAGAGAATTATGGCATACTTCTTATCGATACTTCAGGTGCTACAATAGCTACCCTTTCAGGAAAAAAACTGAAAATAGTTAGACAGCTACACTCGGGTGTCCCAGGGAAAACACGAGCTGGTGGTCAATCAGCAAGAAGATATGAACGATTAAGGGCAATGCGTCTAAATGAATATTTTGCTCGAGTTGCAAATCACGCAAATGATATTTTTCTACCTATGGATAATCTTAAAGGTCTAATTTTGGCAGGACCCGGACCAACAAAATACGACTTCGACAAAGGAGATTATCTTAATTATATGCTGAAAAAAAAGATTATTGACACAATGGATACAGCATATGTCGAAGAACAAGGTGTGAAAGAAGTTGTTGAAAAAGCACCTGAAATAATGAGAAAAGTACGATATATAGAAGAAAAAGAAATTATGCAAAAATTCCTTTACGAAGTTGGACATGATACTGGCCTGATCACTTATGGGGAAACAGAAGTCAGACGAGCTCTTGAAGCTGGTTCTGTTCGGATCCTCTTATTATCTGAAGCTCTTGTTACCCTTCGTGTAACAGTAAGCTGTGGTGCGTGTGATTTCAAAGAGAACAAAACACTTGAGAAACACAAACTACACGAGTTGGAAGAAAGCCTAAATGGAAAACAATGCGCCAATTGCAATGCTCAATCCTTGTCTATAACAAATACTCAGGATTTAATAGATACTCTCGCAGACTTAGCCGAATCATCTAACACTGATGTCGAAGTTATTTCCAGTGAGACCGAGGAAGGACAAATGCTAAAAAAGGCGTTTGGAGGAATTGCTGCTATGCTGAGGTTCAAGATAGACGGGTTTTAGAATTTTGTCTATCTTTAATTTTCTGATCAAAATCCAATTTGCTTAATCCTTCAATGAAAAGAATTTTTTGATTCGAAGTTAAACCTGCAATAATTTTTACTTCTGATCCAAAAAAATTTGAAAATGTTTTTATCACTTCTTTGTTTACAATCCCTTTATGGGGCCTTTTTTTACTGAAAAACATCATTTCTTCATTTATAATCTCAATCTTATTTTTTTGTGCACTAGTCTTTACAAATATTTCAAATCTTACACCATTATTTGTCTCTTGGATTTTCATGTATTTTTGCACTCAGTGTCTGAAATAGGCTTCTTTCCTTCTAACGCCCAATTGAATTTTGTTCGTAATGTTTTGGGGTAAAACTTTGTTAAATCAAAATCAGTGGAACGAGCCCATTTTGTGTAAGCTCTGGGATCAATATATGATTTAAGTGAGGTACCTAAATTATATTCTTTTGTTCGCTTAGTTAATTCTATATCCAAACTAATTTTTTCAATTCTTGTTTCCGTAGCTTTTGTTTTTTTTCCTAAAGCCTTAAGATTTTTGAGTTTAATTTTTAATTCTTTTAGTTTGTTCTCTTTTTTTAATAACCTCTCACCAAATTTTGGCGAGACTTTCCGCTTATGGTTTGCTACCTCTGCAACTTTTAAATTAGCCATCTTAGCATAAAATTTTTTCAGATAATTTTTATCCTCTTTTTTTACCTTACTTTTTTTCAAAGCCTCTTCTAAAGTCTTTGTACATCTCCAAGTACGAAAAACTTTTGCTGTTAATCCTGGCATTTTTTGAGAAAGAAATCTGGAAACTTTTTTGGAATCAACTCCTTCAAATAAATATTCTTTACTGATTTTCATGTAATTTTTAATATTTTCAATAACTGGTTCTGGAGCTTTAATGCTTTTTTTCCACCGAACAGAGTCTTTGCCTAAAAAATCGAAGTATATTACATCTTTTTCGATTTTTATGTGTTCTTTTCTCAAAGTTATTGCACCTACGGTATCTGCCTCTTCGGGATCTTTTTCATCACCCACTCTCATGTTAGGTTTTAAAATAAGCCAGCAAATTGTAGCGATTTTTCTTTTTATTTCATCTTTTGCTTTGAGATTTTTAAGGATATATTTTTCAATTGATCTACTTCTTTTTCCTAGTTTTGCAGCTTTTTCAAATTTTTCTTTCTCTCGATTTTGTTTAATGAACGCTGAATCTGAGAACCACACATACTTTATTTTACCTGTTAGTTTATCCAACCACTTAGCCACATACATTTTTTCAGGTTCCCATATTATTTCCTTCCATTTTCCTGGAGGTTGTGGACTTTCAGGAGAAAGATTTAGGATAATATCTTCCTGTTTTGGGCCTTCTTTCCATTTTCCCCGTCTTGGATGGTCACCTCTACCGGCAAAAAGACAAGATGGTTCAGCTGTCCAGTTAGCTATTTCTAGTCTTTTTCCATCAACTATTGCATAACCATATTTCTCTTTTCTTTTCAATCGTAATTCTTTTCGAATTGTTCTTTGCACTTTTTTTTCGTCTTTGGTTAATATGAGTTTTTCTTGTTTAATTTTATCTAGATAATTTGAAACTTCAGAAAAATCAATCTCATCTTCTTGAAGGTTTGTTTTAACTATTTTTTCTAAATGTTTTTTGGAGAAAGTCTTGATAAAATCCAATTCAGGATTTTCTTTTTCTATCCTCTCTAAAAATTCTTGTTTAAAGTTTTTTTCATAAACCTTGTCAGGTGGTGATAAAATTGATTGTTTTTTTCTAATCCAAGCAATAGCCATCTGTTCACTCATTGGAGAGAGGTTTATTTTTTTCCCTAAAATCTTAATATTAAAGCTTTTAAAGTCATAAACAGGAACGTATACTCCGTTATGTTTGAGATTTTTAAGAACATCTTTCATCTATCGATATAACCTCTGAAGACTTAGTTGATGATATTTCAATTATTATAATTAGAAACCTCTATTGTTAATTTTTTTATTATCATGTAACTTCATTTTTCAGTATTCTGGTAACTTAAAAACTTTCATTATATTTTATAATAAAAAAATTTTAAAAAACTATTTTTTTCTTGTTTCTTTTATTTTTTGAAGTTTTCTATATAATTTCTCTACAGTTTTCCGTTCCACATATCCCTTATGTGGCCTAAATCCTCCTGAAAACCCTCCTGGTATATGCAAAAGCTCATGAATCAAAGTTCTTTCTTTTTCCTCATCTTTCATTTTTCCAAAAGTTTCACTTATTACCTCAATAATATATGTGGGATGTATTTTTAGTACACCTTGCCAAATTTTACCTAAACCATGAATACGAGCAATTGTTCTTTTGGCTTTTGATCCTTTACTTCTCACACAATAAACTAGTTGAGGTCTAATATGGGCTAATTCTAAATCAATTGTTATTGCATCTATTTGTTCTTTAATATCTGGGGCATCAAAATATTTTATGACCATCTTTCTATTTCCAAACTTATAATCCTATTTTCACTTTTAAAAAGGTAATACACTTAACAGGTTTGAGAAAAATCTTTCTAAAAGCATTTACTATTAATATTAAATTTTTTGAAAAAAATAATTGAAAAAACGTATCTCTGTTAAAAGTTACTAATAATATGACCACTTATTCAAAGAAAAAATTAAAAAGGTTTGATAAAATTCTTAACTTTTTTCAAATTAAAATCAGTTATCAGAAAGAAAAGAGTGAATTATTAATCGCATATATTACTACAAATATTATTCAGCATTTTTTATTTGATCAAAAGAATTTGCTGTTACTATGCAAAACTTTATAACCGCGCCTAACGTTTTCCATGTCTAAAAAGGTGTAACAAATGAAATTCGGCACATACGTATTTGAGCCAAAAAAGGCTGAAGGTTTTGACTTTCATCTTTTCCGAGTAAAACCAGAAGTAGGCAGAAGAATGCCTCCACAATCAGACATGTATAGCAACATCGCAATTTTCGGAGACAACGTCGCTGCTCGAAATCACCCAGATTGGATTTCACAATCCTCGCTTGGTCCTTCATGGAGAACAAATGATAACTTCAACGTCCGATGGGATATACTTTGCCACACTCAACCTGACCATAGAGCTGAACAACTAGATTACATGGAAGATGTTTCCAAACATTCTCCTGGCGTCTGGCTAAACAGTATGCACTTTGCAGACCATGGACATTGCACATGTCCAAGATGTAATAAACTGTGGAAAAAAAGCGGTCTAAGTTGGATGGAATGGCGAAGGAAAGAAGTCACTGATTACATTGCACAAATTCGCGAACGAGTGAAAAACGAATTAGTTATAGGTTTGCTTCCTGATCCAGTAGGTTCCTATGAACGTTTTGGAGTTAACTTTGACGACCTTGCCCCCTATGCAGACGCGTTTAACGTAGTAATGTTTTCAAAGAATTATGCTACCCCTTGGTATTGGGAAATGCTAAGCAGAGGATTTAAGAAGATTCTCAAGAAGCCACTCTATATTAGTTTGTATGTTTTTGGTCCTGGTGACGATCCAGCTGAAATACCCACACCACGTGAACTCATAACAGTTTCTGTTAGAGCAGGAAGAGCAGGCGTTGATGGTATTCTCTATCTCACAGACAAAGCTTATCAACTTGACAACTTCCGCAAGCAGGTAGTTGCTGAAGGTGAGCTTAGAAGGAGATTGGAGACCTATGGCGGTAAAGATGTTTTAGACTTCTTCGCTGGTTGGGAAAAGACAGTTAAATAAATCCTAAAACAATAATAAACGATAAGCTGTGTGGTTAAAATGACCACCACGCTACCCTTTTTATTTTTTTTCTTTAATAAAAAATGTTATTAGTTACAGTAAACAGTTCAAATTTAATCTATATATGAGGTCATAGACTTTCAGAGATAAGATTAGTTTGAAAAACGATGTACGAATTAGACTCTTTTAAAAATGAGGTTAAAAATTTGGATGAAGTATTAGAACTGCTAGAAAAAACTACAAAAAGAACTCAAAAAGTTTTTGATGGAAAAAAAGAATCTGCTTCAGAGCAAACAAAAATCTTTGCGCAAATATTGCAGTCAAAAGAATCTACTGAAGAACAAAAGATTCGTGCCCTTTTAGGTAAAACCGTTATGCTTGATCACCTGGAAAGGCTCTCTTCACAATTAAGCATTCTTTACGTGTTGCAAATATTTGCTTTTAAAGTTAAAGTGTTAGAGGTTTCAGTTAATAATATGAGTGAACAACTTGTCAAATCTGGAGCTTTAGATAAAGGCGAAGAGTTAAAAAACATAAAGAAAAATATTGATTCCTTGAAAATCTTAGTTGAAGCTCAATATAAATCTCTGACAGAGATTAGAGAGAATCAGAGTACGGATTTAGCTTATATCCATTAGAGTCGGAACTATAAGCAGTAACGCCTCTGCCTTTTTTCTAGAGGATATGTTATTGTTTGAAACCTTACGGTTGCGAATGATATTCTTATTTATAATTACAAGTGATTTGTGTTTTTGTAGCGAAAAAAGAAAATTTTATGCGAAAACGGTTATCTTTTTATGATTTCTATTTATATTCTGGTATTTTTTTACGATATAATGATTATTTTTACTTAAAACGAAAAGATTTAAATAACTGAATTAGTGATTTTTATTGCCTAGAGGAATTTAATATGCATAAGTTTAGCGGGTGCTATACAGCAATAATCACTCCATTATCTAACACATACGAAGTAGATTATGAAGGGTTGAGTAATTTAGTTGAATTTCAAGTTAGAGAAGGCGTCAGCGGAATATTAGCTGTAGGAACTACTGGTGAGAGTCCTACTTTAGACTGGAATGAACATAATCAAGTTATTGAGAAAGTATTTTCCTGTGCAGGAGAAAATCGTTTAACAATTGCAGGTACAGGTAGCAATAGTACAAAAGAAACATTAAAAGCAACTCATCATGCAGTTCAGATAGGAATTAAAGCTGTTCTATTAGTTGATCCATACTATAATGGACCTAGTTCAGTAGAAATAAGGAGGGAATATGTCCAACCGATAGCCCAAAGTTATCCTGATGTTCAAATAATTCCTTATGTAATCCCTGGTAGAACGGGAACACAACTTTATCCTCAAGATATTGCAACTTTGTATCAACTTTACCCGAATGTAAATGTTGTAAAAGAGGCAACAGGTAATTTAGAGAATATGAGGTTAACTAGACGTTTATGTGGAAAAAATTTTTCCATTCTCTCTGGAGATGATGATAAAACTTTTGATATGGTGAATTCTCCAGATATTGATGCAGCCGGTGTTATTTCTGTAGCTTCAAATATTGCACCAAAAGCAGTACAGGATCTTGTACATGCACTCAAATCTCATCAAATAAATGAAGCGAAAAGGCTTAAGACAGCTCTACAGCCACTTTTCAATCTAGTAACTATTAAAACAATTGAAGAAACCCCATTCGGTCCAGTTCTATGCAGGGCTAGAAACCCTTTAGGTTTCAAAACATTAATGCGTATTCTTGGTATGCCCTCAGGACCCTGCAGACAACCATTAGGAAAAATGACTAACGCAGGTCTTAATGTAGTGCTTGAGAACGCGCGTAAAGTCTATGAATTAAATCCTGAAATACTCAAACCAATTGAAGACTTCTTTGATGTAAACATACAAGAACGTCTAAATGATAAAAAATTCTGGAAGGACCTCTATTATGCTTAAGTTATGCGTTGCCGGTATTGCAGGTAGAATGGGCCAGGCAATACTTCATGAACTTGTTTCAAGAGGTTTCCAGTTAACTGGGGCCGTTGAAGGCCCTAATAGTCCTTATTTGGGTAAAAATCTTAGAGAACTTGGATTATTAGATTCTAACATCGTAGTGGCTGGACCTAGTAAACTACCTGAGGCAGTGAAAGATGCAGATGTTTATTTGACTTTTACTACACCTGAAGCTGAATTACAGAATATTCCAACAATTGTGGATTTAGAAAAAAAGATAGTACTTGGAACTACAGGATTCACTAAGCTTCAAGAAGAAAAACTGAAGAATATAGTTCTAAACAAAGTACCTGCTGTAATTTCGCCTAATTTTAGTGTAGGCATAACAATTCTCTTCAAAATTGCCCACGAACTCAAAGTTTTCCCTAATGATTACGATTTTAGCATAAGTGAAATTCATCATACTGGCAAAAAAGATGCACCTAGCGGAACAGCAAAAAAGCTTGGGCAAATAATATCAAATATTCGAAAGTATACAAAAAACGTGTATGGTCGAGAAGGTTATAGTCCTAGGAAATCCCAAGAATTAGAAATTTCCGCATTACGGACAGGTGGCACACCAGGTATTCATGATCTTATTGTTGCAGGACCAAATGAGATGCTTAAAATAGAACATATTGCTTTTTCTAGAAATGTTTTTGCCCAAGGTGCAGTTTACGCTGCTGAATGGTTACACCATCAAACACAAAAAACTATTTTCGACATGGACAACGTTTTAGGTATATCCTAAGTAGGAGATTCTTTCGTGAGCACAAGAATAGTAGTTAAGTTTGGGGGTGCTGATCTTTCTTCTGCTGAAAAAATTCAAAGAGCTGCTCAGATGGTTGCAGAGGCACCATATGATGAGATTATAGTTGTTGTTTCAGCTATGGGAGATATGACTGATATTATTGAAAAAGTAATATCCCCTTTAACAAAAATCACTGACGCTGATTTTGCAGATATACTTTCGATGGGTGAAAGATTGAGTGCTCGTGTTTTTTCTAGTACCCTTAGATCTCTTGGTGTTATGTCAGAAACTTTTGATCCTTCTAATGATAATTGGCCAATTATAACTGATTCTTGCTTCAGAAACGCAAAACCTGATATAGAAAAAACAACTTTTTTGGTCAAAACACATTTAGTACCAAAATTAGGTAAGATAATTCCAGTTGTTTGCGGTTTTTTAGGAAAAGATATGCAAGGTAGAGTTACTACTCTTGGTAGAGGTGGAAGTGACACAACTGCAATTTTGCTCGCGAAATGTGTAAAGGCTGATGAAGTGCTTTTAGTTAAACAAACAAATGGCGTTCTTTCGGCAGATCCCAGTTTTGTGGCTGATGCTAAACCAATTAATAAACTAGAAATTCGAGAAATGTTCGATTTGGCTCAAGGTGGTGCTAAAATTGTGAAACCTGAAGCTCTGAAATACAAACTTCCAGATCAGAAATTGCGCATAATAGATTTCTCCGCTGGTACCCTCACGTCACAAGGTACAGAAATTATTGGCTCTTTTAGTTTAACTTCTGCTGAGATGAATAGTGAGCAACATCTACTAGCCATTAACGTTATTTGCGAAGTTAATACTAATAATCTTACTAAACTCTTTCAAGTGTTCAAATCAGATTTAGTTTATGGAGTTAGTTCTGGAAGTAGATCTATTACTGTTTTTATTTCTAAAAACGATACTAAAAAAATCTTAAATAAACTGCATGAAATTCATAGTTTTAAAGCCATAAGTCACAAAGAGGATGTATCTCTATTGCAAATTAGTCATCCCACGTTTATTGATTCACCTGGTGGTGTAGCCTTGATCTCAAGTACATTAAGTAGAGCTTCAATAAATATACTCGAGATAACAACTAGTAAAGCGACCATTAATGTTTTTATTGAAGAAAAGCAACTCAAAAGTGCAAAGGAAGCGATAGTAAATGTGTTTAAGCCGTAAAGTAGCTATATTGGGTGCAACCGGAGCAGTTGGACAAAGGTTTATTGAGCTATTGCAAGATCATCCTTGGTTTAAGATTGAAGTACTTGCAGCATCTGAAAGATCAGCTGGAAAAAAATATAAAAACTCCTGTAATTGGATAATGAATTCAATTTTACCCGATGAAATTGCTGAAATGCAAGTCGTACATACTGATCTTGAATCTGTTAGAAAAGCTGGAAATGTGGATCTGATATTTTCAGCTTTACCTGGTGGGCTAGCTGGGCCAGTTGAATCAGAATTCGCTGCAGAATATCCTGTATTTAGTAAAGCAAGTGCTCACAGAATGGATCCAGACGTACCACTAATTATACCAGAAGTAAATCCTGAACATATAGCCTTAATTCCAATTCAGAAACAATCAAGAAAGTGGAAAGGTTTCATTTCAACAGATCCAAACTGTTCAACGATTCAGTTAGCGATGACCCTAAAACCTCTTATGGACTTTGGTCTCAGCAAGATTATTGTCACTACAATGCAAGCCTTGAGTGGTGCAGGTTATCCAGGTGTACCTTCATTAGATATAATTGATAACGTAATCCCCTTCATTTCAAGCGAAGAAGAAAAAATGGAATGTGAATCCCATAAAATATTGGGAACTTTCAAATCTAATAAAATATCTAATGCAAATTTTACTCTTAGTGCAAGTTGCAATAGAGTTAATGTAAGCAATGGTCATTTGGAATCTGTTTTCGTTAAACTTGAACAAAGCCCAACTGTTGATGAAATAACAGAAGCTTTCAAACAGTTCAGGGGGAAACCACAAGAACTTAAACTTCCTTCGGCTCCAGAAAATCCGATTGTTGTAAGAGATGAAAAAAATAGACCTCAACCTCGATTTGATAGAAACGAGGGCCAAGGAATGAGTGTTGTAGTCGGAAGAATCCGAAATGATCCGATCATGACCATGAAATACATGTGTTTGGGACATAATACTATCCGAGGAGCCGCGGGAGGGGGTATCCTAAGCGCAGAGCTTATGGTAGCAACGGGGATAGCATAGCGGACAGAATTTTAAACCCTGACCCATACAAATCCTAAAAATTTTAGCAGCTACGATCAGAACAATAATTGATTTGAAAGAATTTTTGCGATAATTTCTGTACTTACCAATAGATACAAATATGGAAAATCACAAAACTAAATAAGTTAATGGTATATTTCCAAATTTTAGTAACTATCAACAAACTGGTGTCTGTATAACAAAAATCCACAGAAGGTAAAAATTATGAATTTACTCCCAGATAAAAGAAGAAGTGTTTTAATTGCAGGGACATCTCTTTTTGGTGCTCTAGTTTTTGTGCTAGATTGGTCCTTCAAACTGTCTGGATTGAAAATTCCTTTTCCTCTCTTGACTTACCTCAGATTCGATCTTTTGGGTATCCCCATATTTATCTCATTTTTTCTTTTCGGAATTTTTTCAGCAGCTACAACAAGCTTAATCGCAATGTTGAGTATAGCTTTTCGTGATCCGTTTAGTGGATTTATGAAGTTTCTTGCAGAATTCACAACCATTTTGGGGGTTTATATTGTTTTTAGAGTCAAAAGACGCACAAACAAATGGTGGAAGATAATGGCTATGGGGTCAGGAATATCGATGCGGGTTATAGTTATGAGCATAGCAAACGTTTTACTGCTTCCAATATTTATTTCAACTCAGACTTTTGATGCAGTTTTGGTTTTGCTTCCTTTATTGGGTGTGTTCAATGTCATTCAGGGTGTAATTAGCATTTTTGGTGGTTTCCTTTTTTATGAAGCCGTGACTCTAAGATTTCAGAATCAAAAAGTTTCTTAATTTTTAGAATTGGTTTTGTGAAAACAAAAAATATATTTTTAAAAAATTATGTTTTAAAGTTGTTTGTTTCTATATGCAATAAATCTAGCCAATTATCAGTTTATCAAGAAAAAATCTACTAGGTTTGATTTTCCAAAACTTTATCTATTTGAAAGAATGATGATTCTTAACTAATATTTCGGTTGAATCCATTTTGGTTGAAGATAAAATCGATAAAATTATAAATATGTATCAAAATAAAAATGGGATTTTAATACAATTACTTCTTGATATTCAGAGAGAGTTGAGTTGGGTTCCACGCAAAGCAATCAAAAAAATTAGTGAGAAACTAAAAATTCCAGCAAGCCAAATTTATAGAGTTGCCAGTTTTTATACCGCTATAAGTCTTAAACCAAGAGGCCGTCATTTAATTAGAGTATGTGTAGGTACTGCATGCTATGTTCGAGGTGGTACTAGACTTGTAGATTCAATCGAGAATAAACTTGAAATTAAATCAGGCGAAACCACAAATGATAAACTGTTTAGTCTAGAGACTGTAAATTGTTTGGGTTGTTGTGCATTAGGGCCTGTAATAGAAGTAGACGGTCAATATTTTGGAAAACTAAATTCTGAAAAACTCGATAAATTACTTATAAATTATGCATAGATTCGGATGTTAATTTTATGGAAAAACTGAAATCACCTTCCAATTTGAAAAAACTAAGAGAGAACATTGTTCTAAGAAAAAATCCTAACAGATTAGCAGTTGCAGCTTGTGTTAGTACTGGTTGCGAAGCTCTTGGGGTTCAAAAAGTTCTCGAAGCTTTTAATGAAGAAATAAAAAAACAAGGCCTTAAAGGGAAAGTGGATATTAAAGAAACTGGCTGTTTAGGTTTCTGCGAAAAGGGTCCACGCATAGTAATCTATCCAGAAGAAATATACTATTTCCAAGTCAAAGCCAAAGATGTACCCGAAATTGTAGAAAAAACTTTGATTAATAATGAGATTGTTGAAAGATTACTATATGTAGATCCAAATACTGGGAAAAAAGCCAGATCTTTAACTGAGGTTCCATTTTATAAGGATCAAAAACGTCTTCTTTTAGAAAGTAATAGCAAACTCGACCCAAAAAAAATTGAAGATTATTTGGTTATAGGTGGTTATGAAGCACTAGAAAAAGCCCTTTTCAGAATGACTCCTGGGGAGATAATGGAGGAAATTAAGGTCTCCAAACTCAGAGGACGGGGCGGTGGAGGTTTTCCAACTTATATAAAATGGAAATCATCCAGAGATGCAATTGGAAATCCCAAATATGTTATTGTCAATTGTGATGAAGGAGATCCAGGGGCATTTATGAATCGAGCAGTTATGGAAGGAAATCCTCATTCAATTCTCGAAGGTCTTATGATAGGAGCCTATGCTATAGGTTCAAATGAAGGCTTCATATATGTTCGTCAAGAATATCCTCTCGCAATCGAAAACATGGAAAATGCTATAAGCCAAGCCCAAAAAATCGGTCTTTTAGGCGAAAATATACTTGGTTCAGGGTTCAATTTCAAAGTTACCATTCATAGAGGCGCTGGCGCTTTTATTTCAGGTGAATCAAGTGCTCTTATGACTGCTATAGAAGGAAAAGTAGGTGAGCCAAAACCAAAATATGTTCATACATCTGAAAAGGGTGTTTGGGATAAACCTAGTGCATTAAACAATGTCGAAACATGGGCAAATATACCCTTAATTATAGGTAAAGGCGCTAATTGGTTTGCTTCAATTGGTACAGATGGTAGCAAAGGCACCAAAATATTTGCTTTAGCAGGCAAAGTAAACAATACTGGACTAGTCGAGGTTCCTTTTGGCATATCATTGAGAGATATTGTCTTCAAAATTGGGGGCGGTATCCGTGGTGGAAAAAAATTCAAAGGTGTTCAAACTGGCGGTCCCTCTGGTGGTGTTATTCCAGAACAGCACATAGATTCTCCTGTGGATTTTGACGAACTCACCAAACTGGGTTCAATGATGGGATCTGGTGGGTTAATTGTTATGGATGAGGATACGTGTATGGTAGAGTTAGCTCGTTATTTTGTTAACTTTCTCAGCGAAGAATCATGTGGCAAATGTACACCTTGCAGAGAAGGCTTGAAACAAGCTCTCATAATATTAAAAAGGATAACTAGTGGGAAAGGTAAAAATGAGGATATAGCTAAACTGGATAAAATTGCTGAAGTAACGAGTGTCGCATCTCTTTGTGCCTTGGGATTAACTTCTGCCAATCCCTTACTTACAACTCTTCGCTACTTCAAAAACGAGTATGAAGCACATATAAACGAAAAGAGATGTCCAGCTTTATTTTGTAAAGATTTAACATCTTATTATATCGATCCGAAAAAATGCCAAGCATGTACAATTTGTCATAGAAACTGTCCTGTGGATGCGATAAATGGAGCACCTTTGAAAATTCACATCATCGATCAATCGAAATGTATCAAATGTGGAAATTGTTTTGATGTATGTCCATCTAGGTTTGAAGCAGTGAAAAAAATCTCAGGCGCCCCTGTTCCATCTCCAATCCCAGAGTTAGAGCGATTAATCAAAAGAGTGAGGAAAGAGAATCGGAAATAGAGGTTTATTAAAATGGCAGAAAACAAAAAAGAAATCACACTAAAAATAAATAATAATAATGTAACTGCAATTGAAGGAACAAGCATTTTGGATGCAACCAAAAAAATTGGTGTAACAATTCCTACACTTTGTCATAATCCAGCGCTAACTCCTTTTGGTGCTTGTCGTTTATGTTCCGTAGAAATAACTGATAAACGAGGACGGAAAAAAATTGTTACTTCCTGTAATTATCCAGTTTTTTCTGGGCTCGTAGTTGAAACTGAATCTAAAAAAACTAAACGTATCCGTAAACTTCTTCTTGAATTGTTGCTAGCCCGCTGTCCAAATAATAAAACCATAAAGGATCTGGCACAAGAATACGGCATTACACAACCAACCTTTTGGGTAACTGACCCAAAAGAGGACTGCATACTTTGTGGTCTATGTGCTCGAGTTTGTGAAGAAAAAGTTGGTGTTTCAGCAATTAATTTTGCAAACCGTGGCATAGCCCGAGAAGTAACAGCTCCTTATCATACAATATCTGATGATTGTGTGGGATGTGGCGCTTGTGCTATCGTTTGTCCTACTAACTCAAAAAAAGTTCGAGTACATACATATCCAATGCTCGAGGAAGATTACAGGGAAGTAGAAGAGAAATTCTTATCAGGAAAAAAGGATGACTTACTAGGAACTTATCTTGAAATTTTTTCAGCAAAAAGTTCTATTGACGGACAAGATGGTGGAGTTGCTACCGCGTTACTTCTCTCAGGTTTCGAAAGAGCCCTTTTTGATGCTGCAATAGTTGTGAAACGAACAATAGGGTATAAGGCTGAAGCGATCATTGCAGAAAACTCAGAAGAAATATTGAATGCAAGAGGAACTAAATATTCTAGAGTAAAGATGATGTCAAAAATTGGGGAACTAATTGAAAGAGGTAAAAGAAAGATTGCAATTGTGGGTACTCCTTGTGAAGTTAGAACCGCCAGAAAAATCCAACAGCAATTACTAGCCAAATATCTGGATCTTGAAATTATCATAATAGGATTATTCTGTTTTGAAGCATTTGATTATGATAAACTAAAAGAAGCAACAAAAAAAATATTAAATGTTGATTTGGATAAAGCAGAAAAAACTCAAATACAAAAAGGCAAATTTATAGTGCAAATTAATGGGCATGAATATTCCTCGAGAATAAGAGATTTTAGTAAAGCTATCCAAGCTGGTTGTGCATATTGTGGAGATTTTGCCGCTAATCTCGCTGATGTATCTGTTGGATCAGTTGGAAGTGATGTAAACTATTCGACAATAATAGTGCGATCGCTTATCGGAGCAAACCTTACGAATAATTTGAATTTGACTAAGGGAGATGTAAGAAAAGAAGAAATTCTAAAATTAGCTGGATTCAAGAAAAAAAGAGCTAACAAAAATTTTAGTCCAATAATGGAGAGTGTCTGAGAAACTTTCACATTTCAAGGTTAACATTTTTTTTTCATTAATTAAAAAGGTAACTAAATCAAATTTTTAATCTCCTTTGTGTCATCTATGTGTTAACTTTTCTTTTAGGAAATGTAAATAAATAATAAGAAACAACAATATTCCAAGCTGGTTTATCCGTGAATATAATTGGTTTCTATAACAACAAAATTTACAAAACATTGGTTTCAAGAGTATTTACGCTAGGTTTTATTCTAAGAAGCTTAGTAGCTTTGGGATTTGATATCTACTATTTATCAGCAGAAGTATATGAAATTAAGGAGGTATAGTTCACAGTGAAAAAAATATTCCAATTTCGACAACCATTAGCTAGCAAGAATGGACATCTTTTATTCGATGGTTTTACTACTCAAGAATTAGCCGAAAAATTCGGTACTCCCTTATATGTGATCAGCGAGAGCAGAATTCGACATAACTATAAACGTCTCCATGAAGCATTAACTCGCAATTATGACAAGATTCGTATTTACTATGCAGCAAAAGCGAATTCTAACTTATCTGTATTGAAGATTTTGGAAACTGAAGGTGCTTATCTAGATGCAGTTAGTCCTGGTGAAGTTTTCTTGGCTTTGAAGGCGGGTTTTTCGCCAGAACGTATTTTATTCACTGGAACAAGTGTGCGAGATGATGAATTAATTTTTATTGCTGACTCCAATGTGACAGTGAATATTGACTCATTTTCTGAACTAAAAAGACTTCTATCACATGTGGTGCCTAATATTTTATCAGTCAGGATCAATCCTCAAATTGGTAGTGGTCATCATGATCATTGTATTACAGCAGGTCCGGAAACAAAATTTGGGTTATGGGAAAAGCAAACTTTGAAAACCTATGCTGAAGCTAAAAAAGCTGGTGTTGAAAGGTTTGGAATACATATGCATGTGGGTTCTGGTATTCTCGATTTGGAGCCTATTATTTTAGCGTTCGATAATCTTTTGAGTATGGCTAAGAAAATTCATGATAAAATTGGATTAGACTTTGAGTTTGTTGACATGGGTGGTGGACTTGGTGTTCCCTACAGACCAGAAACCAAAGAATTAGATGTTAATATTTTCTCAAAAAAGGTATTATCGTTATTTAAAAGAAGAATCGCCGAATACAACCTTGGAACACCCTTCTTCTGTTTGGAACCTGGTCGATACTTGGTTAGTGATGCAAGTATTTTGCTATCATCTGTAAACACTGTAAAAGTTACTCCTTTCAAAAAGTTCGTTGGTGTTGATGCAGGATTCAACACTCTAGTTAGACCCTCTATGTATGGTTCATATCACCACATACTTGTCGCGAACAAATTGACTTCTCAAGAAAAAGAAATTTATGACGTTGTTGGGCCCATTTGTGAGTCAGGTGATATTTTAGCAAGAGATAGGCGATTACCAAAAATTGAAGAAGGTGATTTACTCGCAATTCTTAATGCTGGTGCCTATGGATTTGCAATGAGCTCGCAGTATAATTCAAGACCTAGAGCAGCTGAAGTTCTTATCAAAAATAAAAAAAGGTTACTTGTTAGAAAAAGAGAAACTTTCAACTCTTTGGTCTCAAACCAAAAAATGGTGGAGTGAGAAAATTAAATTCTGGAAAATGCATGGAATAGGAAACGATTACATCGTCATCGATAATAGATCAAGTGTGATCAAAGAAAAAGATGCTTCAAAACTCGCACAAAAAATATGTCGTAGAAGATATTCAATAGGTGCAGATGGGATGATATTGGTATCCAACTCTACTATAGCTGATGCAAAAATGCAAATATTTAATCTTGATGGAAGCGAAGCTGAAATGTGTGGTAATGGAATTAGGTGCTTCTCAAAATACTGCTATGAAAATAATATAGTTCAAAAAAAAGAATTAACGATAGAGACTTTGGCTGGGATTAGGAAAGCAAAATTATTCGATAAAAATAACAAGATCACTCAAGTGAGTATTGATATGGGGATTCCAATATTTGAAAGAAACCAGATTCCTATGACTGGTAATGGTAAATGTATTAATCAAGATTTGACCCTGGATAAAACAATCTTGAAAATTACTTGTTTATCTGTAGGTAATCCACATTGTGTTTTATTTGTTGATAACGTAGATGTTTTTCCAGTTCTTATAATTGGTCCAAAAATAGAGACCCATCCTTTATTCCCCAACAGAACAAATGTAATGTTTGTCGAGATTCAAGAAAGGGATAAAATAAAAATGCGTTCTTGGGAGAGAGGTTGTGGAGAGACTCTAGCTTGTGGTACAGGAGCTTGTGCTGCTGTTGTTGCAGGAAACTTCCTTGGAAAAACAAAAAGAAAAGTTACAGTGTCTTTGCGAGGAGGGGAACTGGAAATAGACCTTGCTGAACATGTGTTCATGAAAGGTCCTGTAGAAAAAGTTTTTGAAGGGAGCTTTTTTTTAACTGGTGAATTACTTTGAACATTGAATACTCTGAAAGAATTAAGAAACTTCCTCCTTATTTATTTGCTGAAATAGAAAAGCTAATTCACGAAAAAAGAAATCAAGGTCTAGACCTCATATCTCTGAGTATTGGTGATCCTGATCTTCCACCGCCTAAAGTTGTGATTGACTCTATTAGAAAAGAAGCAACTGATCCAAAAAATCATAATTATTCCTTAAGTCAAGGCGAACCTTTTTTCCGGGAAGCTGTTAGTGTATGGTGTAAAAACCGTTTTAATATAGATATTACAAAAGACGAAGTTATTGGTTTGCTTGGCTCAAAAGAAGGTTTAGCAAATATTGCCAGAGCATTTGTTAATACAGGAGATAGAGTTCTTGTTCCTGATCCCGGATATCCTGTTTATAACAACAGCAGTGCGCTATTGAATGATGGAATTCCTGTTCCAATTCCCCTACTTCAAGAAAACAAATTTCTGCCCGATATTCAAAAAATAAATCCAAAAAAAGCTAAAATGATGTTTCTAAATTATCCAAATAACCCAACAAGTGCAACCATGGATAAAAAATTTCTTAGAAAAATAGTAAATTTTGCTAAAGAAAAAAACATAATTCTGTGCTACGACAACGCGTATTCTGAGATATGTTTTGATGGTTATAGAGCTCCTAGTATTTTTGAAATTGATGGAGCTATGGACGTGGCAGTTGAATTTCACTCATGCTCTAAAACATTTAATATGACCGGAGATAGAATCGCTTTTGCAATCGGAAATAAACAACTATTAAGTGGACTAGCTAAGATTAAATCCCAAGTAGATTCAGGACCACCTGTTTACATACAAAAAGTAGCAGTTAAAGCCTTAGAAACTTACAAAGATAGAAGCCCACCAGATTTTCTAAATAAAAACAACTCCATTTATTCTAAGAGACGAGATATACTTGTGAATCATTTAAACTCCATGGGGTTTGACTGTGAAAAACCTAAATCTACTTTCTACGTTTGGCTAAATTGCGGATGTAATTCCTTGAAATTTGCAAATAAACTACTCGATGTAGGTGTAGCTGTTACCCCTGGAATTGGGTTTGGAAAACACGGGGAGAATTTTATCAGGTTTTCTTTGACACAACCAGAAGAAAGAATAAAAGAAGCTTGCAATAGAATGAGTGCTCTTACCGGAAGCAAAAGCTAACCTTCTTTAACACTCTTTTTTATTAAAAAATGCTAATTGCTAATTCTCTAAGATAATATGCTCTTTTATATGGTTAAAACTGTTTAATTTCTAAGTTTTATTCCAACTAATAATTCTAAAAGTTGTTTTTAGTGTGAAATATTTACTAATATCGTATATATTCAAATATATGCTGTATTAATTAAATTAAGTAAATATAGGGTGGATCATAATGCAAAGAAGAATAATGTTGCTAGGAAGATCCTCAATGGTTATTTCTCTTCCAAAGAATTGGCTAAAATTAAATGAGCTTAAAAAAGGCGATGTTGTTTCATATGCGATTCAGCGAGACCGTTCTCTGGCAGTTTATCCAAGTGCAACAAAAAAAGCAATTAATAAGGAAATAACCCATCGAATAACTAAAAACGAAGATTGTTATCTAATTACTCAGAAAATAATTGGGAGTTTTTTGGCTGGTTATTCTGGTATTACACTTATTTCGGAAAATATTTTCTCCATTCTACAAATGAAAGCAATTCGGAAAATTGCTATGAGGCTTTATATGAGAATAATGGAATCCAATCCTAAAGGAGTATATATTCAAACGATAGCTGAAGACTCAAAAGCTTCACTTGACCAAGCGATTCAAAGAATGTATATGATTTCACGTTCTATGTGTGAAGATGTTTTTGTGTCTTTAAAGAATAATGACATAGAATTAGCTAAAGCTGTTTTCTCTCTAGATGATGATGTAGATCATTTTGCTTTCTTAATTCTTCGATTATTAAGAAATGCTGCTCAAAAACCTGAGCTTGCTAACGAATTTCGTATTGATCCTTTGGATTGTATGGATCATCAAACTCTTATTTATAGAATAGAACATACAGCCGACTATTCTGCTGATATTGCTAGACATATAGTAATGCTTGCTGGAACTAAACAAAAAATTCCTGATGACGTGTTATCACTAATGGTTATCGCAGGAAACGAAGCGTGTGAATTATATATTAAAGCGGTTAACGCCTTCTTTTCAAAAGATGTCCCCTTCGCTGTCGAAATTATGAAAAGACACGTCTATATTGAAAAGCTAGATAATGAGATTGCTTCTAAAGCATTTATAGGACAACAAAAAAAAGCTGAACTCGTATGCGCAATTTGCTCAATTCGTGATAGTATAAAAAGAATTGCTGACACTGCAGCAAATATTGCGGAGATTGCAGTAAATCGCGCTTTTAAGTCAGACGATTAGTTTTTTCGAGTTGAATAACTTAACGTTATTTTAGCTTTGGGAAACAGACTCTTCTTTAATAATTGTCTAGCCATTGGTAATGCGTCTGTATACTTGTATTCTTCTTTTCCTAGGTTTTTTGCATCTTTTAAGATCTCTTTTTCTAATTTATGCTTCAGACTTCCAACAGCAAGTGCTCCTATTACAAAAATACCTGGCATCATTTCTTTCATATTATCGTTTAATTCAATTCCCTCAATTCCGAAAGGTGGAATTGCATTAATATCCAGCAATACTTTGATGTTCTTTGTTTCATTTAACATTTCTTTATTTATTAGTCGAACTCCTCTGATTCCTGCACACATTAACACATCAGATTTTTTGAGAATTTCTATTTTTGAAGCAGGTGTAGGTGCATAAACTCCCTCAACTTGTACTCCATAATCTTTAGCTATAAGTCTAGCAATATTTTTTGCATGTTCTTTTCCATCAACTCGTTTTGGATTTAGGCTGGCAATCAATACCTTGCATCCTAATTTTGCTAATAGTACAGCTGCAATTTTTCCAACAGATCCTGTACCTAGTATTGCACATGTTTTATCTTTCAACTCTCCAAGATTGCTCGATAAAATTGAACTTTCAGCTTTTGCAACCATTGCTGCTGCAGTAGTATAAGCTCCGGCTGGATCAACAATAATGCTAGTTTTGAATGGTGGAAACATCGAATCCTTTGTTGCTTTAAAAACATCTTCAGCTCTATCAGCATTTTTTCCTCCTATCATAAATATAGTATGTTTGGCTCCTTTAGGACCTCGAGATAGCAATGCGTCCTGAGTGAGTATTTTCGCTTCTTCTGGAGTGACATTTTCGTAAGGTATTACTGCATCGTAGCCAGCATCATAAGCCATACAAATATCAAAAGGACTAGCTTTTACATCGGTATCGAAATAGAAAAGCAGATAAGGTGCTTTACCTGCAGCTTTTTTAATAATAGGTTTTACTTGTATTTGCATTGACTGCAAATAATTTTCCAATTCATGAGCGGACGGAACTTCTGCCGTTGCGGCAATAACCTTTTTGGAGAGCTTTGCGATCTCAACATTAACATTTAATTCTTCTAAAGCGCTTTTTATTTCTGCACAATTTTGTGGACTACAAATATGGAGGCAATAGATTTCTTTTGAGTCTGCAACTTCTCGAGCATAATCAAGAATATTCATAATGATCCAATTTTCTCTAATTGAATGACTTGCTTCATGTTCTAAACTTTCTATTTCAGCCTGAAGGTTTTGACCATAAGCAACCAAATACTCTTTTTCCATTGCCTCGTCTTTTTTAAGTGAGAGTTTTTCTATAGCCTCTATTGTTTTATTTCTGCGTTCTATTTTTTCTTCAATAACTGATGCTAAATAAGTTCTCGCATTTGGATCCATATCAACAGGATAAAAAGGTATATTGTCTCTCTGAAATAATTCCGATAGAATATTTTTTTTGAATTCTTCTGAAGTCCTTAATCCCAATTCATCCGTTACAAAATCCAATTTAACTTTACCAACTACATTCTCTATAAATTTGAAAAATCCTATAGATGGTTTATGAATTGCGGAAAGATTTTTTTGTGAAGTTTTTTGTTGAGCTACCCAAAAAGGTTCATTGTACTCTTTTTCGATTATTAAAACATTTAATTTTTTATTTTCTAACGGTGTAACTTCAAGGGTCTTCATTTTTTTTACCTTGAATACAACATACCCTTTAGTAAATATATACCTAGTCGAAATACCATATATCTGAGTATATATGATATATATTGAGGTTATTAGTTAATCTTCAAGACTTTTTTCGAACTCTTCTTCATAAACTGGAGATAACATCAATTTAGTCTTAATCTTAGTTTTACCACTTTTTGCGTGAGGCTTTCTCATCACTGTGTCATTACATTTTTCAATTTCTCGTGCTTCCTCTGCTAATCGAGCTGAAGCTTGAGCTATTTCATGAGCACAAGCAACTAAAGGAATATACTTTTGACTTTCTTTCTCTATAAAACAAGCCATTACGTTTATTTCAGCAACTTTCTCGGCCAAAGCATAAGCAGCCATCGCTTTTGCCTTTGCATATGGATTACCAAAATCAGAATAATCTCTGATAGATTTAACAGTTAGAATTCTATGAGGCAAGATTGCTTTCTCTTCACTCTTTATCGAACTTATAACTTTATCAATCTCTTTTTGAACAATTCGATATATGCCAACAATAGCTAGCGTCTTACTTATATTCGAATTGAAAAGCGCCATTTCTATTGGATCCAAAAATTGTTTTCTAGCCCCAATAAGAGGGTCCCCAGTAATAATTATGTAACCTAATCCCTGATTTTTTAATTCTTCTTTGACCTTTTTTCCTGGTGCATCCGTAATTACTATCCCAGGAAGACCACTATTTGACATCTTCCCTCTGGCTTCAGCAGGACCAGGTAATGCAGTATTAGGTGATATCAGGATAATAAAATCTGGATCCAGATCAAAAATTTTAGGTAGCGCATCTTTAACATCTTCTAATCCCATCTTTGAACCAGTCGTTACAGTTCTTACTTTGATATCTTTTCGATCTGCTAATTCATCAAGTAAAAGTTCTAGTAATGGTGAAGTTCCAATATTACCACATTTAAAAATACCGATTTTAATAACCTGTTTCGGATCCATTGTTAGCCCTAAACCTGATAAATACTATTTAGCATTTAATAATGTTGTTGATCAGCTTATTTTTTATTATTTAATAACAAATACTATTTTACAATTTACCAACTAAACCAATTTAAAAAAAAATCTATTTCTTGAATTAAAAAATCATAAAAAGAGGTACCACAATTGTTTAATAATTTAATCTTAAGAGTAAAGTCACAAACCTAAGAGAGGTAAATTATTTGTCTATTGAATCTAATTTAGAGAAACTCTCAAACATAAATGGGGTAACTGGCAGAGAAGAAGCTGCAAGAGAATTAATTATTAAATTAATTGAACCATATGTTGATGAAAGTTATGAAGATAAACTTGGAAATGTAATTGCAATTAAAAAAGGTAAAAAATCAAAACCAAAAATTATGCTTGCTGCTCACATGGATGAAATTGGTTTAATGGTAAAAAACATTTCAAAAGAAGGCTTTCTTCAATTCGCTAAGATGGGTGGTATAGACGACCGTATTCTCCTTGCTCAAAAAGTTGTAGTCCACACTAGTGAAGGTGATTTAGTGGGGATAATTGGATCTAAACCTCCTCATATTCAAAAGAAAGAAGAACGCAATAAAATAGTTACATATGACAAACTATTCATTGATATTGGAGCTGAAAATGTAAAAAAGGTAAAGAAAATGGGAGTAAAAATTGGTGATCCAATAAGTTTTTGTGTAAAATACGAAAAAATTGGAAATACCATTGTTACTGGTAAAGCTTTTGATGATAGAGCCGGTTGCGCAGTTATGATTGAGGCACTCAAAAAGTTAGAATCAACTGATTGTAATATATTTGCTGTTGGAACAGTTCAAGAAGAAGTTGGTTTAAGAGGTGCTGGAACTGCTGCTTTTGGAATAGATCCTGATTTTGGTATAGCTTTGGATGTCACAGTTGCAGGTGATGTTCCAGGTGTTAATGATTTTGACTCAAATATTAAGATGGAAAAAGGCCCTGCACTCACGGTTAGCGATGCTGGATTAATCTCCCATCCAAAAGTTCTCAGTTTACTTGTTGATACTGCTAATAAGAATAATATTCCTTATCAACTTGAAACAGGTTTACCTGGAACAACTGATGCAGCCCGTATCTCTTTAACGAGGCAGGGTGTTCCAAGTGGAACCATTTCTATTCCAACTCGATATATACACAGTCCAGTAGGGATGTTAAATTTAACCGATGTTAAAAATTCTATAAAGCTAGTAATTGCAGCAATAGACGAAATTCAAAAGAAATTCTAACTCTCTTTGAGAATGCCAATCACTCTTTTCTTTATTTTTTATAATTAATTGTAGAGTGCACCAAATTGGATAAGAACGTCAAGTTTGAATTTTTAGAACATACAGCTGATATTTACATAGCTTCTTATGGGAAAACCATGGGAGAAGCTTTTGAAAATGCAGCTATAGCAATGTTTGAAGTTATGACAGACACCCAGAGCGTTGAATCAACATTAGAAGAATCTGTTTCAGTTAACGGAAGAGATGAGCTTGAACTTCTTTATAATTGGCTTGAACTCTTGATAGTGAATTTTGAGACAAAGAACAAGCTTTACTCAAAATTTAAAATTCTTACACTTAAGAAAAAACCCGGAGTTTTTTCTTTAACAGCCAAAATATGGGGTGAACATTTTGATCCAAAGAAACATGTGCAGAAAGTTGGAGTCAAAGCGATTACCTATCACCGGATGAAAATTATTAAAGACTCAAAAAAAGTCACTTTAGAATTTATCTTAGATATCTAAGCTAAATCCAGTTTTTTTAACTCGGTTACAATTTTTTCTACTACTTTTTCTGGTGGCGTTTTTAATTCTGTAATGTCTGATACTATAAAATCAATTTTTTTATCATTATAGTATTTTATTATTGGACTAGTCATTTTTTGATATAGTTGAATTCTTTTCTTTATAACATCAGCTGTATCATCTGGGCGTTGATATAATTGCCCATTACATTTATCACATACATTTTCAATTTTAGGTTTCAGAAAACGGATGTTATAGACCTCATTACAGTTTCTGCAAATTCTCCTTGATGATAATCGTTCAATAATAATCCAATCTGGGACATTTTGTAATAAAATGGTATTAATTTTTGCTATTTTCTGTAAAACTTCAGCCTGAAAAATTGTTCTTGGATACCCATCAAAAATGATTCCTTTTCCAGATGGAATTTCAGCAAGTTTTTTTCTTAAAACCTCGATAACAATCTCATCTGGTACTAGCAAGCCGTTTTCTACAAATTGTTTAACTTTTTTACCAAAATCTGTTTCTTTTGTCATAATCTCACGAAATATGTCTCCCATAGAGATTACTTCTACTCCAAGTATTGTTTTGAGTCTAGATGCGTATGTCCCCTTGCCTGAACCAGGTGCTCCAAAAATAATTGCGTTCATCCTTCTTATCTCCCTATTTCAGTCTTCAAATAGAATTAAAGATAGACTTAATTAAATTTATTTTTATTTGGATATCTTTTAGCGGACTATTATTTGTTTCCCTTAACTCTACTATTGACTTCTTTCATAAATATTGAATCTTAGTTTGGTTTCAAAACTATTTTATAGTGAGTATAGTTCTTGTGATTGAAGGTGAGACTATTGAATTCGCGCAGATTTTCAAATGAAAAAATTCCTCTTGAAAAAGTTGAAGATTGTATTTGGCGTATTCCCAAATTTAAGAAAGGTATGAATGTACCCGGATTGGTTTTTGCTAATGATACTCTTATTAAAAAAATGCAAACTGATCGTACACTTTGGCAATCTGCTAATGTTACCCATTTGCCTGGAATCTACAAATACTCAATAACTCTGCCTGATGGCCATGAAGGTTATGGGTTTCCAATAGGTGGAGTAGCTGCAACTGATTATGAAGAAGGTGTTATTAGTCCAGGAGGTGTGGGTTATGATATTAATTGTGGAGTTCGGCTCTTATCAACAAACCTCTCAGATAAAGATATACAATCCAAACTTACGAAATTAGCAGCCAATATCTTCAAGAATGTACCCTCAGGTCTTGGAAGCCGTAGAAAAGATTTCAAGATAACCCATTCTGAACTGGATCAAGTAGCTACAGAAGGCGTAAATTGGCTTATTGATCAGGGGATAGGGAGGTCTGAGGACGCAAAACATTGCGAAGAATCTGGTTGTATGAAAAACGCGAATCCACAAAAAGTTTCTTCTATAGCAAAAAAAAGAGGCTTAAATCAATTGGGTACACTGGGTTCGGGAAACCATTTTCTTGAAATACAGAAAGTTGACAAGATCTATGATGAACAAAAAGCAAAAGCATACGGTGTTGATCACGAAGGTCAGGTAACTGTAATGATCCATTGTGGCTCTAGAGGTTTTGGTCATCAAGTATGTTCAGATTATCTTCGAGTTATGGAACATGCGGTTCATAAATATCGAGTTAATGTTCCTGATAGGGAACTTGCCTGTGCTCCGGGACAAAGTATTGAGGCTAAAGATTATTTCGAAGCTATGGCTTGTGCAGTCAATTATGCTTTCTCTAATAGACAAACTATTATGCATTGGGTTAGACAAAGTTTCCAACAAACTTTTAATCAGGATTCAGAAAAATTTGGGTTAAACCTTGTTTATGATGTTGCCCACAATATTGCCAAAGTAGAAACGCACAAGATTAATGGTGGAAAAAAGAAAGTCTGGATTCACAGAAAAGGTGCTACTAGAGCTTTTCCAGCTGGTCATGAAGAAATTCCTATAGATTATCGTTCGCAAGGACAACCAGTGTTAATTCCTGGTAGCATGGGTACCAGTTCTTGGATTTTGAGTGGTGCAGAAAAAGCTATGGATTTAACTTTTGGTTCAACTGCTCATGGTGCAGGAAGAACCATGAGTAGATCAGCAGCAAAACGGAAATGGTGGGGTAAAGACATCAGGATCAGTTTGGAAAAACGAAACATAATTGTTAAAGCAGCAAGTCCAATGATTTTAGCTGAAGAAGCAGATGGTGCTTACAAAAATGTGGATATTGTCGCAGAGGTGAGTGATAAGCTTGGTATAGCGACAAAAGTTGCAAGACTTGTGCCAATGGCTGTCATAAAAGGTTAATAATGATAGACAAAATGTTCTTTTTCCTATTTTTCTAACAATACAATATTCGTGGTGGGTAAAATTCCAATCATTATAGATAACTTCTCTAACCCAATAGTAAAATTCAATACAACAAAAACTACATATTTCTATTCGAGGTTTCGATCCTAATGAATGAGCGTATCGTAAATCTAAAAATAAACGAAGTGTTTGGGAAGCTAAAACAGCTAATCATTCTCAAAGGCTACGCGATTCTAAATGAAGAATCGCCTTCTATTTTGACCATTAAACAAGGATCAATATGGGGCATGACGCCAAGAACAGCTAAAAAAATTGTAACCTTTAATCTTCAATCCGTAAAATCAGGAACCAGCATAAAATATTCTTCAAAATTAGCACCAAAATGGAAAAATCTTACTATGGTCGGTTATTTGTCGTCATCTTTCTTAATATTATTAAGTTTTTGGATAACTATTGATTTAGAACTCTCTTTGCTCAATAGAGCTCCTAGCTTCTGGAGTTGGATAGCAACTTATGCAAACACAATAAATTTTAGCGCACTACAATCATTTTCATTTTTATCAAAACTACTATTCTTTTTCCTTATTGTAATACTTCTTATTGAAAGTATAATTGTCATCTATTCATATCTTAAAGTAAATCTCATCGCAGAAGAAACTCTGAATCAATTCAAATAGAGAAACTTAAAATATGCTTCTATATTGAAACTAATGCTAAGCGGTTGTCGTCTAGCCTGGTTTAGGACTCAAGCCTTCCAAGCTTGCGATCCCGGGTTCAAATCCCGGCGACCGCACCAAAAAACCCACACACAGATTTTCAGTACATTGTATTATTATGTGCGAACTCTTTTGGAATTTTTTGGATAGAATCCCAATGCTCTACAATTTTTCCTTTTTTGTCAAATCTGAAGAAATCCATAGTTACGTATTCTTCTCCACCTGGCCAAATTTGATGTGTATGGAGTGCAACTAAATCTTCTTCTGCAATCGCGCGAACAAATTCAATACTTTTTTGAGGGAATTCCTCAGCCATTTTTTCAAAATATTCAATAAAAGGTTTAATCCCATCGCCAACCAAAGGGTTGTGTTGAATATACTCACTTCCTACGCAAAATTTTACTGCTTTACGAGGATTTCCTTCATATGCCATCTTATAAAAGGCAATAGCATTGTTTTTATTCTTAACCAATTGTGAAGTCATATGAACTACTAAATGGTTCAAATTTATTTTTCTATTGGAAGAAATTTCTTGTTTTTTAATATTTTTATTATTGTTCGTTTTGTTCTCTTTTTTTTTCATGTTGGTTGTTGCGTTTAATTGTTTTTTCTTCTAGCTAAAATAAAATTAAAAAAAGATACTTTCCTTTTATCATTTTTACCTTGAACAAAATGGCATTTCATCTTTAGCTGCGTGATGATCAACACATTTTTGACATTCGCCATGTCGAACACAATCTTTTTTGGGACAAGGACAATTAGGTGCTGACATTTCAAGATTATATTCCTCTATGTGGAAATATAATGCTTTAGTAAACTATTCAAACTGACATTTATAGAAAACATTAACATTTTTAACAAATTACGTTTGTGAAATATTTATTACTAAAAAAATTCTTGCTATGTGAATATCATCATTTATAATGATGAGATCTTTTATGAGACTATATGCATTTTATATTTCATGGTTTCTAACTATAAATCCTACATAGGTGATAAAAACGAGCGAACGTGTCCAAAAAAATAGTTCTTACTTAAACGGCAAATCAACTACGGGAACAAATACTCGAGTTAAAGACACTAGTTGTGTTAGTGGCATGTGTCCGATATGTATACATGATTGTCCCATTCTTTGTGAAATTAGTCTTTCAGCTTTTAGAGGTAGAGAAGCGCTATATCCTGAACCAGGTCAATTTGGATCGAGTACTGCCGCTTCACTAAAGGACTATAGGTTGGACTGGTCACATTTTAATATTCAAGGTAGTGTTTTTACAGTCAAGGGTATAGCTGAAGACCCTGATATTGCTATTTTTCAAAATGTAAATACTTCCACAACCGTCGGCGGTATTCCTTTAAAGCTACCGATCATGGCAGGTGCATTTGGTTCAACTGAAGTTGCTGGCAAACATTGGGCAGGTCTAGCAATTGGCGCTGCACTTTCAGGAACCTCTGTAACTATTGGGGAAAATGTAAGCGGAATGGATTTGGATGCGAAGTTTCTCAAAGGGAAAATTACCTATTCAAAAGATTTGAAACGAAGAGTAGAGCTTTACAGAAAATTCTGGGATGGTAAACATGGTGATGTAATTGTTCAGACAAATCTAGAAGATAGAAGACTAGGTGTTGATGTGTATGCTTTATCCAAATTAGAAGTAAATACGATTGAAAGGAAGTGGGGTCAAGGTGCTAAAGCGATTGGTGGAGAAATTAGAATAAAGAGCTTAGAAAAAGCAATATTAGTAAAAAAAAGAGGATATCAAGTAATACCAGATCCTGAAGATCCCGTAGTTCAAGAAGCCTTTAAAGAAGGAGTATTCAAAACTTTTGAAAGACATAGTAGAATAGCTATTCCAAAAAATAAATCATTAATAGAAGATGTTGAATGGCTAAAAAAACAGGGTGCAAAACGTGTGTTTCTAAAAGTAGGTGGTTATCGTCCTTCAGCAATAGCCTACACTATGAAATTTGCTTCTGAAGCTAAAATTGACGCCATTTCTTTTGACGGCGCTGGTGGTGGTACTGGAATGAGTCCTGTTTCAATGATGAATGAGATGAATCTTCCAACAGTATACCTTGAAGCTATAGTTTTGAAATGTGCAAAAATTTTGAAAAATAAAGGTCGGCATGTACCCGATATAGTGTTAGCTGGTGGTTTTATCGAGGAAACTTCTATTCTCAAAGCTATAGCTATGAGTGGTTATGGTGATGGTCCGCTTGTAAAGGCTGTTCTTATGGCACGTTCGCCGATAACTGCTGTTATGAAATCAGATTATTTTCTGCAACTTTCTTCTCAGGACAAGCTGCCTAGACTTTTTGTAGACCGTTATGGTTCTACCCCTAGTAAATTTTTTATTGCAACACCAGAACTTCAGAAAAAATATGGAAAAAGATTTAGTGAAATTCCCTTTGAAGCCATAGGATTATACACCTTTTTAACTGAAAGAGTAGGGATAGGTTTACGACAACTGATGGCGGGTGTAAGAAAATGGAATTTGGGTCTTTTGGATCGTAGTGATTTAATGAGTCTTTCTGAAAGAGCTGAAAAAGTTACTGGTATTCACACAGCTGAAGAAGTCGAGAAGGAAGCAATAGAAAAAATCTTAGATTAATAATATAGTATCTTTTTACTATGAACTTATGAAAAAATATTTTTCTTCTTTTTTATCTTATTAAAAATAAGGAAATTAGGGGGCTATTGTCGTTGAAATGCTACTCTTCACAAAGCAACCCGCAACAGACTTCTTACTCTTCAAACCATCACCAAAACCATCCCCACCAATCTTCCTAACAATCAAACTAAGACTACTCTCAGTAAAATTCAACATCCTCTCACCCTCAGAAGTCAAAGTATACACTTTCCTTGGCCGTTCAGAATTCATATTCCAAGCACTGTTAACTTGTCCTTTCTTCTCAAGCGAGGCTAATAGGGGATAGATGGTGCTAGGGCCAAAATACACGCCAAAACTCTTTCTTATCTTGGTTATAACTTGGTATCCGTGCATTGACTGGGTTTTTAGGAATTGTAGGATTATTAGGTCTAGGAGTCCTTTTGCGAGTTTGGTTTGTACTTGTTTTTGTAGGTTTTGCATTTTTTTTGTCTCTTTTGTATTTGTGTTGTACAGACATACAATATGTCCTGTTCCAGACATATTGTGTCTTATATATCAATACTTGTTAAACGTGAATATAAATGTTGATACATAATTAAAGCATACAAAAATGTGTGAAATTGGGTGGGGGAGGCTAAAGTGGGGTTGTTTTTTTGGTTTTTTGGGTGTTTTTTTGGTTTAAATTGAAGTGTACAACACATAGCCACAAAATCGAAAAAAAATATCAAGTAACCTAAAAAACTTAAGTATTTTTTTAGATTACTACTATAATCTTAAAGATTTTACTATTAATAAAATAAGTTCTGAATTTGAAAATATTACTTTTCAGCTATATTCTCTTTTTTCCATTCTTCAACTAACCCAAATTCAACTGATTCTTGTTTTTCTGTATTCGTGTTTCTACCAGTTCGAGTTATTGTTTTGGGACGCATTTTATTGTTTTCTTTTTCGTCTCCAATAAAATACATTGTCCACCCAATAATAAAAATAAGAGTAAGAATTGGAAGAAGCAATAACCCTATAAGACGTCTGCGCAACTCTTTCACCAATAACTCAAGATTCGAGAACGACATTTAAGATCTTTATGAATTTTAATTAAACATTTAAGAATCAGTATTTTGAATAAGTATTTTGGATTCAGGTTTAGGAGAAAGGGAGCAATGGAGAACTTTAATCACTGGATTGAAGATTGGCTTTTTAACAGTACAGAAGCAGAAGGTTCAAGAAAAAATTATGAAAGATACATCAACAACCTTAACAAGTTCTGTAAAGAAAGAGGAAAAAACCTTTTTGAAATTGTAGAAGAATACAGAAAATCCAGAAAATCAGGATATCAAACTGAAATGGATTTTGTTGAATCATGGCAAGATCTAATCAGAACATATTCTACCCACATCAAAAAAAGTGATTATACCCCCCTAACACAGAAAAATTATCTTTCTGGAGCTAAATCATATTTCAGTTACTACAAAATCCCAATTGATGTAGATCTGCCCAAAAGAGTTTATGTCAAATACCACAACAGAGATCTGACAAAAGAACACATAAGAAAGATCCTTTCAAAAGCCAGCCAAAGAGATAGAACAATCTTTTTGTTAATGGCTGAATCAGGACTTAGAATAGGAACAGCAATTCATATCAAATACTGGCACATCAAAGAAGACTTTGAACAGGGAAAAGTTCCACTAAGAATCATAACTCCATCAGAAAGTCTAAAAGACCATGTAGGTGATAGATGGAGTTTTATTGGAGAAGATGGAGAAAAAGCACTAAGACAATACTTGCAACCAAGAATGCCACTAAAAGATCAAGATTATATATTCACATCCAGAAAACCAGAAAAGATGAAAGGAAAACAATTCACAACAGCAAGTATTTCAACAATATTCAGAAGAATAGTTAATGCTTTAAAACTCGAAAATTCAACACAGTTTATACATGGAAA
>Ga0255055_10000414_pt1 | contig 33202 bp, 21 predicted proteins | sample JV7_2_27_MG_FD_188633 | JGI IMG/M metagenome (GOLD analysis project Ga0255055, IMG submission 188633) | Seawater microbial communities from Jervis Inlet, British Columbia, Canada - JV7_2_27 | ecosystem: Environmental > Aquatic > Marine > Inlet | place: Canada: British Columbia | collected...
AAACGGTCTTTTCTCGACCATCATTATTGTATCTTCCTTTCAAGGAGGCGGAATTGGATCGCCGCTGGTATGATGACAATCCATCTAACCAAAATCGGGACGAAAAGTCAATTCTCAGATACGACTCAGTATCTGTTTGGCACGATCCGGGCGATTGGTGATGGGGGTGTCATCTCGGGTTGTTCGGGTGAAATTTTGATCTCTATCCACAGTTTTGTGTGATCATCGCCTCTCTCTTTTAATAACACGATCACCTCACGAAAAGCCGGGATTCTTTTTTCAGCTTTTAGTGCGCTTTTGATGTTGAACCCCTTATCACCAATTCCGTTTCAAATAATACTCTTTTTTTATCCTTTTCATTTTCTAAGAGTACCGTCGCCGCTTTTTTGCCCATTTCGTAGTAAGGCCATTTGATGGCTGTTATGGGAGGGTCCAGCAAGGGCATGATTTCGCTGTCGATATAACAAACAATCGATATGTCTTTTGGAACATTTAATCCCGAATCCTTGACGGCTTTTAAACAGGCGGGCGCCATTTCGAAACCTGCAAGAAAAAACGCGGTAACGGAGGAGTGGTCTTGAAGAATCGTCCGCGTTTTTGCATAGGCCGTTTGATAATCATAGTCAGCATAGACAATAATATCATTATCAATATTTATTTCATCATCCGCAAGCGCTCTTTGATACCCTTTTATAATCCTTGAAGTAACAGTTGCTTTAGAAGTACCTGCAATCAAGGCAATCTTCTTGTGGCCTAAATGTATTAAATATGATACCGCTTTGAAGGCATCTTTTTCATAATTTATTCCCAAATAATTTATTCTTGCGTTTCCCCAATAGTAGTCTATTACAACAAAATTGAATTTTAACTCAGTCAGACTTTTTATATAGCTGCCGACAAAATGCCGGGTCGTATAGCGCGAATTAATTAGTATTAGACCATCCACCGTATTTTGTTTCACAATTTGGTTGATCGGTCTATCTCTATACAGGTTCCTGCCACCGGAAAACAATACAATATCAAAACCCTTTTCATAAAGAGTGTCCTGAATTCCTGTAATCTTTTCGCTGTAGGTGTAATTACGGAAAATGGGTGTTTCAAAAGGCGTATACAGTCCTATGGAATTGGTTACCCCCGATGCAAGTCTCTTAGCGGTAAGATTCGGATTATAGTCCAGCTTCCGAATCGCATTAATGACTCGCTTGCGGGTCTTTGGACTCACCCGTGATCCTCCAACATTATTTACAACCAACGACACAGTCGTGTGGGATACACCGGCTGCTTCAGCCACTTTTTTGAGTGTCGTATCCATAAAAATTTGTCCTAGTGGTATTTATTCGCCTTCACCGGAAAACCCTGTCCGCCGCGGCGGACTGCAGGAATTCATGGCGAAGGCCAGTTGGCTACGGCGCAATTTCACTGATGTCCTATAGCTTGCTGAGGGGAGCTTCATTTCTTAAATGAGGTTTAACGTTAAACGCATACTATTATGTTAAAACACTGTCAAGGGTGAACAAGGTTTTATATGATGCAATAAATTGCTTTTGTGATCAATTAGCGTTCGGAAATTGCGCTGGTTCCAACTCGAGCAATTCAGAAATGATAGAAAAATAGCCTTCAAGAGATTGCATCATCATTTCGATACTAACCATTTCTTTAGGTGTATGGGCATAGCGTTCTTCCGTTGCTGAATACCCAATTGTGGGAATACCCATCAAAGCGGATGTCATGCTACCGTCTGTTCCAAATTTCCAGTATTTAATTTCCGGATTTTGTCCTATTTTTTTTAACGCCCTAAGCGTCTTTTGGATTTCTTTAATTAATTTTATCATTATAATAAATTGTGTTCAATATATAATCTGTGGCAAAAAAAGGGCTTCTCTGTAAAAAATGATCCGGTTGACAGGAAGGCAAAGCGTATTATTATGAAAATTCTGACAGTTTCAGATCGAGTCGAACCGGCACTGGATGAACATTTCCAGGCTGAACGCTTTGCGGGTGTGAATCTGATCCTTTCCTGCGGTGATTTGCCGCCGGAGTATCTTTCCAACCTTGTGACGAGGTTCAATGTCCCCCTCTATTATGTTCGAGGGAATCATGACACCCGGCATGACGGGTACAGGCCGGAGGGATGCACCGATCTGGATGCCAAAATCGTTGTTTTCCGCGAACTGCGCATTCTGGGTCTGGAAGGATCACACTGGTATAATGGAAAACCGCATCAGTACACCGAACGCCAAATGCGGAAAAAGATTCGCAAGCCGGGTTGGAAAATCCGGTGGCATGGTGGACCGGATATCATTATCACACATGCGCCACCCAGACACATCCATGATGCGGAGGATCAATGTCACCGGGGCTTTGAATGTTTTCGACATCTTATCGACCGTTATGCGCCGCGCTATTTTATCCACGGGCACATGCATTTTAGTTACACTACCCAGGCCCAGCGGATGACGGTGGTAAACGAAACAAAGGTGATTAACAGCTATGGATATTTCCTCTTTGAAATCGACGATGACCAAGATACTGAGTAAGACCACCGCCGCGTGGAAACGACGGCGGGAAGAAGGAGAGATCAAAAGCTTCACGCAGAATCAGCAAGCAGAGGGAGCTGTTGGCCACAGAAATCTGGGTTACAGGGAGATACTCTTACGGCAAATTGTGGGAAGCGTGGGGCGGTATCATGACTTCGACAGTCAGTTCCGATTAAAAAAGGATCGTCCGCCGGAAAGGCTTGAGCGCGTTAAACAGGCCATACGCAAGGGAAAGAGCCTCCCTGCTGTTAAGCTGTACCGCATAAAGAACGAATACTTCGTCCTTGACGGCAATCATCGTGTAGCGGTGGCCAAGCAATTCGGTTGGAGCACAATTCCTGCCCACATTATCGAATATCTTCCCTCCAAAGAGACGTTGGAGAACATTCTTTATCGAGAAAAAGCGGACTTTGAGTGGAAAACCGGGCTCTCTGACGCTATAGAGTTGACAGAGGTGGGGCAATACGCGTATCTACTATCACAGATTACAGAGCACCAGCTGTCCCTGGAGCAGGTTAGCAGTACACCTGTTTCTTTCGAAAATGGCGCTAAAGATTGGTATAAAACGATTTACCTTCCCTTTATAGCTATTATTCAGCGCGGGCGGCTCGCTAAAGCGTTTCCGAATCGCACCCTATCGGATTTTTACGCCTACATTTCCTTTCATCAATGGCAGAAGGGAAGAAAAAGAAAATATGGTATTGGACTGGATCAACTCATACCAAAAAGCATGGAGGAGTTTCGAGCGAAGATGGCTGAGAAGAAGGAATCAGATCTCCCCGAGATGAAACGGGTGATCACGGCGTTTTTACTGATTAGTGTGGAAACCGGAAGAGAGGACCGGATTATAGATAAACTCTTCGCTTACCAGGAAGTGCAGGAGATCCATTTTGTTCCCGGCGAGTTCGATATCATCGTAAAAATTGAGATCGAACACGACTGGCTGTCTTCAGAGTCCGAGATTGTTGGACAATTTCTCCATGATAACGTTAGGAACATTTCCGGAGTGACCAAGACTCAAACCATTATCCCCATCTCCTCGAAGCAAAAAAAGGAACCTGCGCGTTGAAATCAGCTCCTGCCGCCAAAACTCCTCAGAAGGTCTGCTGAAAACATACGATGTCGGCCGTCTAAAGCCCAAAACCAAATACGCTCGACGCTATCTTGAACAACAATCCGTAATCAGGGTTCTCAAAGGAAATAAAGCGACTGCTAAGATTTTCATCTTGTCCGCCTCCGATAGGTCCTGTTTGAAGAGGCATCTTCCACTGAGGTCTGGAGTCAGCCTTCCAATTTGGGTAAAAAGAAAGCGATCGTCACCTCTATTTTGCAGGTTATTTTTCCTTAAATTAGAGAGGCTTCTTTGCTTGACACTTGGGGCAATAATGTTTATAATATATTGAAAAGTAAAGAAATATTACACTTTTTATTCTTTGCTTCTAAACCAGACTCTTCCGTATGAAATTAAACCTTGATATTTTCGGCCCCGAAGGTTATCCACCCTGTAGGTTGACTCTGATTGCCAAATTAACATAAAATTTCTACAGACGGTTTCATTCACATCTGACTATTTTTCTGCGTACATTTCAACCTTTGGGCCTTCCGAGATTTTAAAAAATTATGAGACTCTGCCCCAAATGTGATCAGCCGGTTGCCGAAGAGATTACCCTTTGCCCTGCTTGTGGAAATGAAATCGGCGAAGGCCGCAAATACATCGACGATTACCGGATTGTGGATGTTCTGCATGAAGGCCACTCCAGTTTTCTTTGCCGGGCCATCCGCGAACGGACCGGTGAGATGGTTATGATCCGTCTGTTTACGCCTCAATCGGGGGTCGATGAAGAAGTGGCCGAGAGGCTCAAGCAGGAGCTGGAACGTCTCAAGAATCTGCCCGATAAAGGATTCGTCCGTCATTATGCCATCCGTCGCTCAAGCGATGGGCTCTGGTACCGCATCAGCGAATGGATCGATACGGAAAACTGGGGTTCGTTGCTGACGTCCGGGCGGCTTAAAGATCGCCAGGTGGTCTTTGACCTGTTTTTCCAGATGGCCTCCATCCTGACGGTGCTTCATAATGAAGGCTACTTTATTCCCCACCTCATTTTGAATGACATTATACTGGTTAAAGGCGAAAACGGAAAGCTCGAGGTCAAAATCGACTATAAACTTTCGCGATTTTTTGACCCCAAGCTCGACCGCCCCGGCCCGATGCTTAAAAAACTGCTGAACTGCCATCCGGATATTGTTAACCAGCGTCCCCTTGATTTTAGAAGTGATATCTGGTCGCTGGGCAAAATTTTCATAGAATTACTTTCAGCCGATTTAGAGATCACCGACTTTCTGACCAAGGTCGACAGTCTTGACCTGCCGGAAGAGGCCAAAATTCTTTTTAAGGTCATGCTGGCCGAAGATCCGGACATACGGCCGCGCTCGATGGCCGAGCTGGCCGTGTCATTGGCCCGCATAGAAGAAAAGCAGATCGAAGAGCCTGAAAAACCCGAACCTGCAGTTGCCGTATCCCCAAGAAAGACGCTCAGGGGTCTGCAAACAAGGCAGGCCGTGCTGGCCGTCTTAATCATCATTTTATCATTTGCCGGAGTGCTGGCCTGGTATCAACTCAGCCAGCGCAAAGGAGGAGACGAAAACCGCCTTGAAGATTACGCCAATCAGTATTCTCCTTCGATTGCATTTATACTGGTAGAGTACTGGCTGGAAGTCGATAATGAAAAAATGTATCGTAATCTGGCTGAAGGCACGGCCTTTTTGGTGGACGGTGAAGGACATATGCTCACCAGCCGTCACGTGGTATGTCCCTGGCTGGAGGATTCAAATCTTTTAGCGACCGTCTATCATTTTCGCCAGGGGGGTAAGACCCCTGAATTTAAATACCGGATATTTTTGTGGTTTGAAGGTGCGCGCGCTTTTAACCGCGCCTCTCGTTTGATGGAAAGCCCGGATCTGACCGATGTGTATTTTATCGAAAATGCTTACAGCACAGAGTCCGAACCGCGCCTGTATATCGCCGGAGTTCCCAAGCCGCCGGTGCAAACCCGCCAGGTGATTACGTCGCCGCTCAAGGATGATTTTGCCGTCATCAAGATTGACCCGGTGCCGGAAGGGCTGATGCCGTTGCCGCTGGATTTAAAATTGGACTCCCGGAGCGTTCCCAAGCTTTCGAGACTCATCACCATAGGATTTCCATTAGGCAGTCGAACCCAGGCGGACACGGTCAATGCCAGTGTGACCGGCGGCAATGTGCGCCGTTCCTTTGAAAATCTTCTTCAGGTGGACACATCTCTTTACGGTGGCAACAGTGGCGGCCCGATGATTGATATACGGGGTAAAGTCATCGGCATCGCTGCCGGTGTAGCGATGGATATCGCCCAGGGGTTGATGCCGACGCTAACCCCCCGCTGGGATCTGGGAATGGTTTTACCGATTACCAGAGCCGCGGAATTCCTCGATGAATTGAAATCCGGCCAGGCCAAGTGGAATGGCGTGCTGGATTTTTCAGTAGAGGACACTCTGGAGAAGATTAAGGACAAGGCGACCCAGGGCCTCTGGGCGGAAGCGCAGGCATTGGCCGATGAGGAACTCAAGGGCAATCAGCAGCCGGAGATGATTATGGCTGCGGGCATGATGCATTTTTGCACCGGTGATAACCCGGGTGCGGGGAAACTGTTTTCGCGAACACTTTCCATGGATGCCGAAAATCCCGAAGCCATCCTCATGCTGTTTTTGATTGATTGGCTTAACGGCGAAGGCGCGGCGAGTGCCCACCGCGAAGCCCTGTTGGATTTGGACTGGCGGTCCCCCGGAGAGTTTCAGGGATATGTAGCGCGAGTTTTGGAGGGCTTAATCGACGAGGTCTCCGGTCTTGGGGGCTGGCATACGTCGGCTGAAAAAAGCTGGCTTTATTATGCGGTCAGCCTTATCCGGGCCAAAGGCGGGGATTGGGAGGGGGCTGAAAAGCTGCTAAGAGAATCCGTGCTTGCCGCCGATCCGTCTGCCTGGGAGTTTTTTATTGCGCGTGCCAGGCTGGAACAATTGCAAAAACGCCGGCAGAAAGCGCTGAACTCGAAAGCGCAGTGGTCAAAATACCATAAAGACATTGAGGCATTTGATAAAGTCCTCAAGAAGGCGCTGGAAGAGGAAGAAAAACGTGAAACCGAGTTATTGCCGCTGATGATGACGTTTATGGATGAGACCGCTGAGATTAAAGCCAAGCGCGAGGCACTGAAAAAAATATCTGAATTGTATCCGAAAAATCGCAAGATCTTCGTAACCCTTGCTTTTTACAGCGCCGCCGACGAAGACTGGTCTCAATCCCTGGAATACACCCGGACGTTTCTGAAAGGTGATGGACGACAAAACGCAGATCGGATGGGTTTAGGAATTCTGGAAGCCGGTATTTTACACTACCAGGAGCTTGCGGATGAGACCAAGGCGAGCCTGGAAGAATTTGTCAGTCGTACCATGGATCCATGGTATTTGACGATCAGTGACTATCTGCTGGGCAAGCAGACTGAACAATCACTTTTACAACAGGCCGGTGGAAGCCCCGAGAACCTTATCACCGCACACACCGCTCTGGGGTTATGGTCTGAGGGCGGCGGAGATAAGAAAAACGCGATTAAACATTACCGCGAAGCGCTGGGCTCATTTCTTGACACCTGGCTGGAGTATGATTTTTCCAAGGAACGCCTCAAACGGTTGAAACAGCCCTCGGGATAGCCTTTAGATTTTAGATTTTGGATTGCGGATTGCGGATTGCGGAATGAAATGATTTTACTCAGACCTCAGTCCTCATCGCTCAGTCCTCTTGCATTCTATTTCCTTTTCTTTTAAAACCAACCCCACCTATCAAGAAAGAAGAAAGGAGTTGTATTATGGCATTGAATCCAGCGGAAGCACCGTTGAGAAAGCTAATGGGCCCGGGCCCTTTGGATATTCATCCGCGGGTATATCGAGCGCTGACTTCACCGGTTATCGGTCATATGGATCCAGCTTATTTTAAGATTTTAGATCAGGTCGGCGAGGGGCTCCGTAAGGTCTTTCAGACACAGAACCGAGTGACCCATGCAACACCGGGGACGGGCACTTCGGGAATGGAGGCCTGCGTGGCCAACCTGATGGAACCTGGAGATCAGGTCCTGGCGTGTGTACACGGCTATTTTGGAGATCGTATCCACCAAATGGCCGAACGTCAGGAAGCCGAAGTGACGGTTATTGAGGGAGAATGGGGTAAGCCGACTGACCCTCAAAAGGTTGCAGAGGCATTCAAGGCAAATTCTTACAAGGTCATCACAGTCGTTCATGCCGAAACCTCTACCGGTGTACTTCAGCCGATGGGCGATATCGTCAGCCTGGCAAAGGAACATGGCGTAATGATCTTGCTTGATACGGTGACATCACTCGGTGGTGTTGAGTTAAAGGCAGATGAATGGGGGCTGGATGCGGCTTATAGCTGCTCCCAGAAATGCATCGGCTGTCCTCCGGGACTGGCACCGGTGACCTTCAGCGATCGAGCTATTGAAGCAGCCCGGAACCGGAAACATCCAATCCGCAGCTGGTATCTGGATATTACACTATTGGATCAATACTGGGGATCGACCCGGGTGTATCATCACACCAGCTCAAGCACACTGAATTATGCGCTTTTAGAAGCCCTTTTGCTTATTGAAGAGGAGGGACTGCAGAATCGTTTTGAACGACATTTAAGAAACCATCAGGCACTGGTTGCAGGTGTAGAGGCGATGGGATTGGAGATGCTGGTCAAACCCGAGCACCGTTTACCGACACTGAATACAATTCGCGTTCCTGAAGGGGTAGATGAAGCCAAGGTGCGCGGTTATCTTTTGGAGACATTCAATCTGGAGATCGGTGCCGGGCTGGGGGCGCTAGCCGGCCAGGTCTGGCGAATTGGGCTGATGGGATATTCGTCATCGGTCGAAAATGTCTTGTTTTTCCTGTCTGCAATCAGCCGGGCTCTGGCCATACAGGATTATAAAACCGATTTGTCGGCAGGGTCAGAAGCTGCCATGTCTTTGTTGAATGCCTGATTTGGGTAAACTGGAAAAGTGAGCTAAAGTGAACTAAAGTTTGAAGTGACTAAAGTTTTGGTGTCGCTACGCTCCATCTTTTATAAAAATGATCGGTCGACCCTGTCGTTAGACCCTGAGGCTCTCGAAGGGCAGAATTCCTTAACTTTAGGCACTTTAGATCACTTTAGTCATTTCGCACTTTAGGTAGATAAATGCTGAGTGATGAATTGATTTCCAACCTTCGCCGGATTGTCGGCCCTATCCAGGTATCGGTATCCCGCGCGGAGACCGAACTTTATTCCTACGATGCTTCTCTGGCTAAAGGCCGGCCCGGCGTCGTGGTTTTTCCGGGCAATACCGGCGAAGCGGCCCGAATTGTAAAAATTGTCCGCCAGGCCGACATTCCGTTTGTTCCACGCGGCTTTGGAACCAACCTTTCGGGCGGCACGGTACTGGTCTCTGGCGGTGTGGTTATCTGCCTGTCGCGTTTAAACCGCATCATCGATATTTCACCCCAACGGCGTTGCGCTGTGCTGCAGCCCGGTGTGACCAACCTGGAACTTCAAGATGCCCTGGCCCCGTTGGGCTTTTTTTATGCACCTGATCCCGCCAGTCAGAAGGTGGCCACCCTCGGCGGCAATGTGGGAGAGAATTCCGGCGGACCCCGCTGCCTGAAATACGGTGTCACCACCAACCATGTTCTGGGTATGGAAGTCATTCTTGCCTCCGGTGAGGTTGTGCGCATCGGAGGCGCTGCTTATGATCCACCGGGATATGATCTTCGCGGTGTCATGGTAGGAAGTGAAGGCACCATGGGCATCGTTACCGAGGTGACGGTTAACATTCTGCCGCTGCCCGAAGCGATTATTACCCTGTTGGTCATATACGATGATATTGCCGATGCCGCACGGTCGGTAACGGATATCATTTCCGCCGGCATCGTGCCGACCACCCTTGAAATGATGGACGCCCCGATTATCAAAGCCGTTGAAGACAGTTATGCCTGCGGCTATCCCCGGGATGCAGCCGCGGTCCTGATTATTGAAGTGGAAGGCTTACCTGTCGGCCTTCAGGACCAGGTGGCCCAAATCAGAGAGCTATGCCGCAAAAATCAATGTCGCGATATTCATGAAGCCAAAGATGATTCCGAACGAAACCGGCTGTGGGAAGGCCGACGCGGTGCGTTTGGCGCGGTTGCCCGTATAGCTCCCAACTATCTGGTCAACGATTGCACCGTGCCCCGCACAAAACTGCCCGAAGCGCTGTCGCGGGTAGCGGCGATTGTCAAAAAATATAATTTTGAGCATGGCAATGTGTTTCATGCCGGCGACGGCAACTTGCATCCCCTGATATTTTTTGATTCCCGGGATGCAGATCAACTAAAGCGCGTAAAAAAGGCAGGCTGGGAAATCATGGAAGCCTGCGTTGGACTGGGCGGCACAATTTCCGGTGAACACGGTGTGGGCCTTGAAAAATTGGACGCCATGCGTATGGTTTTTAACGAGCAGGATCTCAGCGCCCAGCGCGCTTTGCAGCAGGCCTTTGATCCGGGAAAAATTCTCAACCCCGGAAAAGTGATTCCATTGTCCGATAAAAAAGAAAATACCCTGGACTTAAGTCCTTCTGGAAAAATTGGAGCGAGTTCAACCGGAATTGAGGCTGAAGCTGAAATTATCGACAAAATTCAGCACGCGGCTTCAACCGGGAAAGCACTTTTGCCCACCGGGTGCGGCACGCTGCGTCATTTTGGAAATTTGTCAAACGGGACCGGTGAATTTTTAAATAGTTCCGAACTTAATGAAGTTATCGAGTTTAATCCGAACAATCAGGTAGTCACTGCTGGTGCGGGCCTGGCCCTTGACAGGCTTCAGGGGGAGCTGGCTGATAAAAATCAGTGGCTGCCCATCAGACCACTTTTTTCGATCCAGAGCCATTCGATCGGCGGTGTAATGGCCCTTGGGGCCTGTGGCCCCGAACGCATGCATTACGGGGCTCCTCGAGATCTGATTCTTGGGTTACGCTTTATTAATGGCAGCGGCCAAAAAATTTCAACCGGCGGCAAGGTGGTTAAAAATGTCGCCGGTTACGATATGACACGGTTGATGATCGGATCCGCGGGAACCTTAGGGCTGATCACGGAAGTGACCTGTCGGGTCACGACAATACCTGAGCGCCGTACGGCAATCTGTGCCGAAGGATCGTTAGCGGCCTGTGCCGCATTGGCCGGTAAGTTAATCACCTCCCAACTGTCACCGGTTTTTGTTGCAGCGATTCCCGCAAATAAGGAAGACGCCAAAATCGATAACGAAAGCTGGAAGTTGATGACCGGATTCGAAGGATTTGAAAAGATCGTTGCAGAGCAACTGAAAAGAACCGCAAACATGCTGGAAAAAGACGGATTGGAGTTGAGAAACCAGGAAGAATATCCGGTTCAGGATGGAATTTTCGGTGATATTTATATCGAACTGGGTCAATCTGCGTTTGTCCTTCGGGCAGATGTACCCCTTGATGAGGTGGCCGGCTTTGTTGAGTTTCTCAGCAGCCGGCTGACAGACGCCGACATGTTTGTTGATTTCGGGTGCGGCCGAATGCTTGCCGGATTTGAAGTGATGCAAGATGAGGTGTGGCGGCAAATTTGTGACCTTTGCGATCAACGGAACGGCCACGTATTGATGGAAAGGGCGCCGGTTGAGTTTAAAAAACAGAACGATGTTTTTGGCACGGCTCGACCGGAATGGCAGATTATGCACCGCATCAAGGCCGCTTTGGATCCGCACACGATTTTTGCCCCCGGCCGCTTACCGGGGAAAGTCTGAGCATAAATGCTCAGTGTCAGTTGTCAGTGGTCCGTGGTTAAATCGGGCCTTTCATTAAGCGTTCCCGGGTAAATTAATTTCCTTGCCTCAAATTCGGAATTTATGCAACGGACAACGGACGACATACAACGAACAGGTTATTTATTTAAATTAACTGATTAGATGTATTTCAGATGGATCGTACCGACATCTCCAAATACTATGATGAAATCTCCCAATGCAACCGCTGCGGGTTCTGTCAGGTGGCGTGTCCGATCTTTCGATCCACCGGACATGAAGCCGGGGTAGCCCGCGGACGTCTGGCCCTTTTGCGGGCCATTATTGAAGGACGTCTGGAATGGAATCAAGAAGTAGAAGGGCCACTTTTTGATTGTTTGCTTTGCGGTGCCTGCACCGCCAATTGTTTTCCGGCGATCCCCACCTCCGATCTGGTCATTAAAGCCCGGGCGCAATATCTGGAAAAGGTCGGCCGCAAATCCTTTCACCGTCTGCTCTTTGACCAGCTTTTACCTTACCCCCGGCGGCTGCATCTGGCTGCCCGGGCAGTAGCGTTGGGCAAAAATACCGGGATCACGGATCTGGCGCGTGCCCTGGGACTGCTGAAGATTTTCGGCCGTGATTTTGTACACGCCAATGAAATTGTCGAACGGTTTCCCACCCAGGCCTTTCGGGATCAAATCAAAACCGGCGTTCATCAAGGCCAAGGTCAATCTTTGCGTATCGGTTATTTTGTGGGCTGCGGGGTCGATATTATCAGCCAGGATGCCGGTCATGCGACCTTGCGTCTTTTGAAAAAAATTGGCAAGACTGTAAATGTGCTGGAAAATTGCTGTTGCGGCCTGCCCGCCTGGTCCTATGGTGATTTGAAGGCTGCGCGAAAACTCGCCGCCAGGAATTTATCGATTCTAGTTTCCGAAAAATTTGATGTTATTGTCACGGACTGCTCCAGTTGTGCCTCCTTTTTAAAAAATTATCCGCAATTTTTCCCGGAGGCCGATAAACATCATGAAAAATCCCAGGCTGTCTCCGCCCGGGTGAAAGATATGGTGCAATTGATTCATACAATGCAAGCCTATGCGCCTTCCTCGGATTCAGCCGTTACCGTGACTTATCATCATCCCTGTCACGCCGCCCGGGGGCAGGGGCTTGTTAAGGAGCCTGATGAAATTCTTAACCGGTTGCCGGGGGTTGAATACCGCCCGTTGCTCGAAGCGGACTGGTGTTGCGGAGGGGCAGGCTCCTATGCGTTTGCGCATTATGAGCTGTCGCAGCAGGTATTGGATCGTAAAATGGATAATCTTAAAAAAACGGGCGCGAATTTACTGGTAACCTCCTGCCCGGCCTGCATCATGCATCTGTCATACGGCGTGCGTAAACACGGCCTGAACACCAAAGTCTGCCACATCTCCGAGTTGGTTATTTAGACAGAATTTACCATCCTTCGCTTGAACTTTGTCACGGTAGGCTCTACCCAGCAGACTGAGCAAGTCTTTAGGTGTCAGGTGTCGGGTGTCAGTTCCCGGGTTCAGAGTTCAAAGGTTCAGGGTTCTGGGTTCAGAAGTTTCAGGATTTAAGTATCAGGTTTCTGGCTGTTGTCCTATGTCATCTAACATCTGATGACTTATTTCTGCTGTTATCTAACCCTTGAACCTATGAACCAGGCGACTGACACCTGAACACTGACACCTGACACCATGTACTATAAACCGTGAGCCTATTTTGTGCGGGACCCTGCCGCGGCATCACCAAAAGCGACGGCGGGACGAAAGTGGCGAAACCCAATCCTGCTTTGTGGGAAAATATTAATAACAATCATTGTGTTTTCGTAAGCAGGAATATAAAAGAAGACAAAAGATTTGAACTGATAGTTTAAGCTAAATGCTTCCGTCGGAGGCGGATTGAGTTTCAGCGCTTTCTTCCGGAAAGCGCTGAATCAAATAATTATCCAGTAGATCCTGTTGATCCTGTCCAAAAATAAAAAAGGAAAAAAGAAGATGGCGAAGATTGATCTGCATGGCGTATTTCCTCCGATTACCACGCCGTTTGTCAACGGCAAGGTCGCCTATGACAAACTGGCATCCAATGTGGAAAAGTGGAGCCAAACCGGACTGAAAGGTTTTGTGGTGCTGGGTTCAAATGGCGAATATGTCTCCCTCTCTGAAGAAGAAAAGCGGACGGTTGTCGATACCGTTGTTCAATCTGCCGGAGATGAGATGCTGATCATCGCCGGAACCGGTTGCGAGTCCACCGCTGAGACGTTAAGGCTCACCGAAGACTGTGCCAAACTGGGTGCGCATGCCGCCTTGGTGGTCACACCCCACTATTATGCCGGCCGGATGGGTGAAGCGGCACTGCAGAAGCATTATTCGGAGGTAGCCGATCATTCAGCGATTCCGATTCTGGTCTATAATGTTCCCAAGTTTACGCACATCAATTTGGCGGCTGATTTTGTTGCCAGGCTTTCAGAGCACCCGAATATTGTCGGTATCAAGGACAGCTCCGGAAATGTTATCCAGCTCGGGGAACTGCTGAATGCGGTTGCGAAGGATTTTAATGTGATGGTGGGCACCGCCGGTGTGTTGTTTGGCGGCCTGACGCTTGGATGCGCAGGGGGTGTTCTTGCGTTGTCCAACATCGCACCGGAACATTGCGTCAAAATTTATAATCTGGTGAAACAAGGCGATTTTGAGGCGGCCAGAGACCTTCAGCTTAAAATACTTCCGGTCAATCAGGCCGTTACGGCTGTTTACGGAGTGCCGGGTTTAAAGGCGGCCATGGATATGCGCGGCTATTTTGGAGGCGACCCGCGCCTGCCCCTTCTGCCCTGTTCGGAGCAGGAAAGATCCGAGCTTAAAAAGATACTTCAGAGAGCTGATTTATGGGGTTAAAAAATTTGACGGAACCAGGGGAATTCTCAGCGGGGCCCGGTTTTGGAATTATTGATTGAAGCTATTCTATGATGGATTGTACTTTGGGTTACAAAATTATTGCAGTAGGAGAGTATCAATGAAAAAGCTTCCGATCCTAAAATCACTGTTATTGGTGATCGGCTTATACAGTATTTTTTTCATAAGCCTGAGCGGTTATGCAGCCGACCCGAGAGCCCTAACACAACTTACCAATCAGGAAATGGCGGAAGACACGCGCACAGATGAAACCATCCAATTGCCGGATCATCTTGGCAGTGCTCAGATTGATTCCATTGTCGCCAAGCTTAACGATGCTCAGGTTAGAAGACTATTGATCGATGAGTTGAAAGAAGAGGCCGCACGCGAGGCTGCCGGAGAAAAAGCTAAAAAAAGGGCCGGCGGCTTAGCCGGTTTCATTACGGCTGTGAAGAGCAAGGTGAACTTGGTTCGGGAGCGTATTGAATTTCTTCAATCCGGCGCCAGTGCCGCACCTGAGGAACTGCCCAAAGTGTTCGCCCAATTCCTGAAAGCTGGAGGGACACTCGATTTTTTTAAAATAATGGCGAACGTAATCGCGATTTTTGCTGCCAGTCTTTTTGCCGACTGGCTGTTTCGCCGATATACTGCCAGAGCGCGACGACGCATCGAGACCACGCCGCCCACCAATTGGCGGGTAAAAATGGGACGCCTGGCCCTGCGTTCATTGCTTGATTTTTCGTCCATCTTTGTTTTTACCGTTGCAACCCTGGCGTTCTTATTTATTTTTCTTGAACAGGATGGGGGGCAACGCCTGGCCGTTATCACCTACCTGGCGGCGTTTTTGATTGTAAGGATCGTCCAGCTGGTATCCCGCTTTCTGCTGGCCCCTGCTGCCCCGGCACTGCGTTATTTACCATTAAACGAAGATACCGCCTATTATATCCACAAATGGGTTATGAGGATTACGGTTGTTGGTGCTTTTGGCTGGCTGACCTGCGGGCTGATCCGGTTGCATCGAATCAGCGAGGCATCCCATCTCCTGCTGGTTTCGATGGTAGGCTTTATCATCACGGTAATGATCGTAATTATGATTATACAGAAGCGAAAACCGATTGCTCAGGTTTTACGTAAAGACCTTCCGGATAACCGGCTGCGGGTACACGTAGCCGATGACTGGCACTACTTGGCCATATTTTCTGTGTTTGTCCTCTGGGCGGTGTGGGTGATCGATTTGTTGCTTTTTGGCGCCCACGCAGCGTTTCCGGCTATGGAGACTCTTTTGAGCATTCCACTCTTTTTTATTCTGGACTGGATCTTACAGAGTCTTCTGAATATCGCATTTGGGATTGTGAAAGCCCCCGGTGATATACAGGGCGTTATAAAAACAGCCGCATCTGATAGTCAGGCAGCCGATGCGGAACCCATCTCGGATACTGAAACTGAAATTACTGAACCGGAAGAGAAGAAGTCCGTTGGACGATTGGACATCGATCGAATAAATTTGGGCCTGCGTCGGGGTCTGCGCATTTTGTTAGGTGCGTTTATATTTTTAGGGCTGATGCATATGTGGGGCATTGATCTTCCAATCGGAAAAGCAGTGGCCAGGGCGGCCTTCAGCATTCTAGTGACGGTAGTGCTCTTCTATGTGGCCTGGGAAGTAATCAACGCTGCCATACAGCGAAGACTGGAAAGGGAAATGCCTGAAGCCGATGAGGAAATGGAAGAAGGCGGTGCCGGTGGTTCCCGTGTCGGCACATTGTTATTGCTGTTGAGAAAATTTATGCTCTCTGTGCTGGTTGTCATGGCCGTTCTGATTATCCTCTCGTCCATGGATGTGGACATCGCTCCTCTGATAGCGGGTGCCGGGGTGGTTGGCCTGGCCATTGGTTTCGGTGCCCAAACCCTGGTGAAAGACATTATTGCCGGCATTTTTTTCATGATCGATGATGCTTTTCGGGTCGGAGATTACGTGGAAACGGCAGGTGCTAAAGGTATGGTCGAACACATATCTTTGCGTTCGGCTAAACTGCGCCACCACCGCGGTATGGTCAACACGGTTCCTTTTGGCAATATGGGTACAGTGGTAAACTATAGCCGTGACTATATCATAACCAAGCTCGATATACGCGTTCGCTATGATACAGACATCGATAAGGTAAGAAAAATCATTAAAAAAATATATTTGGAGCTCGAACAAGATGAAGAAATGGGACCCAAGCTTCTTGGAAAGATTAAGTCCCAGGGCGTGAAGCAATTGGATGATTCGGCCATGATTATGAGGGTGAAGTATAAAACTCCACCGGGAGAACAGTTTGTTCTGCGGCGTGAGATCTACAGGCGTATACAGGAAGCCTTCAGAGAGAATGGCATTGAATTTGCGCATCGCAACGTCACGGTCTATATGCCACCTGACGCAAGCCAGACATCATCGAGCGCTAAGGAAGGTGGAGAGACAGCGGTTTCGGGCACACCTGATAGAAAAAAAATCGAGGCGGGCGCTGCCGCCGCGATCGCCGCCGCTCAAGCCGATGAGGATAAGAAAAAAGATAAGCAATAAACCCGATAAACCCAAAGCACCTCATAAACCCGATAGCCCCGACAGCCTCTGTAAGCTAGAGCCCCTGTGTACGGGTCGGTGGTTTATTTTTGGTGAAGAGATAAAGCAAAGCTGCTCCTGCGAGACACACCATGCACACCAAAAAAGCTGCGTCAAAAGCAGCCGGTCCCCGGGAAGCTTCCGGATAAAGGGCCTGCATCATAATACCCAGACCCTGAAGAAATACCGCGGGGCCCAACATATTGAAAAAGTTGACGCCGGTCATGGCAGCCCCTGCCATTTCTTGCGGCACGAGATCTTTGATATGCGGATACATCAGCATGCCGCCGGATGAAATCAGCCCGAAAGCGAAAAAAATGGGCATCATAACAACAGGGCGGGTTCCCGGAGACATTGACACCAGAAACAAGTATAACAGGGCAAGGCAAAGCAGACAAAAAACGATGAGCCGTCTTCGTGTTTTGAAAACCCTGTCCGACAGCGCACCCCACAGCGGGCCTCCGATGATCAGCCCCACGTTCATCAGCAATATCAGATTTCCCGTACTGATCGCTGAATAGCCCATCACTTCGATGAGAAACGGCCCGGCCCACAGCGCCTGAAACGCGGCAAAGGTGCCGTAGCGTGCAAAAGAGGCAACGGATATGACCCAGTAATTCCGGTTTCCTAATAGCCGACCCAGATTTAAAAAGGCCTGTTTCATACTGATCGATGGTTCCCTGCTCGAGGTGCGGATTGAAGGCCGGGAGCGCCTGTCGTGAACCACCACAAAAAACGTAAGGGTTAAGATGAGATTGATTCCGGCGATTAGCTGGAAGCTGTGGCGCCAGCCTATTTGCTCCACCAGCATGACCAGCGGGGTTGCCGCGATCATGTTCCCGAAGGTTCCGATAGAAGCGACAACGCCGATTAGAGTGGCGAAAATGAGGGGCTCGAACCTGTCGGTTAGCAGTTTAAAGGTCCCCATCAAATTGCAGGCCATACCGATTCCCAGCAGGGCGCGGCCGACCAAACCGATGCCTAAAGAGTCGGCCATGGAAAAAATAACAGCACCCAGGATACCCAGCAGGGAAAGCACCGTCATCATCCATCTGGGGCCCACTTTATCTAACAGCAAACTGATCGGGATCTGGGTTAATGCAAAGCCGTAAAAGAATGCGGCCGATAATAAACCCAGGCCTTCTGTGTCAAGGGACAGATCATGGATTAACTCCGGGGCAATAACGGCGTTGGAAGTCCGATAAAACTGAGACAGGAAAAAATGCGATGTGGCAAGTATAAATATGATCCAGCGGCGCGGCATAATGATTGCTCGAAATTAGGAAGTAAACTTTTTTATTGTTTGAAACCATATGGTTTATTATGGGGACCGGTGTTCATGTCAAGCAGAAAGTATCGCAATTGGCCGATTTGTTCTGCTTTCCGGCTTCTTGACACCCATCCTTTGGTCCCCTATATTTGGTGGGTCAAAAACAGAAAATTGAATTATCCACAGATTACGCAGATTAAAAGGTGATTATAGTATTAAAAAAAATAATCTGCGTGAATCTGCGAAATCTGCGGATATATTGAGCTCATTGGTAAATTTATCTCTAAAGGAAAATAACATGCGAAGATCTATATCCATCATCGTGGCAACGGGTGTTCTTATTCTATTTTTAATCGGCTGTGAAGCGCCCAAGATAAGAATCTTTCCGAGCTCTGCGGACCCGCTGAAGGAGTACACGCTTCAGGGGAAAGAAAAAGGTAAGGTTTTGGTTATTCCGCTAAGAGGAATGATTTCAGATGCGCCTAAAAGACAGTTTATCCGTACCTGGCCGAGCATGGTTCAGGAAATTGTCTCACAGCTCCGAAAGGCCGAAAATGATCCGGAAGTTAAAGCCGTCCTTATAAAAATTGATTCACCCGGCGGGTCCGTTATCGCCAGCGATCTGATCTATAATGAAATTGTGGCGTTTAAGAAACGCAAAGAAGCCAAAGTGGTGGTTGCCATGATGGGAGTGGCTGCCTCCGGAGGGTATTATATTGCGCTTCCCGCTGATTTTATTCTGGCGCATCCCACGACAGTTACCGGTTCGGTGGGCGTTTTGTTTATACGCCCTGATGTAACCGGTCTGATGGAAAAAATTGGTGTTGATGTGAGTGTGAGCAAGACGGGTAAAAATAAAGACATGGGATCCCCCTTCCGGCAGGCGACCGAAGAAGAGAAGGAAATTACCCAGGACCTCATCGATCAGCTGGCTGCTCGATTTTTAGATCGAATTGCCAAACATCGTAAACTTGACCCGAAGAAGTTAAAGGAAATATCCTCCGCCCGCATTTACCTGGCCAATGAAGCGTTGAATCTGGGTTTGGTCGACCGCATCGGATATCTGGATGAGGCTGTCAGCGAAGCTAAAAAGCTGGCAGAACTGCCGCAAGATGCAAAGGTAGTGGTTTATCGCCGGACAGAGTATCCGGATGATAACCTGTACAACACCTCTACATCTCGCTATGAAGGCCGTGGTCTGTCAATTATATCATTGGATCTTCCCGGCTCATTGGCGCCTCTACAAACCGGGTTTTACTACCTGTGGCAACCGGGTGCATTGAATGAATGATGCCTTATTTTTCCTTCCGCATCAAAATGCTTACGTTAAATAGATTTGCCCGTAGAACCCGTTAAAAACTGCTGAACACATCCGCAGATTTCGCAGATTCACACAGATTATATTTTAATACTATAATCAGCTTTTAATCTTTTTAATCTGCGTAATCTGTGGATAATAATATCTTCTACTTTGAAAAGAATGCTGTCTAATACAACCGATAACCGCTCAACGGACAAACCTATCTAGCCGGAACACACGCTGCGGGTCCATTTTTCAGATGGGTGATGGTCGTATCCACAATCTTCTTCCACATCTGTTTTCCGACGGATGCCTCATCAATAATAATATGATGCATTTCTATTTCAGTCGCCGTCTGGTCTTTTTTCACAGGGTGTAATTTCCATTGATCCAGGTTTTGTTTCTGAATCATAGATTTAAGTCCGGAAAATGAAATAAGCTCGTCCTGCTTATCGATAAAGATTACCGTCGGAACGTTTATTTTCGGGTCCAGGTTTTTTTCAAAATGTTTAGAAGCTTCGAATAAGGCATTATATGCGGCCATGGGCGTTCCTTTATTCGCAAGGTAAGAGTCGGGGGCAAAGCTTGGAACCACCAGTCCCGGAAATGGCGAAACCGTTTTTAAAAGATAATTTCGATTGTGCATTTTTAGGGCAGGGGCAAAAAGGACCATTTTGTCAAATTTTACATATGGATTTGATGTGAACAGATCAACTCCAAGCAATCCGCCTATTGAAAAGCCGACAAAAAACACACAGGTCCTATAGCGGTTGCTTTTTATTTTTACCTGTTGATACGCCTGATAGATTTCAGTCCGCCACAGTCGATATGAAACGGATTTGAATGTCTGCATGCGTGCTTCTGCGCTGTCGGTATTGTCGAGTTGAGAATAGTTTTCACCATGACCGCGCAAGGACAGATTTAAACAGTCAATTCCTGCGGCTGTCATTTCTGCGATGATGGATTCCATTTTGTCCGGACGGCCATTTAATCCATGAATGACAAGGGCCACACCGTTTAACTTTGCAGAATTTTTTCTTTTGTACCAGCGAATTGCAGAATTTTCGGGTTGATTTTTTTTAAAACCGTCATCCGCATCTTTTAAAGCCAATAAGAGGCCGTTAGAATCCATTTGAGCGCTTTGGCTATCGGGACCCGCTTCCGGCAAACAATAAGCGCTTACAGGCAGAATTAGACTTAAAATGATTACAGAAATCGATCCGGCTTTCATGATTAAATCCTTTTGGATTTAGCTTTGAGCACCATTTTGTTAAAATTTTTACCGAAAGTCAATGTCAGCGTTGGTGCGCCATATTGACACGATATGCTGCGTGTAATTTCCCAATTGCGTAAGGCCCCTATGGAAATAAAATCCCGCATTCAATCGCGCCAAATCGCAATTGACATCAGTATACGAATTCAATATATAAGCGTCACTTTCTATTAGGAGGTCAGATATGAAGAGATTTCGGCAAATTCTTAAACCGGTAGGCTTTATTTTAGCAATTTTTGTGTTCATGATGTCCGGCCCCTGTCAATCTGTCGTGGCAGCGATGATCGGGACCGAAGCGGTAATCGATTCGGATGGGGCGCATAATGCCCGTGAATATCTTAAAACCTTTCTGGCCCGCGATGATGTAAAAACCGCTCTGGTGTCCCAGGGCATCGATCCCCTGGAGGCCCAAAACCGTATTGATAGCCTTACGGACGAAGAGGCCAGACGGGTTGCCGATCAACTGGATCAAATGCCTGCCGGGGGCGGATTTTTTACGACGTTGCTAATTGTCGTCTTTCTGGTTTTTCTTATACTTTTAGTTACGGATATTACCGGATATACGGATATATTTCCTTTTGTAAAATCAAAATAGAAACCGTCAAAATTTTGCCCATTGTGAAAAAAAGTTCACAGTCTGATGTGAAGAAAAATTCATAATCTTTTTAGCGGGTTCTGCAACTCCTGTGCTATAACTATTTGATTTCATATTAAATACTAATAAATTACTGATATTTCATCGCATTTGGCATGCTATTTGTATAGATGTATAGAAAAAATGGTCAAAATCTTCATGGTCTCTCGAATGTGCGTGCATCTTCCCCTGCGGGCTTCAAACTAACAAGGCGAATGACCACGCACGAGAACAACGGCATTCAGGGAGCCATAAGTAAAAAGGCAGAGCCAATTCAGGATCTGCCTTTTTTCTGTTACCTGCTTTTCTGGAAAGTCCAAGTTGCCATTAGATAAACTCTCTGTGGAAGCCGCTCCCACATTCAATACCACTTGTTCTTTCTGGATAACCACGTTCTGTTATTTCACGACCCGGCGCAGGGCCGCCGGTGATAAATTTTAGTCCAGCCTTTTTCCTTCCAACACCTTTAGCTGTTTTGGTTTCGGTTCATCATAGCTGTATTTAAGCAGCTGATATTCAGATCGAAAGCGATTAACCTCTTCCTTGACCTCCTTTTTATCGATGACGCATTCCTTCATCAATTCGGCAATGCGTTCCATTTCCGCTGCGCCCATCCCGAATCTTGTCATTTCCTGGACGCCAATCCGAATTCCATCAGGATGGTCATGGGCCTTGAGAGGTTCGTGGGGCAGCATGTTCATGTTGATAATAATATCGTTGATCTCAAGGTTTTTGGAGACCCGTTCACCCCCGCGAAAATCTTTCACATTGACCGCGATCTGATGGCTTTCGGTATACCCGAATTCTTTGCCTTGAACGTTAAATCCATATCTGTCAAGGGCCGATGCGAGCGCCTTGGCATTTTTAATCGTGTCCAGAGCGTATTGTTCACCGAATTCCATCATTTCATAAGTGCTTGTGGCCATCTGGGCCAGCGTATCGAGATGGTGATTGCTCGATGAGCCGGGAAATGCACCCCTGTCTATTTTGCGCCAATTTTCATCATCCATGTTACTCAGGATGAGGCCGCGCTGGCTGCCAAAATAAGTTTTATGGGTGCTGGCTGTCATCAAAAAGGCGCCTTCTTTTAATGGACGCTGGAATTGCTTGCCGGCGATAAGGCCCAGCACATGGGCCGCATCGTATATAATTCGAGTTTTATAGATCTGGCAGACTTCTGATAGCGCTTGCACAGGCTCCGGAAAAAGAAACAGACTTTTTCCAAGAACGATAATCTTGGGTCTGGCTTTTTCGATCAAATATGCTGTCTTTTCCAGATCCAGATGGTATCCGTCCGCGGTCAAGGGGATATCGATGATGTTTTTCGTAAATTTCCCGAGCGATCCTTCACGGTGATGACTGATATGGCCTCCGGCCGGAGTCGAGTTGACCATCACCACGTCACCAGGGCTGACAAAACGGCTGAAAACCGCTTCGTTGGCATTCGTGCCGCTGATGGGCCTGACCTCGGCATGATCGCATTCGAAGAGTATCTTTAAATTTGTGGTGAGCTGATTTTCGATTTCGTCGATATATGATGTCCCCCTGTAGTAGCGTTCGCCCGGATGGCCTTCTGCATATCGATGAGCGAAATCGGACCCGGCCTGAGCTCTAACACGTTGACTGACCACGTTTTCACTGGCAATCAGATTGATGCACCGATTTCGCCATTGGGCCTGTTTCTGGATCAGATTATCAATGTCGCTGATTTCTTTTGCGTACATTTTAAAATCCCTCTTTTTTGGATTAAGCCTTCCGTTTGTCACAATTAAAACTGTTTGTCAAATACATCATCTATCTGCTCATAAGATCCTTTGTTATCCCTACCCAGTCCTTTCCTTCCCCCTCTTGCGAACCGGCCCGACCGGACTTATCTTTTTTTTAACCACTAGAATTCTGGTAAACATGGAGGAATATCATGCCCATCTATGAATATAACTGCGAACACTGCAGCTACAAATTTGATAAGCTCGTCATGAGCCACAATAGCGAGGTGAAATGTCCCCTTTGCCAGGGAGGTGTGAAAAAACTGATGTCAACGTTTTCCGTAGGCCATGACGATAACATTAGCGGCAACCTTCCCCCCGGAGTCGGACCCGGGATGTGCACCAATTGCTGATCTGCTTCTCTGCAGGTCTTTCAACTCTTTTGTTTGCCGAAAGTGTTGAGAGCAATAAGAGCAAGCCGATTTGTACTCATCTGCTGAATGCCGGGAGGCCCGATTTTAAAGCGTTTGTTTTCAATCAGGAGATGGTAGGATAAAGCTCAAGCAGTCGATTGCCCAGCATCTGCGCCAGGCGTTTGTAAAGCAGGGCTTCGTTCTGGGGATATTTATTCAGGATTTCAAGAAAATTATCCCGATCGAATTTAAGCAGATTCGTTGTTTCCATGCATTCTCCTGATGCAGAATAAACATCCCGCCCGATCAGTCCCGACCAGCCGATGATCTCTCCCGGGTGACGCACCATGTAGACTACCGGTCCGGTATCACCCAGGCTGAGCTTCACTCTGCCTTTGAGCAAAACATAAAAATGATGGGCCGGATCTCCCTCGAGAAACAGCAGATCGCCTTCTGTTCGGGATAACTTTTCCGAGATATCCAATACTTCCATGCTAAAATTTTTACCCATACCCATAAAAAAATCAGACATTTTGATATACATGGTTTCAGCTCCTTGCTTAAATTTCTGATTCGGCAACAGGTTTTGTCTAAAACCTAAACACCATATATTGAATCAGCAATAGCCAGAATAAAATATTCAATTCAATTAACCGGATTGCCACTGTCACCCACAATAATAAACGGTGTCCAGAAAAAAGGATGAGCATAGCTGGCCGCGATCTTGCCGCTGGCCGGGTCTTTTATCCCCGGGCCATCCATCAAGGCCAAAATGGATTTGCGCAAAGCACCTGCCCTTGACAGGGTTTTATTTTCCTTTTGGTATTCAAATAACTTGCTGGTCAGTTGCCTGGCCGAGGTGGTCTCTACCGGCCACATGCTCACCAGCAGGGCACGGCTGCCGGCATAAAAAAAGGCGCGTCCCAAACCCGATACGGCTTCTGCCCCGGCACCATCAGCAGCGCCGGTATTGCAGGCCGAAAGCACCACCCAGTCGGCATTGAGTTTGAGCTTTAGGATTTCTCCAAGGGTCAGCAGGCCATCTTCTTTTTCTCCGGTTACTTCAGGTGAGCAAAGCGCCAGAGCCGGCTGGTTGAGTCCATCCAGATCTCCGGGCACCAGCGCATGGGTGGCAAAGGCAATCACGCGCCGGTCGGATAAATCCATGGTTTTAACTAAATGCTCGGAAGCGCGTTTGCCCACAAAAACATCCGTACCCGGGTCGGCCTCCAGGGCGCCGGCAATGCTGTTGATCTCCGCGGCTGTATCCGGCAGGCGATTGAGCATGCTCAGATGGCTGGAGGTGATGGCTTCGCTGTCCAGGTTGCCGGTATCGGTGATGCGGATACCGCGCATCTGCAGAGGCTTTTGCAGACTGGCAACTGGAGTCTTTTGAATACTCTTTTCTGTTTCTGCTTGGGCGAGTTGCTGTAGGTTGAAGAATGGGTCACCAAAACCGGCAAAGGCTTTGCGTTCGGGATTTCCCTGGGGAAGACTTCGCAAAGTGATAAAAGAAGACACCGAAGGCTGCCTTGTTATGGATACCTTGCGGATCAGCCAGGGTACGTCGCGGTAATTTGCAAAGAGCACAGCATCTTCTTGTAGTTTGACCGCAGCGGTGGGCAAAACCGCAAACGGCAGCTGTCCCAATGATCCGTGGGCAACAACGATCAGATGCTTGGCCTCTTTCCAGGCGGATTCAACTGGTTTAAGAAGATCATTGTAAATCTGGTAAGCTTGCTGAAGATCAAAAACAGGGATATCGCCTAAAGTCTCGGGATCGGGAGCCAGGGCTTTTCGCAAACCAGCGATGGTTCTGTTAAGCGCATCTCTTCCCAACGGGATGGCTGCAAAAATCATCCTGCCTTTATAGGGAAGTGCCCAGACATAAGATTGATCGTTAGTAGTATAAATGGAAATGAGGGCTTCATCTGGTTGCAGATGCTTTTGAGCGATTTCCGGGGTTATCGGCTGAGGGTTGGTAAAATCAGAGTACTTTGGAAAACGGGTTTTGATCTCATCAAGCAGGGCGCTTTGAGCGTTACTTAAGGTTTCTAATTTGGAGGTGATGCTTTTGATACCCAGAGGGCTGCGGGAGGCCACAAGGGTATCTATAAGGATGGCCTGCAGGGCACTGATTTGATGTCGGGCATCCTGTTCTTTTCTAACCAGATCTGTCAGTTGGGGATCTTCAATAGCTGCCCGAGCCCCGCTGGCACCTAAAGCACTCTGCACTACCTGGCCTCTGATAGCATCGGCCAGCCGGAAGGCTTCCGCTGGCGCGTTATGGCTAAGCTTTAGTTCAAGTTGGCTCCCGTCGATTCTGCCTAATAAATCGATATAGGCTTCTAAAATGATTTTAAGCCGCTGTTTGCTTGAAAAAACATTCTCGCCGCTCATATTTAGGGTGAACAATATAGGAACGGCTTCTGAAAAATCTTCGATTGCCTGTTTGAGTTTGTTCATTTTCGCGTAAGCCAGGCCGCGAAGACTCTGCATCTCAGCCCTTGCGTAATTCTGATTGCCATAATTTTTCGTATAGACAGCATGCGCGGAGGAGATTAATGTGAAAGCTTCTTTAACACGACCTGTTTTAATCAGGGAAAGCATGAGGTTCGGGTTGCGAGCAAAAATCTTCTCGTAAAGATAGTTGTTATCAAGCAGATTTTTCCTGACAAGATCGTACTCCTGCATGGCTTCAAAAAATTTGTACTGTTCAGTCAGAACATTAGCATGAAACATCCGGATGCGACCTATAAAATAGGAATCCGCCGATAAACCCGTTTGTTCCATAATGCGAAGTCCGGCTGTTAGCAGCTTTTCAGCTTCTACCAATCGCCCCTGTTTTTGGAGATTTTCACCCATGTGTCCAAGTACAGATCCAGTTCCCTCAGAAACTTTGCCTGCAAGCCCAATAGTTCCTTTTAAGATGCTGCGCCACTCAAGCTCGGCTTCAATCAAATCATTCTGTCTTTCAAGATTTAATGCAAGCCTAGCTGCAAGGGCCAAGTAATACGATGGTGTCTGCCATTTTATTGTTGACGCCAGGCGCCTTGTATGTCTGCGGTGTCTTTCTGCTTCTTTAAACTTTCCCCGCGCCTCAAGGACATCGGCTTTCATGCTGGCTATGGTAATTTCTGCCCACACCCCCTTTTGTTGCCTGCAAAAAGAAATTCCGTTGCTTTTCAGTTTTTCCGCGGATTCAAGGTCGCCCATGCGAGCGTATAGCATTACTAAAAGCGAGTAAGTTGAGGTTTTTTCTTCTATTTTTAAACTTCGCTCAAGCAAGTCGAGGGCCCTTCTGAAATTTCCTGCCCAGGTTTCTGCCCTGCCAAGCCTATATAAGAACAAAGAATTTGCTTTGAGTCTTGCTCTCTCCAAATATTGAAAAGCAGTTCTGGAATCTTCCAACGCCTGATGGAAATGAAAAATGCTTGTTGCTGCTCGCGCTCTATTTAGATAAAAATATGCCAGTTCCCGGTAGCTGGTATTTGCTGGAGGGGACTGATTTGCAGCAACCCAATACTTCATCGTAATTTCAGGGTCAAATTCACCGGGCTGCTCGAGTATGGATAGAATATCATCAATGCGACGCGGCGGTGGCACAAAAGCTTCCCCGCTCATGGACACTGTAACCTGTTTGGCCTCTTCCACCGACATCTTGCCGGCACAACTGATTAGAATTACGAGCAGAAAAACAAAAATGGGAAGGTACTTGGCAGGACAACTTTTATTCCATGATCGTTGGAGAAAGCTATAGGTTTTTAGGGCTTTCATTCTTGAATCTTTAATTAAACATATTTATTTCACCCGCCCGATAACCAACTCCCCTTCGGTTTCCCCTTTTTTAACCGGATGTTGATCCTGACCTGATGCCTGCGGGACTTTGCGGGAGATATAGCTGAACAGTTCACTGACGGTAATGATACCGTCACCATCTTGATCGGCCCGACCTTTTAAGCCCTCGAGCATGTAGTAAGAAAAGATGCCATGCTTCAGATTGTCATCTTCTTTACTGATCTCGTTGGCCGAGCAGGAAGAGATGATCACGCGCCCTTTGCCCTTTGAAATCCTCTCATAGAACTTGTCGGATAGATTGGCGCGTGTTTTAGTGGCCATCATGGTTCTTCCGCCGCTGGCCCCGCTGTAACAGGTGTCGGCAATGAATATGAGGCGATCTGCGCGAATGCGCATGAAGATTGTCTTTATGTCGTTCATGGATATGGCGGTTGAGTATAGGTCTTTTAACTTAGCATCATGTGGTAAGAGATATTTTTCAAATCCATCGCCATCAGGATTCGATGGATCCGGTTCAACAGCCCCATGGCCGGCATAAAAAATGATGACGGTATCATCTCTTGAGGCTTTTCGTTTTATGGTTGTGCCCAGAAGACTTTCGATTCTTGATTTGGTGGCATCCTGATCGGCTAAATAAAAGATTCTTTCATCCGGAATGCCGACATAGTCTTTAAGGTAATCTTTAAATGCCCGGGCATCATTAACAGCGTATTTTAAATTGCGGGTATTTAGATATTGATTAATACCGATGACAATGGCCCAAATATCACCGCGCTCTTTTACGCGGATGATTTTTATAGATTCTTCTTTGGAGATCCCATCCGTATCAGTGACTGAGATTACGAGAATATTTTGGCCATATTCTAAATTCAACTTTTGTGTGATATCAATTTTTTTTGCAATCTCATTTCTATCGGCCTTCGCAATCTTAATTCCTCTTGTATGGTCAATTTTCACCGGTTTGTCGTTTAAAGACACGTTAATTTTACTTATGCCTTTATCATCTACGGCGATGAAATGAAGCAAAATATTCGGTGATTCAATTTTAGTTCCATCTTCGGGTTTTGAGACCACTAGCACCGGGGCCATGCTCCGATCTAAGCGCTGTTTGAGTTCATCGACCTGAGTGGTCAATTGTTTTTCCCGATTCCGCAGGGCGATAACTTCTTTTTTAGCAGCTTCAGCCTCCAATCGGGTCTTTTGGGCCAAGGCGTTAAGGCCTTCAATTTCTTCACGCAGCATGGATTCTTTATCCCGGGAGTTTTTTGTCTCTTGTTCCAGTTTTGATTTAGCCTCCAGGGTTTTATCCAACTCCTCTTTGACGTTTTCTGTTGCCGCCAGGGTTTTGGCCTGTTTGAGTTCCGCATTTAATGATTGGACTTTTAAATTCAGCCTTTGTAATTCATTTTGATATTCTTCTGATTGCTGTCGGGTGATATCCAATTGAACCTGCTTGCTTTTCAGTTGCCGTTCCTTTTCATATAACGATTCAACAATATTCTTTTGCTTCCCGAACGCAGTTTCCTGATTTTTTAAGGATTCTTCCAGTTGTTTTTTAAGATCTTTTTCGCTTTTTAGCTTTTTTACCAATTCTTCTTTTTCGATCTCTGCCTTTTGATAAGCTAGTTTTGTACGATAAACTTCATCAATGGACAGCTGCCCCGCCTTTTGTTTCCAATCGGCGATTTTCGCTTCCGACGTGCCGAGTTTTTTTAATACATTTTCGGCAATGCCCCGAACGGCGTCATCCGGGTCCGCCAGCAGAAAGCCGATACGGCCTGCTGCGCGGGGATCGCCGATCTTCCCCAGCGTATGCACCGCTTTCCAGCGAATATTGGCATCGTCGTCAAGAAGCACCGGTAAAACAGCCTCCATGGTCTTACTCGATTTGATGTGGTTAACCATGTCCAGGGCCTGAAAGCGAATTTCCGGATCAGGATCTTCCAAGCTTTCCATGATGGCAGACGTCGCCTCAGGGCTGTCAAACTTTTGCAAGGCATTTAAAACTGCCATTTTAAATTCTGTGTCTTGAAAAATCAGAACAGATTGTCTAAACGCAGGGATCGCTTTCGGATTTTTAATTCTGCCGAGGGCATGGACGACTTGTATTGCATCTTTTCTTGAAAAGTTTAATTTTGTTTTTAGCCTAGCTTGTCGCCACCCTTGTCCCGGTTGATACTGGAGATTTGACGAAGACCATGGGGTTGGGATGTATTGGCCGGGCGCGGATTTTCTTTTAGGCGCATATGTAACCCAGTTCAGACAATACAGTAAGCCATCAACCGATTTTCGCCTTTCAAATTCTTGCACAATCTTATACCGACCGCTGTAAGAGCTGCTTGTCATCCAAAGATCTTCTAACGCTTGGATGTCTGCATTTGCTAATTGAGCTGGTTGATAATTATCTGATGCACAACTAAGGACGATGACTCCCAACCCAACGATAGTGAGAACAAATATTATCTGACTTATTTTTTTTGAAATTTGGCTCATTTGCATCACCATAACGTTGTTCTAACATTCATAAAAGAATTAAGTTTATTTATTCACCGGCACAAAAAGAAACTCCCCACCTTCATGGCCGGCCCTGCGAATATCAGAATACTCCGGAGTCTGATCCGAATTCAGCATTACCGGCCGGCGCAGCTTGTTGAAAAGCTGCGCACCGTCCATGATGCCTTTATTATCTCTGAGGGTATCCAAAAAGGCTGATGCAAAGATGGAATGCTGTCCTCTTCCACCGCTGTCGATCACTGGCTCCAGACCGCCGGAGGATATTACAGAGCGGGCTCTTTTTTGGGAGAGACGAGAAAGGTATCCGGGGGCTTTGTTAACGATATGAACCCCTCTGGCTAATTTTCCGGAATAGCAGCTGTCGGCAACAATGAGTACGTGTTTGGCTTTCAAAGCCCTGAGACTGGCGGTGATAGAGGAGTTGGAGATCCAGGCGAGCATATTCTCCTTTTGAGCATTGACGGGTAACCAGTAGCCCTCATCGGCCTCTTTATCCAGCCAGCCATGTCCGGCATAATAGACCAAAAGGTTATCTTGGTTGGTTAAATTCCATCTTAAATTGTTTAGCGCCAGTAAAATATCGGAGCGGTTGGCATCAAGGAGCAACTTGACTTTAAATCCATATTTGTCTTTCAGGGTTTCGGCCACTTTTTTTGCATCGTTTTGGGCTGTTTTTAATTGGGGAAGATATTGGTAATTGTTGTTGCCGATTATCAGTGCAGAATAACTTCCAAAATCGATATCCGCATAGGGGCGAGGCTTGGTTTTTATAGATTCCTTCGGGGGTGTTTGCTTAACCGGGATCTTGGCAACAGTTTTTCTGGCTTTCGATAGTTGAGCCAATTCTTCTGAAGATTCCAGGAAAGTTACAATTTCCTGGTTTTCACGTTTTTTAGCTAAATCTAATGCGTTCTTATCTTCATTGTTTTTTAGATTAACATCAGCGCCCTGGTATACCAGGTATTTTACGATTTCCAAATGGCCATTTCTGGCAGCGAGATGAAGGGAGGTACATCCTAAAGTTAATTCTATTGAACCCAATTGAAGATAAAAAGCCGCCTTTGTATCAATTTCAGAACCTTTTAATATGAGATATTTTACAATTTCTAAATAACCTTCATCCGCTGCGTAATGAAGCGGAATCCGGTTAAATTTATCCCTTGTATTCACATTCGCTCCACTCGAAACCAGAAATTTTATTAATTCTAAATTCTCATTGATTACCGTATAATGAAGAGAAGATTTTCCATCACCATCTTTTGCATTAACCTCAGCGCCTTTTGTGATCAAATATTTTGATATTTCAACCCTGTTATCAATTACAGCATCATGAAGGGGAGTTTTGCTTCTAATGTCTTTTGTATTAATTTCAGCCCCTTGAGATATTAGATATTTAACAATCTGGAGCTGCTCATAATACACCGCATAGTGCAGCGGAGTTTTGCCAAGGGAATTTTTAATATTAATCTCAGCACCACTGGATACGAGTTGAATAACGACTTCTGCATTATCTGAATGCGCAGCAATTTGAAGCGGAGTTTGGTCATAATTATCTTTAATATTAACATCAGCACCCTTGGAGACTAAGAATTTTACGATATCGGCATTACCTGCGCGCACCGCAAGGTGAAGAAAAGAATTACCGTCCTTATCTTTTGCATTAATTCTACCCGGGTTTTCACTGATTATATTTTTGATATAATCTAGATTGCCGGACGAGGCTGGTTTTTTTTCAATGCCGGCACAACCGGTTAGAATAATGCAAAAAATCAGAGACCCCCAAAGTATGTATCTGATTTTCATGGCATACTCCTGATTCGCTTTTAACAAAAGGTTTCCGAACCACAAAATACAAAACCCCGTCTTTCACAATGGAAACGGGGTTTCAGTACTTATTTCATGTGACACTCCCTGCACTTTAGGGTTAGCACATTCCGATTCTTATGAAGATATCACAGTCACATTTTTAAGGTCAAGCATCGAGTTCGGTTTATGGCGTGTATGTTTTATTGCAGATAGCTTCAAATTATATCTTCGCCAGCGCTCTTTTAAATCCCGCCATAGATCCGCTGATGGTTGAATCCGGTACGGCATAGGACAGACGAAAATAGCCCGGTCCGTCAAAACCCACACCCGGTACAGCCAGGATCAGCTCTTCTTTTAAGATCCGGGTAAACTCAACGTCATCGGCGATCGGGCTTTTCGGAAATAAGTAAAAAGCGCCCTCCGGCACGTGAAATTCATAGCCGATTTCAGACAGGCCCCGGCAGAACATATCCCGCCGGCGCCGGTAGATCGATACATCCACGGTAATACCCTGAAGCTGGGCCACCGCCAGCTGGGGCAGGCTGGGAGCGTTCACACACAACATCGTATTGATAACCGCTGCGGCACCGGCCACCAGTCCGGCGTCTTCGGCTTGCGGGTTAACCGCCAGATAACCGATGCGCTCGCCGGCCAGCGACAGCTCCTTGGAATAAGAGGATACAATAATCGAATGCGGATATGTTTGAAAGACCGATGGGACTTTTACATCATATGCAATCTTGCGATAGGGCTCATCTGCTACCAGATAAATTCGCTTTCCGTATTTTTGGCTGGCTTGATTTAGCACCCGGCCCAGTTCGGTGAGTTCCTCTGCCGAATAGACCGCTCCGGTGGGGTTATTGGGCGAGTTGATTAGCATCACGCGGGTTTTTTCAGTGATGGCCGACTCGATCGCGGCCGGATCAAGGTGAAAGTCGGCATTTGTAGGTGCGGTTTTAATAGCGGCATTGGCAATGAACGCATAATGATCGTAACCGATAAAGTAGGGGGTGGGTACCAAAATTTCCTCTCCGGGATTGATAACCGCATTCAAGACGTCGTTCAGGGCGCCGGCGGCCCCCACCGTCATGACAATCAAGCTCGGGGTGAGCGCGACATCGTGTTGACTGCCAAGGTAATCGGCAATTGCCTGCCGGACATGCGGATATCCGGGATTTGGCGTATAGCCGTGGTATAAGGATTCGTCATTCACCAGATCCTTGAGAACTTTTTTGAATTCCGGCGGTGGCGGGACATCCGGATTTCCCAGGGAGAAATCAAAGACATTCTCAGCTCCGTGCTCGGCTTTCAGCCGGGCGCCTTCTTCAAACATCTTTTTGACCATTCCCATTCCTTCTACCATCTTGATCATTTTATCTGCAATCGGCATAGCCCTTTTTCCTTTCTTTTTTAGACAGGATCTACTGGATTTTAAGGATTTTTTATTTTCGTCATTTCTAATCGAGATCAAGTGGAATCTTGCACCGATTGCAACCTTTGGCGCCTCGGAAAATTTTATTATCGCATTCAGGACAGACATAGCGGGCCTCCTCATCGGCTACCCACTTTTCAGTACCAAATTTCCGCCTGTAGGGTATGGCCCGTAA
>Ga0255055_10000415_pt1 | contig 33178 bp, 31 predicted proteins | sample JV7_2_27_MG_FD_188633 | JGI IMG/M metagenome (GOLD analysis project Ga0255055, IMG submission 188633) | Seawater microbial communities from Jervis Inlet, British Columbia, Canada - JV7_2_27 | ecosystem: Environmental > Aquatic > Marine > Inlet | place: Canada: British Columbia | collected...
GAGGCCCTCGCGGGAGAGCGCGCCGCCGAGCCGTTGCCCCTGCCGGTGCTCGAGGGCGATGATGAGAAGTGGTCCCTCGACCCGCTGCCCCTGCTGGCGGCGCTGGGCGAGCAGCGTCAGGCGGGAAGGGATGTCACGGAGCTGGCTGCGCGCTTCCATGAGAGTGTCGCCCACGCCACGGTCGAGATCGTCGGACGCGTGGCGGATGCTGCGGGCCTCGGGACAGTCGCCCTCGGCGGCGGGTGCTTCCAGAACGCCCGGTTGCTTGCCACCACGCGCACCTTGCTCGAGCGGCGCGGCCTGCGGGTGCTGGCACCGCGGCTCCTGAGTCCCAACGACGGTTCCATCAGCTACGGCCAGGCGGCGGTCGCCGCCATGCGCATGTCGCGGAGGTCATGATGTGTCTCGGAATACCAGGGCGGATCGTCGAGATCCGCGACGACGGCGGCTTCCCAATGGGCGTCGTCGATTTCGGCGGCGTGAAGCGTGAGGTGTGTCTCGCGTATCTCGCCGGTGAAGTAGGTGTCGGCGACTACGCCATCGTGCACGTCGGCTTCGCCATCTCCAAGGTGGACGAGGAAGAGGCCAAGCGCACCTTCGAGGTGCTGAGGGAGATGAGCCAACTCGAAGAGTTGGAGTGGATGCAGGAGGTGGCGGAGAAGAGTCTCAACCCGCCACCGCCCGAGGCGTCGTGAAGTACCTGAGCGAATACCGGGACGGCAAGATCGCGCGCGGCCTGGCCGACAGCGTCAAGCGGGCCGCGACACAGCGCTGGGTCCTGATGGAGGTGTGCGGCGGACAAACACACACCATCGTGAAACAGGGCATCGACGAGCTGCTTGCCGGCGCAGTGGAGATGATCCACGGACCTGGTTGCCCGGTGTGTGTGACGCCGCTCGAGCAGATCGACCGCGCGCTCGCCATAGCTTCGCGCCCCGAAGTGATCTTCACCTCCTTCGGCGACATGCTACGCGTGCCGGGCAGCGAGATGGACCTGTTTCAGGTCCGCTCCCGGGGCGGCGACGTTCGCGTGGTGTACTCGCCGCTCGACGCGCTGGAGCTGGCGCGGCGAAACCCCGACAAGGAGATCGTGTTCTTCGCGGTGGGGTTCGAGACGACGGCCCCGGCCAACGCGATGGCGGTCTGGCGCGCCCGGGAGCTCGGAATCGAGAACTTCAGCGTGCTCGTGTCGCACGTGACGGTGCCGCCGGCGATGGTCGCGCTGCTCGAGTCGCCCGACAACCGGGTGCAGGGATTCCTCGCCGCGGGACACGTCTGCACGGTCATGGGGTGGACGGAGTACGAGCCGCTGGCCAGGAAGTACGAAGTGCCGATCGTGGTGACCGGTTTCGAGCCGGTGGACATTCTGGAAGGCATCCTGATGGCGGTGAAGCAACTCGAAGAGGGCCGCCACGAAGTCGAGAACCAGTACGTGCGGTCGGTGAAGCGTGATGGCAACCGGCCGGCGCAGGAGGTCGTGAGCAAGGTCTTCGAGGTGGTGGACCGGCAGTGGCGCGGCCTCGGCAACATCCCGTCGAGCGGACTCGGGCTGCGCGAGGAGTTCGCCGCCTACGACGCGGAGCCGAAGTTCGGGGTGCATACGATCACTGCGGAGGAGTCGGAGGAGTGCCACGCCGGGGAGGTGCTGCGCGGCATCCTCAAGCCCAATCAGTGCCCCGCGTTCGGGACCAAATGCATACCCGAGAATCCGCTCGGGGCGCCGATGGTCTCTTCCGAAGGGGCCTGCGCCGCCTACTACAACTACGGCCGTTTCCGCACGCCGAGTGAGAGCGGGGCCTGAGTGGGGGGTTCTTCCATCGCCGACGGCGTGAACTGCCCGGTCCCATTCTCGCGCTACGATAGGGTCCAGCTGGGACACGGCTCGGGTGGCAAGATGAGCGCGGCGCTCCTGAAGGAGCGCTTCCTGCCCCACTTCTCCAATCCCGCCCTGGCCAAGTTGACCGACGCGGCGATCGTGGACGTCGCCGCGGGCCGGCTCGCGGTGTCCACCGACACGTTCGTGGTCCGCCCGCTGGAGTTCCCGGGCGGCAACATCGGATCGCTCGCCGTCCACGGTACCCTCAACGACATCGCCGTGATGGGAGCGCGTCCGCGCTACATGTCGGCCGGGTTCGTGCTGGAGGAGGGCTTGGAGTTCGAGGTACTGGACCGCATCATCGCGGCGATGGCCGGGGCCGCCGAGGAGGCCGGCGTGCCGATCGTGGCGGGCGACACCAAGGTGGTTGAGCGCGGCAAGGCCGACGGCGTGTTCATCAACACGACGGGGATCGGCGAGCTCGATCCCGGTTTCGCGCCGGCGCCGGATCTGGCGCGCCCCGGGGACGCCGTGATCGTCAGCGGGCCGATCGGGCGACACGGGATTGCCGTGATGGCGGTGCGGGAGGGGATGGAGTTCGAGGTGGAGATCGAGAGTGACGCGGCCACCCTGTCACCGCTCGTGGAGCTGCTCAGGGAGCATGTTGGAACCGGCGTGCACGTGCTGCGCGATCCCACGCGCGGCGGGCTCGCCAGCGCCCTCAATGAGATCGCGGGCACGGCGAGAGTCGGGGTCGAGCTCGTGGAGGACGCGATGCCCATACCGGGTCCGGTGCGTGCGGCGTGCGAGATTCTCGGATTCGACCCGCTCTACGTCGCCAACGAGGGGATCTTCGTCGCCATGGTGGAGGGCGGATCGGTGCAGAACGCCGTTGCGGCACTGCGCACCCACCCGCTGGGCGAGGAAGCGACCGTCATCGGCCGTGTCGTGGAGGCGCACCCGGGTATCGTCGCCATGAGGACGGGCATCGGCGGAACGCGGGTGGTGGACATGCTCCCTGGAGACCAGCTGCCGAGAATCTGCTGAGACTTTGCGGAACGGGGTCGTCAGGCCGAACGGGAGCGCGGTAGCAGCAGCTCCGCCATCTGGGTGCGCTCGGAGTCGCTGGCGCGGCCCCACTCGGCGGCAAGGTCATCGGTCGTCTTGCCGTGGGGGAGCACCACCCAGCGATGCTCCCGGTCCGGCCCCACCGCGGTAAGCACTATGACTCGGCCGCCGGGGCCGGCAGGCGAGGCGTGCAGATAGTACGCCACGTCGCCTTCCTGCCAAGCGGCGAGCTGCTCGAGGTCGAGGGGCTTCTGCGGTTCCATCGTTCGGATATCCGTCGTCTGCCTAGCAATAAGCGGACCACGGCCGCCCGGGACTAGGCCGCATATGGGGCACGACATGTGTGTTTTGGGACATTTGGGCGGCGCGAGTCCAGGTGCCCCCCATTCTTCGGACCGATCAGACTGGGACAGGTTCGCGTTTCTGGCCTTGCCCCCGGTTTCGGTCCGCTTGGAGTGCGGCTCGCGGCTCAGCCGTTGCGGGGCTCTTGCTCCAGGACACGTTGCAGGAATTGGAGTACGGCTGCCTCCTCGCGGCGCAGCGCTGCCGACGGTCGCTCACGCTTCTCGTCGAGCTCGGCGGGCGGGGTAGGCGGCCGCGCCATCACGAGTCCTCGCTCGTAGGCGTCGAGCACCGCGGGGTGGACGTAGTACTTGCGGCAGACCGCGCGGGTGTTACCCAGCCGGTCGGCCACCTGATCCACCGCCTGCACGATGTTCTTCGTTGCCTGCCGCTCGGATGGGGCCGGTCCCAGCTCGCTCAGCGCCATGGCGGCCGATATGGTGCCGGCCCAGGTGCGGAAATCCTTGGCCGTGACGTCGTGGCCGCTGATCTGCCGCAGGTACTCGTTGATGTCTCCGGAATCCACCGCCTGGCGCCGCTCCTCGTCGTCCAGATACTTGAACAGCTCCTGACCCGGCAGCTCCTGGCAGCGCTGCACGATGCGGGCTATGCGCCGGTCGGTGATCTTGGCCGAACGCGTGACCCCGCTCTTGCCGCGAAACTCGAACCGCAGGCTGGAGCCACTCACTTTCACGTGCCTGCTTCGGAGCGTGGTGAGACCGTACGACCGGTTATTGCGCGCGTAGGCCACGTTGCCCACGCGGAACAGAGTGCGCTCGAGCAGCCAGACTACGGTGGCGAGCACCTTCTCGCGGGGGAGTCCCCGGCGCGACAGGTCCTGCTCCACCCGGTCGCGGATCAGCGGGAGCACCTCACTGAAGGCCAGCATCCGGCCGAACTTCGATTCGTCGCGCACCTCCCGGAACCGCGGGTGATACCGGTACTGCTTGCGGCCCTTGCTGTCGCGAGCGGTGACCTGGAGGTGGCCGTTGGGGTCGGAGCAGATCCACACGTCGGTCCAGGCCGGGGGGATGGCGAGGGCCTTGAGGCGCCGGCGCTCAGCCCTGTCCCGGATGAGGAGCCCGTCGGGATCGTAGAAGGCGAACCCCCGGCCGGATCCCTTGCGGGAGATCCCGGACTCGGCGTCGGTCACGTAGGTGAGACCAGCCGCCTTGGCCGACTCGATGTGGGGGTCGGAGTTCTTCAGCCGCTGGGCCGCGTCACCCGGCGCGGGGACGGCACGATGCGGCCCAGCTTGGGCCGTGGCAAGTGGCTGATCCTGACGCATGGGGCCCAAGCAAACACCAAGGGCGGGACCCGGGCTGTGACGTAGAGCCCAAACCCAGCTTGAGGTCCGACGCGGTAATTCGTATTATACCATGAAATCAAATAGTGGCAGCACTTCGAGAGGCCTCCATGCCAAGACGCGTCGGGCGCCCGAAAAAGCAACTATCCCGGGCGAAACACCTATTCACGCGGCGGTTTCGGGCACTGGTCCACCTGGCCCATGAGGGCAACCTGAGCGAGGCGAGCCGCTCCACGGGACTGCCCTATCCCACTATCCGCGACCTCTACGTGGGACGCACCTCCAATCCCAGCTTCCGCACGCTGGAGGCGCTCGCCGACTGCTACGGGATCGCGCTGGAGTGGTTCCGCGAGGAAGATGAGCCCGAGGAGATCCCGATCGACGGGCGGACCGGGTACCTGCCGCCCCACCCGGAGGCCTCGGGCGCCCGCCCCCATCTGCGGGAGGTGCTCATTCCGTTCGCGGCCTGGCCCATGTACCGCGTCTTCACCACGCTGGAGCAGCGGCTCTCGGAGGGCGAGCCCGGACCGGAGCGGCCTATCGTCGGCGAAGCGTCAGGTGACGCGTTCGCGTTTCGGCTGACCACGTTCCTGTTTCAGCCGCTGCTCTCGGCCGAGCGCGCGGGCACCCACGACGTGATTCCGGAGGGGGACGTTCCGGCCGGGAGGCGGGAGCAGTGGGTCGGGCGGCTGCGGGTGCTGGGCGCCATGTGGGAGGACGTGCTGGAGAACCTGCTCGGCTCTAGTGCCCTCCGCTGAAGCGCTCCAGGAAGGCTTGCTCCTCGGGCGTCAGGCTCGCCAGCCCCTTGGCGCTGATCTTGTCCAGGATGCGGTCGAGTTCGTCCCGGTTCACCTGGTGCAGCCCGTCGCGGCGAATGCCGTGCCAGCGCTGGACGGCTGCTGGTCCGCCCCTGGGCTTGGGGGGTGCGGCGGCCTTCTTGAAGCGCCGCGCCGGCGAGTGCCACTCGATGAACTTGAGATAGAGGAACGCGCCGGCAAAGCCGCCCAGGTGGGCAAAGTGGGCCACCCCGTCTCCTGCTCCGCTGAAGCCGGCAAAGAGCGACAAGCCGGTAAGGAAGATCACGAGCCAGCGCACCTCGATCGGCAGCACGCCCCAGATCCAGATCTTGTCACGCGGCCAGTACATCGCGTACGCCAGCTCGATGCCGAAGACCGCGCCGGACGCGCCGATGATCGGGATGATGTAGATGGTGGGGGCCACGCTGGGCAACAGTCCCATGATCGCGAGCAGCCCCAGGATCGAGGAGAGCACGGCACCCGAGATCCCACCAATGAAGTAGAGGATAAGGAACTGGCGCGCCCCCAACCGCAGCTCCAGGCGGCGGCCGAAGATGTAGAAGATCCACATGTTGAACAGGATGTGCAGGAAGCCGCCGTGCAGGAACATGTAGGTGACCGTGGTCCACGGTCGCTGGAACAGGGCGGCCGGCACGAACGCGAACTGTGTCCACACCCCCTGGGGGAGGGTGAGTTGCAGCAGGTACACTGCCGCGTTCGCGAGAATGAGACGCATAACCCAGGGGGTCATGGGTAGGAAGCCTAGACGGTTCCAGCGGCCGGCGCCAGCGGGGCGGGGCGCCGTCGCCCCATCTCGCTTCCGCACCCAATCTGACGCCGTATCTTCAGACACTCCCAACCGACCAAGGCGCTGAGATGCCCGAGAGAGGACTCCTCCACCGCAGGGACTCCCGCTCCACCGGAGCGGATGCGGCAGGCGCCGTGTCCGTTGGGCTCCCGCCCGACCTCATCGAGAAGGCGGGCCGGCGCCTCGGCGTGGCGGCCCTGGTTTACGCGGCCACCTACACGCTGGCGTACGGGTCGGGCCGGATTGCGGGAGACTGGTCGGAATTCTGGGGCAGCAACGCCTTTCCGCAGCAGCCGGACTTCGTAGCGGCCGGTTTCATAGCGGCGTCGATCGGGATCTTCTTCTTCGCGCGCAGCGGGCTGGTGACGGGGCAGCGGTTGCTGGACATGGGCCTCGTATATGAAGTCGTGGCCGCGGCGGGGATAGACGTGCATCTGGCGTGGGGGATGTGGCCCGAGGGTGTGGTGGTGGGCGGGATCTCGTGGGTGTGCGTGTGGATCGTGTTGTTCCCCCTCATCGTCCCCAGCACTACGGGTAAGGCGGTAGTTGCGTCGCTGGCCGCCGCAGCTACGACTCCCATGCTCTACGGGATCGGGCTGGCCGGCGGCGCGTTGCCCATCGCTCCGCAGCACGTGGCACCGATGTTCATCGCCAACTTCATCTGCGCCGGCATCGCGGTCGTGGCATCCCGCATGGTGTTCAGTCTGGGGTCCGACATAAGCAAGGCGCGCCGCATGGGAAGCTACCAACTGGTGGAGAAGCTGGGCGAAGGCGGGATGGGTGAGGTCTGGAAGGCCGAACACCGCATGCTCGCGCGTCCGGCGGCGATCAAGCTCGTGAGCGGCAGCGCAGGGTCCGGGTCTGGTCGGTCGGGCGGGAGTGGGCAGCACCGCCTGGAGCGCGAAGTGCAGGCCACGGCGCAGCTCCGCTCCCCGCACACGGTGGAGGTGTACGACTACGGGCTCACGGCGGACCGCGCGTTCTATTACGTGATGGAGCTGCTCGACGGGCTGAACCTCGAGGAGCTGGTGAAGCAGGACGGCCCGATTCCCGCCGAGCGAGCCATCCCCATTCTGCGGCAGGTGTGCCACTCGCTGGCCGAAGCGCACGCCACCGGCCTCGTGCACCGCGACATCAAGCCCGCCAACATCTTCCTTTGCCGCTACGGGCAGGACGTGGACTTCGTGAAAGTGCTCGACTTTGGACTGGTCAAGCGAGCCGGCGAGCAGTCGCGCCGGGACGTGAAGCTCACCGAGGTGGGAGCCTTCGCGGGGACTCCCGCGTACGGCTCACCTGAGGGCGCGGCGGGTGAGGGAGATGAGGTGGACGCGCGCAGCGATCTCTACTCGCTGGGGTGCGTGGCGTACTGGCTGCTCACCGGGCACACGGTGTTCGAGGCGACGTCGCCGATGCTGATGCTGGTCCAGCACATCAACAAGGAGCCGGAGCCGCCCTCGAAGTTGAGCGAGCTCGACATCCCACCCGCGCTGGACGAAGTGATCCTGAGCTGTCTCGAGAAGGACAAGGCCGAGCGACCGGCATCGGCTGAGGAACTGGACGCACGGCTCGGGGCCATCGATCTCGGCAAGACATGGTCTGCCGATCGGGCTCGGCAGTGGTGGGAGCGGCACCGGCCGCGCCGGAGTGTCTCCGCGCCGGAGCCGTCCGAGGAGATCCCGCCTCAGGTAGTGAAGATCTAGCCGGCTCTTAGCGTCCCGGCCTGCGTGCAGTGAACTGCTCCACCAACTCGTCGTTGCTCTCCGTGCGCTTCATCAACGACAACAGTTCGGACATCGCGTCGGTGGATGACATGCCGGACAGTTGCTGCCTCAGCGAATGCGAGAGCTCCAGCATCTCGGGCGTGAACAGCCGCTCCTCCCGCCGCGTGGCACTCGCGTTGAGGTCGATCGCCGGGTAGATGCGGCGGTCGGCGATATCCCGGTCCAGCACCAGTTCCGAATTGCCGGTGCCCTTGAACTCCTCGAAGATGACCTGGTCCATGCGGGACCCGGTGTCCACGAGCGCGGTCCCGATGATGGTCAGGGACCCGCCGCCCATGTCGGGGTGGATGTTGCGGGCGCTGCCGAGGAACCGCTTCGGCTTCTCCATGGCCTGGGCGTCCAGCCCGCCCGAGAGAGTCCTTCCGGTCCCTTTCTCGAGTGTGTTGTAGGCCCGCGCGAGGCGGGTGATCGAGTCCAGCACGATCACCACGTGCTGACCGCTCTCGACCCGCCTGCGAGCGCGCTCGAGTGTGAACTCGGCCATCTGTGCATGCCGGCTGGGAGGGAAGTCGAAGCTGGATGAGACGACCTCACCGAACCCGATCGACTCCATCTCGGTTACTTCCTCGGGGCGCTCGTCCACCAGCAGGATGAAGAGCCGGGCGTCGGGGCGGTTCTTGACGATGCCCTCCGCGAGCGCCTGCAGCACCATCGTCTTTCCCGCCTTGGCGGGGGACACGATCATCGCCCGCTGTCCCAGCCCGAGCGGCGACACGAGGTCGATCACTCGGTTGGTGTAGTCGGGTCCGCCGAGCCTGGTCAGCCCACAATCCAGCACAAGTTGCTCGTTGGGGTGGATTGCAGTCAGGTCGCGAAACCGCGGTCGCCTTTGGAGCGACTCGGGCGACTGGCCGTTGAGCGTCGTCAGCGTGGTGAGCGTGGGGCTCTTGCCCTTGCCGTGCGGCTTGCCCACCTCGCCGGCGAGCTCGTCGCCAGTGCGAAGATCGTGCTGCTGGATGAGCTTGCGGCTCACGTGCACGTCGCCGCGCGACGGCAAGTAGTGTTGCTCCACGCGCCGGATGAAACCCGATCCGCGGCCGGTGAGCTCTATTACGCCGAGCGTTTCTGTCTCGGTCATGTCTGTTGCGACCTCCGGTGCTACGGGAGCCGGGCGCGCCCGATGGTGTTGGCGTCGGTGCCAAACCAGACGGTGCGAGTCGGCTCGTGGAAATACATGTGGCGCACGGTGCCTCCGCCGCTCACTATCTCGGTGCTGTCCAGGAATCGGAGAGTCCTGGTGTCGAAGCCCACGAACTGATTGGGATCCACGCTCGACTCCACGAACCAGATGCGGTCCGCTTCGTCCACTATCAGGCCGTAGGGGCCCGAGCGCGTGCCGCTCGGGGTCGTCCACTCCTGCACCGCCCCCGTTTTCGGGTCGAGGTGGCCCAGCCGCCCGCCCACGTAGTCGACGTACCAGACCTGGTCGTCAGCGGTGAGCACCAGGCGGCGCGGACGGGTCACGTCTCGCGGCAGCGGGAACTCGGTGAGCTCCATGGAGCCCGGGTCCACCGTGGCGATCTTGTTGGAGCCGAACTCGGCTATCCACGGCGCATTCTTCGAGTCGATGACGATCCCGTAGGGCCGCGCCGCGCGCGTCGGCACCGGGACCAGTCGGACTTCGCCGGTGGCGACGTCGAGCTTGCCCACGAAGTTGCCGCGCTGGACCGTGAACCAGATGTCGCCCTCGTGATCGAACACGAGGGTGTGCGGATCCGCCGCTGCGGGATCCGGCATCGGGTACTTGTTGATCTCGCCGCTGGCCGGGTCCAGGCGGCCGATGTGGGCAGCCCCGTTGCCGGCGTACCAGACGAAACTGTCCCGGTCCACGATCAGGTTGTGCGGGCCCGCGCCAGGCTCCAGCTCATAGCGGTCGAACTCGCCGCTCTCCGGGTCGAGCACCGCCACGTAGTCCGCGCGCTGCCCAACGAACCAGACGCGGCCCCGCACGTCCACGTACGGGTCGCGGGGGCGGGTACTCTCCCATGGCACGGTCCACTCGGTTATCTCGACCTCCTGCGCCGCTGCAGGGGGTGCGATTCCCATCGACAGTGCCGAGAGGAGGCAAAGCGGTGCGAGCATTCTCACTACGGATATCTCATTACTGCCTGCGAGGCGTGACGCAGAAACGCCACACCCCGTCGGCTGGTCCGAGGGGCTAACTCACGCAAGACGGCAGGCTCAGGTGAGCCGCCGCGGCTTACGCTTTGTGTCGGAAGGTGATTCGGCCGCGTGTGAGATCGTACGGTGAGACCTCAACGGTCACGCGGTCGCCCTTGAGCACGCGAATACGGTAGCGCCGCATCCTTCCAGCGATCGTGGCGAGTACCGTATGGTCGTTCTCCAGCAGCACGCGGAAGGTGGCGTTTGGCAGCACCTCCGAAACCGTGCCCTGCAGCTCTATCGCGTCTTTCTTGGCCATTAGGCTATGACACGGGGCCGCTCTGAGAAATCAGAGCGGCCCCGTGCATTGGAGTGGTCCCCTTCACTCACTGGCCTGCTGTGGCTGTTCGCTGAGCATGACGACATTTTCTGCCGCCGGGCCCTTTTCGCCCTGCACCATTTCGAACTCGACCCGCTCGCCCTCCTTGAGCGACCGGAACCCGGAGCCCTGGATTGCAGAGTAGTGGACGAAGCAGTCCTTCTCACCCCCGTCCGGCGTGATGAAGCCGTAACCCTTGCCATCGTTGAACCACTTTACGACACCGCTCGTAGCCATTCTCCTACACCCTCGCGATACTGGTTCTGCGCGGACCGTGCCCCCGCGCTGGGCTGCCGTCACGCTGCGCCGGATTCGCTCCGGCGTCCTCGTTCCGGCCCTATCCCTCGGCGAAATGAAAAAAAGGGAGCCAGCGTGTGTGCCAGATCCCTTGACCGTCGCCTTGGTCCTAACTCACCCCGCCATCAATTATGCCTTGAACGCCCCGCAAAGTAGCAGTGGGTCCCCATCCTGTCAAAAGGCCCGCCGCCTCGAGCGCCGCCGCTCGAACCACCAACCCACAGCCGGAGGCAACCAGCAGAGGTTGGCGATGACCGTCTCGAGGGCCGTGAGGACTTGCGTGGTCGGGCTGAATCCCAGCACGCGGGCTGTCAGCAGAGCCAGCGGGACCCCGAGAACGACGATCAGGCCGGTGACCATGACGGGATGGCGCGCGTAGGCGGCCAGCCCCCGGCGCCATGAGCGCTCGCGGCGACGCAGGAACAGCAGTCCCGACACGTTGCCCCCGACCTGGTCCGACATCGCATAGAAGAAGGGGATGTAGAACCCGGCCACTCCGTAGACATCCACGCCCATGGCCCGGCTGCCCCAGTCGATCCACCACGGGATCGTCATGCCGGCGAGCTTCCCCCAGCCGTAGGCCTCGGCCATGCCGGCGTGCCTCGTCTTGCTCCGCGTCCCTCATCCGTGGCTCATGGGTGGTCGTCGATCACCAACACGGCTGCGCCGCGCACGTTCCCGTTTCTGAGATCGTCCAGCGCCCGGTTGGCCGACTCGAGCGGGTATGGTTGTACCTCGGTCCGCACTCCGGCCTGGGGCGCAAAGCGGAAGAACTCCTCCCCGTCGAGGCGCGTGAGATTCGCAACGGAGCGGACCGTGCGCTCGCCCCAGAGCAGCTCGTACGGAAACGCCGGGATCTCACTCATGTGGATCCCACCGCACACGACGGTCCCTCCTTTTCTGGTGCAGCGCAGCGCGGCGGGCAGCAGGCTCCCGACCGGGGCGAAGATGATGGCGGCATCCAGATGCTCCGGAGGCGTCTCGTCCGATCCCCCGGCCCACTCCGCGCCCAGCTCGCGGGCGAAGTCCTGGCCCTCGGTGTCGCCCGGCTTCGTGAAGGCAAAGACGCGGCGCCCCTGGTGGCGCGCCACCTGCGCGATGATGTGCGCCGCTCCCCCGAATCCGTAGATCCCGAGCCGCTCGGCAGCGCCGGTCATGCGGTAGGAGCGGTAGCCTATCAGCCCCGCGCAGAGGAGCGGCGCGGCTTGCAGGTCGGGGTACCCCTCGGGGATCGGGAAGCAATAGCGAGCATCGGCCACTGCGTACTCGGCGTACCCACCATCCAGGTCGTAGCCCGTGAACCGGGCGTGGTCGCACAGGTTCTCCCGGTCCGATGTGCAGTAGTCGCATGCTCCGCACGTCCATCCCAGCCATGGCACGCCGACGCGCTTGCCCGGCGTGAACGACGGGTCCACTCCATCGCCTACCGCCGCCACGGCACCGACGATCTCGTGTCCCAGGATCAGGGGCAGCTTGGGTTGGGTCAGGTCGCCGTCAACCACGTGCAGGTCGGTGCGACACACGGCGCAGGCGCGCACGGCGAGCAGGACTTGCCCGGGCCCGGGCCGCGGCGTCTCGACCGTTGCTTCGCGCAGCGGCTCGCCGACTCGGTCGAACAGCATCGCGCGCACGTCACCTCCCCCGCTTGAACCGGTCGATCTCGCGCCGATCCCTCTTGGTGGGCCGGCCCTTGCCGTCGTAGCTCGTGCTGGGCTGGTACTTGAGCTGCGCGCTGAGCAGCTCGCGGGCGCTCGCGCTATCCGCGGTCTCGGCGTAAAAGTCCTGCGCCAGCTTGGCCGAGACTCGGTGCTCGGCCAGTTGCAGCACCTCGATGGCGAACTCGTACGGTGGTTTTGTGATGCGCAGCAGGTCGCCGACCGCGATCATCTTGGAGCGCCTCACTCGGGTGCCGTTCAGCTGCACCTTGCCGCCGTCGACGGCCTCGGCTGCCAGGGACCGCGTCTTGAAGAAGCGCGCGGCCCACAGCCACCTGTCCAGGCGTACCTTGTCGCCGCTGGGACCCGTGGTCATTCTTCAATCACCGTCAACCGGTCTCCTCGGTCGCTTCCCTCCTCCCGGCGTCCGACCGCCGAGAAGCCGCTGTAAGATACGGGCACTCGAAGCAATCAGCATATCAGGAGGACTCATCCATGCAGCGTAGTCGAATCATCCTCGCGCTGAGCGTGGCACTGCTCGGCTGGGCAGGCGCGGCATCCGCGCAGCAGTTCCCCAATCCCGACCCGGTGCTCGAGAGCATGTGGCAGGAGGGGATGGAGAACTCGCAGACCTATCCCCTGGCCCAGGCGCTGCTCGACTCGATCGGGCCCAGGCTCACCGGATCGCCGGGCTATCAGGCCGCCGGAGATTGGCTCGTGGCGATGTACGGCCGCTGGGGCGTTGCGGCCCGTAACGAGCAGTACGGCACATGGAAGGGGTGGGAGCGCGGGCTCACGCACATCGACCTGGTGGAGCCGCGGGTCCGCACGCTCGAGGGCATGATGCTCGCCTGGAGCCCGGGCACCCGCGGCAAAGTGAAGGCCGGAGTGGTGATCCTTGGCGACGTGGCCGACTCGACCGAGTTCCAAGCCTGGCTGCCCGAGGTGAAGGGCAAGTTCGTCCTCACCTCACTTCCGCAGCCCACGTGCCGGCCCGACGCGGATTGGGAAGAGTGGGCCACCGAGGAGTCGTTCGAGCAGATGAAGGCCAAGCGGGACACCGCGCGCCGGGCGTGGCGCCAGCGTGTCGCCAACACCGGAACCGGCCGCAACGGGCTGGGCCCGGCGCTGGAGGCTGCGGGTGCCGTGGGAGTCATCTCCTCGAACTGGTCCAGCGGCTGGGGCGCACGGCGCATCTTCGCGGCCTACACCGAGAACGTCCCGACCATGGATCTGGGCTGCGAGGACTACGGCCTGGTATTCCGGCTCGCGAAGCACGGCCAGAACCCCATCCTCGAGGTCGAGGCCAAGGCCAAGTGGGATGATGAGGTGCCGCTGTTCAACACGATCGCCACGATCCCGGGCAGCGAGAAGCCGGACGAGTACATCGTGCTGTCCGCGCACCTCGACTCGTGGGACGGCGGGTCGGGCGCCACCGACAACGGCACCGGCACGATCATGATGCTCGAGGCTATGCGTATCCTGCAGGCCACCTACCCGAACCCGAAGCGCACGATCATCGTGGGCCACTGGGACAGCGAGGAGCAGGGCCTCAACGGTTCGCGCGCCTTCGCCGCGGACCATCCCGAGGTGGTGGGCGGCATGCACGCGCTGTTCAACGAAGACAACGGCACGGGACGGGTGGTAGGCATATCGATGCAGGGCCTGACGGACGCCGGCTCGTACTTCGCTCGGTGGGTCGGGCAGCTGCCCAGCGAGATCCGCGGCCACATCGAGCTCACCATTCCGGGGACTCCCTCGGGTGGCGGCACCGACAACGCGTCGTTCGTCTGCTCGGGGGCGCCGGCGTTCGGCTTGTTCGCACACCGCTGGAGCTACTTCACATACACGTGGCACACCGAGCGCGACACGTTCGACAAGCTGGTGTTCGACGATCTCGAGAGCAACGCAACGCTGACGGCCATGTTGGTGTACCTGGCCGATCAGGAGTCGGAGATGATCCCGCGTGACCGCGTCGAGGTCCTGCCCCCGAGCCGTTTCGGTCCGCCGCAGCGGACCTGGCCTGCGTGCCGGGACGCGATGCGCACCTGGGAGGACTACCGGAACCGATAGCGCCCAGCGGGCGCAGGTCGAAGAGGGTGGTGGGGCAGCGTGCCCCGCCACCCTCTCTCGTTTGGGGTATGTTGCATGCCATGCTCGTGCTGCTGGCCACCTGCGCCGCGATGCCGGGGCTCACCCGCGACGACCGCTACCTGCTGCACGCGCTCGAGGAGCGCGGTGTCGCAGCGGAGCCCGCCGTCTGGGAGGATCGACACCGCGACTGGGCGTGCGCCGACCTCGTCCTGATTCGCACGGTGTGGGACTACTCGTACCGGCGCGACCAGTTCCTGGCGTGGGCCGAGGGTGTGGCAGAGAAGACCAGCCTGTGGAACCCTGCGCCGCTCGTACGGTGGAATACGCACAAGCGATACCTGTGCGACCTGGCCGAGCGGGAAGTGCCTACAGTGCCCACGGCGCTCCTGCCGGCGGGGTCGGAAGCTCGCCTGGATGCATTGCTGGGCGAGCTCGGCTGGGAGGACGCCGTGCTCAAAGCCGCCGTGGCCCAGACCGGGCGCTACGCCATTCGCACCGCGCTTGCCGATGTAGCGCGCGGCCAGGCGCACCTCGACCGGCTGCTGCCGCACGAGGACATGCTGATTCAGCCGTACCTGGATGCGGTCGAGCAGAGTGGCGAAGTGTCGCTCGTATACGTGGACGGCGAGTTCACGCACGCGGTGCGCAAACGTGCGGCGAGCGGTCACTTCATGGTGCACCACGACTACGGAGGGAGCGAGCGGGCGACACGGCCCACGCCGGACGAGTTCCGCGTTGCGGAGCAGGCGCTCGCTGCCGTGACCGGCCGAACCATCTATGGGCGGGTGGACCTCGTGGCCGGTCCGGACGGCGCCCCGCTCGTGATGGAGCTCGAGCTGGTGGAGCCGGAGTTGTTCTTCAGGTACTCCCAGGCCGCCGTGGAACACCTGGCGGATGCGGTCGAGCGGGAGGCCGGGCGCGAACGATGACCGGTGAGCTTGCCCGCCGCGTGATCCGCTAGGTATCATCCCTCCACCACTTAACGCCCTCCCAATTGGAGAGACGATGGGTCGGGTCTTGAGCCTTTACCGCTCGTCTGTCGGCAAGAAAATCTTGATGTCCGTCACGGGCGTCGTCTTCGTCTTCTTCGTCATCGCGCACATGGTCGGGAACCTGAAGGCCTTCATGGGTCCCGAACACTTCGACGAGTACGCGCACTTCCTGCGGGAGATCGGTGAGCCGATCTTTCCGTACGGCGTGCTGCTGTGGAGCTTCCGCATCGTCCTGCTGGGGTGCCTCGCGATACACGCACTGTTCGCGCTGCAGACCTGGCTGACGAGCTCGGCTGCACGGCCTGTGAAGTACGCCAAGGGCCTGAAGCCGGAGGAATCCACATTCGCCTCCCGCACCATGCGGTGGGGCGGCATCGTGCTCTTCCTGTTCGTGGTGGCGCACCTGCTGCACTTCACAACCGGGCAGTTGCACCCCGATTTCGTTCCTGGTGCCGCGTACCGCAACCTGGTGCTCGGTTTTCAGACGGAGTGGGTGGCCGGGCTCTACATCGTGGTGATGTTCGTGCTCGGCTTGCACCTGTACCACGGTGTATGGAGCAGCTTCCAGACTCTGGGGCTGAACCACCCCCGCTACAACCGCTACAGGCGGCCGCTGGCAGCGGTAGTGGCAATCGTAGTGTTCCTTGGATTCGTCTCCGTTCCGGTCGCGGTGCTGACCGGAACGCTTTCATAGGTGGGAGGGGCTGAGCATGGCTCTGGATCCGAAAGTTCCTTCCGGACCGATTCAGGACAAGTGGAGTAAGCGGAAGTTCGAGCTGAAGCTCGTCAATCCCGCGAACAAGAGGAAGTACGACATCATCGTGGTCGGCTCTGGGCTGGCCGGCGCCTCCGCGGCGGCGTCGCTCGCCGAGCTCGGCTACAACGTGAAGTGCTTCTGCTACCAGGACAGCCCGCGCAGGGCGCACAGTATAGCCGCCCAGGGCGGCATCAACGCCGCCAAGAATTACCAGAACGACGGCGACAGCGTCTGGCGGCTCTTCTTCGACACGGTGAAGGGGGGCGATTTCCGGTCGCGTGAGGCCAACGTGTACCGGCTCGCCGAGGTGTCGAACAGCATCATCGACCAGTGTGTGGCCCAGGGCGTGCCGTTCGCTCGCGAGTACGGCGGACTGCTGGACAACCGCTCGTTCGGCGGGGCGCAGGTCGCACGCACGTTCTACGCACGCGGCCAGACGGGTCAGCAGCTCCTGCTCGGAGCGTACTCGGCGTTGGCGAAGCAGGTCGGACTCGGCAAGGTGGAGATGTTCACCCGCGCGGAGATGCTCGACCTGGTGCTCGTGGGCGGCCAGGCGCGGGGCATCGTGGTGCGCGACATGGTGACGGGCACGATCTCCTCCCATGCGGCGCACGCGGTGGTGCTCACGACGGGCGGGTACTCTCGCGTGTTCTTCCTCTCGACCAACGCCATGGGCTGCAACGTGACTGCCGCGTGGCGCGCGCACCGCCGGGGGGCCCTGTTCGCGAACCCATGCTTCACCCAGATCCACCCCACGTGCATTCCGTCGAGCGGCGACTATCAGTCCAAGCTCACGCTGATGAGCGAGTCGCTGCGCAACGACGGCCGCATCTGGGTACCGACCAAGGCCGGCGAGACGCGCCCGGCCAACGACATACCCGAGAGCGAGCGGGACTACTACCTGGAGCGTCTCTACCCGAGCTTCGGCAACCTCACCCCGCGCGACATCGCCTCGCGTCGGGCCAAGGAGGTCGTGGACGACGGCCGCGGCGTGGGCGAGCTGAGCAACGGCGTGTACCTCGACTTCCGCGACGCGATACAGCGACTCGGGAAGGCGGTGGTCGCCGAGCGATACGGCAACCTGTTCGAGATGTACCAGCGGATCACCGGCGAGGATCCCTACCGGGTGCCGATGCGCATCTATCCCGCGCCCCACTATACCATGGGCGGCCTGTGGGTGGACTACAATCTGGAGAGCACCATACCGGGGCTGTTCGTGCTGGGCGAAGCGAACTTCTCCGACCACGGAGCCAACCGCCTCGGCGCGAGCGCGCTCATGCAGGGTCTGGCGGACGGCTACTTCGTGATCCCCTACACGATCGCCGACTACCTCGTGCGCGTCGGTCCGGAGAAGACGGATCCTGCTGATCCAGCGTTCGGCGATACCGTGCGAGAGGCCAAGTCGCGGATCGCCAAGCTGCTCGGTGCGAACGGGACCCGGACGGTGGACAGCTTCCACCGGGAGCTGGGCCAGATCGTCTGGGACAACTGTGGCATGGCTCGCAGCCGGGAAGGTCTGGAGAACGCCCTCCGCGAGATACCGGTGCTGCGCGAGAAGTTCTGGAAGGACGTCATGGTGCCGGGGAGTGGGGAGGAGTTCAACCAGTCGCTCGAGCGGGCCGGCCGGCTGGCCGACTTGATGGAGCTGGCCGAGTTGATGTGCCGCGACGCGCTGTACCGCGAGGAGTCGGCGGGCGGCCACTTCCGGGTCGAGTATCAGACCGAGGAGGGCGAGGCGCGGCGCAACGATGAGGCGTTCGCGCACGTCGCCGCCTGGGAGTGGGCCGGGCCGAAGGCGGAGCACCGGCTCCACAAGGAACCTCTCGAGTTCGAGTACGTCCCCTTGTCGCAGCGGAGCTACAAGTAATGGATCTCGTACTGCACATCTGGCGTCAGGCCGGTCCGGCGGACAAAGGGAGCTTCGTCCGGTACGAGGCGAAGGACATCAGCGATCACGCCTCCTTCCTCGAGATGCTCGACGTTCTGAACGAGCGCCTCACGGAGAGGGGCGAGGAGCCGATTGCCGTCGACAGCGACTGCCGCGAGGGCATCTGCGGCATGTGCGGTGTCGTGATCGACCGGCTGCCCCACGGTCCGCAGCACGGAGCCGCTACGTGCCAGCTCCACATGCGTCACTTCAAGGACGGTGACGAGATCTGGATCGAGCCGTGGCGGGCCAGGGCCTTCCCGGTGATCAAGGACCTCGTGGTGGACCGCTATGCCTTCGACCGGATCATGCAGGTCGGGGGGTTCGTCTCGGTGCGCACCGGCGCGCCACAGGATGCCAACGCGATACTTATCCCGAAGGAGAAGGCCGACTTCGCGATGGACGCGGCGGCTTGCATCGGGTGCGGGGCCTGCGTCGCCGCGTGCCCCAACGCCTCGGCCATGCTGTTCGTCTCGGCCAAGGTGTCGCAGCTGGGGCTGCTGCCCCAGGGCCAGCCGGAGCGCCGCGAGCGGGTGCTCAGGATGCTGGGGCGGCACGACGAGGAGGGCTTCGGTCCGTGCACCAACCACGGCGAGTGCCACGCTGTATGCCCGGCGGAGATCAGCCTGGACTTCATAGCCCGGCTCAACCGGGACCTGTTCGGGGCCTGCGTGACCGCCGTCGACGTGTAGGCCAGGCGGCCTGAAGCGGCCGGATTTGGGGCCCTTTCGGCGGGCCCGCGGAGGCGGATCGGGCGCGAGCAGCCCGGTCCGCCTTGCTGTTTCCGGCCCCGGGACCCATTACAGCGTTTTGCGCCCCCAGCCTATCTAACTGGTCGGAAGCCACCGGCCGGAGTGGAGTGCAGACCCTGACGAACGATCTCGATCGGGCCCGCGCGGACCAGGACGCGATTGACGTGGAGTTCGCCGTCAGCGGCGATACCCTGGCGTTCGAGCGCATCTACCGACGGCACGTCGGGCGCGTGCAGGCCCTGGCGCAGTGGCTGCTGGGCCACGATGACGTGGATGACGTGCTGCAGGAGATCTTCATCCGCGTGTGGCAGAAGCTGGACACGTTCAAGGGCCAGGCGGCGTTTTCGACCTGGCTGCACCGGCTGGCAACGAACGTGGTCCTCAGGCGCAGGCAGTCGAGCAAGACCTACGCGGCGCGCCACTCGGGTTCGGAGCTGGAGCTGGAAGGAGCGTCTGCGGAGAGGATGACGCCGGGACTGGCGGTGGATCTCGAGACCGCGGTGGAGCGGCTGCCGGAGAGGGCGAGGAGAGTATTCGTGCTGCACGACATGGCGGGCTACAAGCACCACGAGATCGGGGACATGCTGGGGATCACCGCCGGTACGTCGCGCTCACAGCTGCACCACGCACGCATGTCGTTGCGCGCGTACTTCGAGGCTTGAAGGAGCAGGACGATGCATGACGAATGGACCGACCGTCTTTCGGACTACGTAGACGAGGAGCTGGGGGCGGAGGAGCGAGCCCGGCTGGAGGAACACCTCGCGGGGTGTGCCGAATGCCGCACCGCCGTCGCCCAGCTCCGCGGTGTGAAGTCGTGGGCGCAGGGCTATCAGGGGCGCCCTCCGCGGGTCGACGTGTGGCCCCGGATCGAAGATGAGATCCGCGAGCGCACCGGCGCGCACCGGGTGGTGCGACGCGGGCGAGCGTTCCGGATCCCCTACGCGGCCGCGGCGGGTATCGCGCTGCTGGCGGTGGCCGGCGGAAGCTGGTGGCTGGGCCGGGTCACTGCGCCAGATGCCCAGATGGCCGCGGTGGTAGCCACGTTCCAGCCGGCCGCGGGGGTGGCTTCCGGGACGGCCGTGCTGGCGGCAGAGAGATACGGCGCGGCAATAGCCCAGCTCGAGCGGGCGTTGTTGGCGAGCGACGGGCTCGACAGCGTCACCGTGCGGGTGCTGCAGGACAAGCTCATGGTGATCGACCGCGCCATAGGGGAAGCGCGCGACGCGCTCGTGCGCGACCCGAACAGCGCCTACCTGGCGGATCACTACGCCGGGATGATGAGGACCAAACTGTCGCTCCTGCGCAACGCCGCATCCATGGCGAGCCCGCGGAGCTAAAGGGGAGAGTTAGCCAATGTTGTTGCATGCAATGGCGGGAGCGCTGATCGCGCTGAGTCCGGTGCAGGACACCGATACCACGTTTGCGGTGGACCCGAACCTGAGGCTCGACGTGAGCAACTTCTCGGGCGAGATCGTGATTCACACCTGGGACCGCAACGAGGTGCGGATCGTGGCGGACCACTCACGGCGGGACGGGATCGTCGTGGACCTTACATCGTCCGAGGTGCGCGTGCGGGCCAACTCGTGGGCCCGCTGGGCCGACGAGTTCGACATCACGATAGAGGACGACGACGACGTCCACATCGAGATGCGGCATCCTCGCACGCCGTCAATCGTGGACTACGAGCTCTGGGTGCCCGCCGGCATGGCCCTCGAGCTGGGCGGGCCGTACTCGGACGTGACGGTCGAAGGACCTTCCGGTGCCGTGAGCGTCAAGGTGAGCGAGGGCGACATCATGCTGCGCGGTGTGCGCGGCCAGCTCACGGCGCGCACCGTGGAGGGCGACATCACGGTCGAGGACGCGCAGGGCAGGATGGGCCTGCTCTCCCTGGACGGTGAGATCCACGTCGAGGGTAGCACCGGCGACATCGTGGCCGAGACGACCGACGGCGACATCACGCTCGCCGACGTGCGCGCGGCCAACGTGGAGGCCCTGTCGGTGGACGGCGACGTCTGGTTTGCCGGCCCCCTGGAGGCTCAGGGCCAGTACGTGCTGCTCACCCACGACGGCGATGTGACCGTGATGATCCCTGAGAACTCGAGCGTGCGCGTCACGGTCGCCACCTTCGATGGGAGTTTCGAATCGGAGTTCGCGATCACGCTCCCCGACCGGATCCGGGGCCGCCGCATCAACTTCACGTTGGGTCAGGGCAGCGCCCAGATGGAGATGGAGGCGTTCGACGGCGACATCGAGCTCCTCGTGCTGAACGAGTCCAACCGGCAGAGCATGCTGGAGCGTTCAAACGGCCACGGCGAGGAGTGGTAGCCGGTAGTCCAGCCGACCGTACGGGCCCCGCGCTCCTTGGAGCGCGGGGCCTTTTCGTATCAGCCCCGCCGGTGCATCGTTAGCGCCTCCATGAGCCAGGCATCGCATCAGCGTATCGTCAGCTTCTGGCGCAGCTTCGGTCCCGGCCTCCTGTGGGCCGCGGCCGCGATCGGCATATCCCACCTGGTGCAGTCCACGCGGGCGGGTGCCACGGCGGGGCTTGCCCTCGCCGGAGTGATCCTGCTTGCGCTGATCTTCAAGTACCCGTTCTTCGAGTACGGCCCCCGCTACGCGGCCGCCACCGGCATGAGCCTGGTGGAGGGGTACCGGCACATCGGCCGCTGGGCCCTGTGGCTCTACTTCTTCATCACGATCACCACTTCGGTGGTGATCCAGACGGCCATCATCCTGTTCACCGCATTTCTGCTGAGATACGCCTTCGGACTCAGCTGGCCGCTGCCGGTCATGGGGGCCGCGCTGCTCCTGGTCTGCGCCCTGCTGCTGCGGCTGGGCCGGTTCTCCCTGCTGGACCGGGCCGTCAAGGTGATCCTCGTGATCCTGGCGGTGTGCACCATTGCGGCGGCGCTGGTGGCCCTCGACCGGGTGGACGGCTCGACGCTGACCCTGCTGCCTGAGATCGGAGATGGCGTCGGACTCGTGCCGTTTGCCTTCATCCTGGCTCTGGCCGGTTGGATGCCCTCGGCGATCGACATCTCGGTGTGGAGCTCGTTGTGGACCCTGGCCAAGGACCAGACTGCCGGCACCCGTACCAGCGTCGCCATGGCCCGGCTGGACTTCGGAATCGGCTATGTCGGAACCGGGTTCCTGGCGTTCGGCTTCCTGATTCTGGGCGCGGGCGTGATGTTCGGCTCGGGGCAGGACTTAAGCCCGGCGGGCACGGTGTTCTCGACCCAGCTGGTGGAGCTCTACGCGACCACGCTGGGCCGCTGGACCCGTCCCATAGTGCTGGTCGCAGTGCTGACAACGATGCTCTCCACCTCCATCACGGTAGTGGACGGGTTCCCGCGGGCGATCGAGCGCACCTGGATCAACTTGGCGCCCGGTCACAGCGACGAGCGCGGAGTTCCCAGCGCCGGCCGCGTGTACTGGATTGCGCTGTTGGTCCTGGCTGCTGTCACCACCCTGGTCATCGGGCTGTTCGTGGGCAACCTGACCACCATGGTGGACTTCGCTACGATCATCTCCTTCCTCACGGCTCCCGTTCTCGGGTACCTCAACCTCCGCGCCGTTACCTCTGCGGAGGTGGCTCCCGAGCACCGTCCCGGCCGCCTCATGTTGGCTCTCTCCTGGGCGGGCCTGGCGCTGCTGGGCGGAACCGCCGCGGTCTATCTGATCTCCCGGCTCTCGGTGATCTGAGTTACAGACCGGAAAGGCTGAAGTCGGCATCCTGGCCTCCCATAGGTATCATTAATCTGGTGGTTCCGTATCTGCGCCTGGCGATGGCGATGGCGATGGCGATGGCGCTGGCACGGCCTGCGCTGCAGCAGGTCGTCGGGCCACCGGTCATTCGAGAGGATAGAAGGAGGCTGGAACGATGAGAATCATGCGTTCGATCATGGCTGGAGCTCTTGCCGTCACGCTGGCGACCGCGTGCAGCGACTCGACGGCCCCGGCGGGCGACGACCTGGTGGGCACGTGGGTGGCTACGACGGCGACCTTTACGCCGGATGGCGGTACCGCCTTTGACCTCCTGGCTGATGGCTCAGGTTTCACGATTGTGATACGAGCCGACAACACGTACACGGTCACCTTTACGGAGCCAGACAGTGAGCCCGACGTTGAGAACGGCACTTACACCCTCAGTGGGGGCGTCCTCACGGTCACGCCCACCGGCGAGCCGACCGAGGTGGAATCGTTCGACGTATCCCTCAACGGCGACACCCTGACCATGACCGATGACGACGCGGTAGAAGACGATGGGGAGGTCGAGGTAACCGGCACGCTGAGGCTGGTGCTACAGAGGCAGTAGGCAGCTCGCAGCTAGCTGGTGATGACGCGAGCCCCGTCCGGTCTTGACCGGGCGGGGTTCGATGCGTCTGACGGGGGTGGTTTGGAGCCCTGCCTCCCATTAATTTCCGACCAGAATCCCGGGTGGATTTGCCCGGTCAATGAGACATGGAAGAGGGGGGGGCATACGATGAAACTCGTGCGCGCACTTGCAGTTGGAGCCGTTGCGGCCGCGTTCGCCGTGGGCTGCAGCGACAGCACCGGGGCCGGTGACGAGGTCACGGTTGGCGACCTGGTCGGAACCTGGACGGCCACGGAGGTCACCTACACGAACCAGGCCGATCTCGATGAGAGCGTCAACATGATGACGTTCGGCTTCGACCTGACCATCACGGTCGCGGGTGGCGGCAACTTCACCGGCACGATGCAGCAGACGGCCGTGTCGCCCGTCGTGAGCGTCGCGGGGACGATCGTGATCGACGGGAATACGATGACGCTGACGTTCATGCAGCCGCCCTCGGTCGATGCCATCTCGGGCACGTTCACGCTGACTACGGGCGACCCCGACGTGCTGAGGGTGAATGCCGTGGGTGTGCCCTTCGACTTCGGGCTCATCGGCGGCGACCCGGGTGAAGTACCGGCCAACCTGACGCTCGTGATGGAGCGGTAGTAGTACCGGATTTCGTCTGGAAGTGAAGCGGGCCCCGCGAAGACGGGGCCCGCTTTCTTGATGCCTTCGAGCACTCGGGCCCCGTGCTCCTGCTCCTCTTGAGCGCCGTGGCAGGCGCTGATTGGGACGGCGATCCCGTGAGAAGGCCCGTTTCCGTCGATTGTTTGCAGGCCTCCGTAGACCGTTTGCAGGCCTCCTTCGATCGTTTGGAAGCCTCCCCAGATCGTTCGCGAGCCGTACTTCGGTGTGTGCAGCCGTATCTCGCCGTTTGCACACCGTACTTCGCCGTTTGCAGGCGGTATCTCGTCGTTTGGAAGCCTACCCAAGGGCGCGGGAGGCCTACAAACACTCAGGTGAGGCCTGCAAACGGCGTTGTTTTGGCATCCACCCCCACAAGGAGGTATCCCATGCCATGCCTCATCCATCGGCTCGCCCGTGAGATCGTCAGCATGGCATCACACCGCCCGCTTGTCACGCTCTGGCATCCCGGAAATCCGTGAAGAACCTCTCTCTGTAGCGGGTCTGTTGCGAGGGCCAGTGCGCGAGGGGATGTTATACCGGAGCCGCCATGCCGACAATGAGAGTTCTCTCCGCAGCCGACCTGAAGAGCGCCCTGCCCATGCGGGAGGCGATCGACGCGATGCGCGACGCCTTCGGCCAGCTGTCCGGGGGACGCGCGGAGCTGCCCCTTCGCGCGAGCATCACCGTGCCGCGGGAGAACGGCTTGGCTCTGGTGATGTCAGCGCGCTGCGAGGTGCCGTTCGGGCTGGGCGCGAAGTTCGTGACGGTGTATCCCGGCAACCCGGCGGCCGGCCGGCCGCTGGTGCACGGCGCCGTTCTGCTGTTCGATCCCGAGACCGGCGTGCCGGCGGCGCTGCTGGAGGGTACCGCCCTCACGGCGCTCCGCACCGGAGCTGCGAGCGGACTCGCCACCGAGCTGCTCGCGCGCGAGGACGCAACGCGGGTGGCCGTGATAGGGTCGGGGGTGCAGGCGCGCACCCAGCTCGAGGCGGCGTGCTGTGTGCGGCCGGTCGAGTCGGTCGCCGTGTACTCCATCGACCAGCCCGGCGCGGAGCGCTTCGCCCAGGAGATGGCCGGCAGCCGCGGTGTACCCGCTGATGTGCGGGTCGTTGCGTCGGCGCGCGAGGCGGCCCGCGAGGCGGACATCGTCTGCACGGCCACATCGTCTGTCGAGCCGGTGCTTGGTCCCGACGACGTAGCCTCCGGAGTCCACATCAACGCCATCGGCTCGTTCACGCCAGAGATGCTGGAGATCGATCCAGCACTGATCGGCGGAGCGCGGGTGTTCGTGGACCAGCGTGAGGCTTCGCTCGCGGAGTCGGGCGAGATCATCGCAGCCGTGCGGGACGGTCTGATCGAGGAGCGGGAGCTGTTCGAGCTCGGCGAGATAGTGAACGGAGAGGTTCGCGGCCGCGTGGATGACGCCCAGATAACGCTGTTCAAGTCGGTTGGTGTGGCGGTGCAGGACCTGTGTGCCGGGGCGCGGGCGCTGGAGCGGGCGGCCAGGGAGGGGTTGGGGGCGGAGGTCGAGCTCTGACCCGGAGGCCGCCGAACGACGCTGGGGCGAGGATCGGGCGATGGCGGCAGCCTATTTGTGATGCCGGCGCGGGCGCAGCGGCGGCGGATCAGCCCTGCGGAAGCCGCCGATTTCGGACAGATGGAATCGCCATTCCGTGCCCTGCATCTAGCGGAGCCATTCAACGGGCAGTACGATTGCGGTTTGCCAGCCTCGAGGGGCTGCATGGTGGACATCTCGGCGCGGCTGCGAGACAGCTTGGGGGGACGCTACGAGATCGAGCGTGAGCTCGGTCGTGGGGGGATGGCTTTAGTCTTCCTCGCGCGTGACCTCAAGCACGAGCGCCCGGTAGCGATCAAGGTCATCCGTCCCGAGCTGAGCGCATCCCTCGGAAGCGATCGCTTCCTGCGCGAGATCAAGATTGCCGCCAAGCTCCAACATCCCCACATCGTTCCGCTGTATGACTCCGGCCAGGCCGATGGTCTGCTCTACTACGTGATGCCGTACGTGGAGGGCGAAGCGCTGCGGGAGCGGCTGAAGCGTGAGAAGCAGCTTCCCCTGGAGGACGCGCTGCAGATCAGCCGCGACATGGCCGCGGCGTTGGGCCATGCACACAGCCACGGAGTCGTCCACCGCGACATCAAGCCGGAGAACGTTCTCATCTCTGGCGAACAGGCGATGGTCGCCGACTTCGGCATCGCGCACGCCGTGAGCGAAGCCGGCGGTGAGACCCTCACCGACTCGGGCATGGTGATAGGGACTCCGGCCTACATGAGCCCGGAGCAGGCGACCGGCGAGCACGAGCTCGACTCGCGCAGCGACATCTACTCGCTCGGCTGCGTCCTGTATGAGATGCTGGCCGGCGAGACCCCTTTCACCGGCCCCAGCGGGCAGGCCATCATCGCGCGCCACGTCAGCCAGCCGCCTCCGTCGCTGCGCATCGTGCGGCCGAGCGTGCCGCTCTCGGTCGAACGCGCCCTCGAGAAGAGCCTCGCCAAGGTTCCTGCAGACCGCTATGCCACCGCGCATCAGTTCTCGCAGGCGCTGACGCGGGTGTCGGCGGCGGTGAGCCTGCGGAGGGTGAAGCGGTGGGTTTGGGCGACAACGTGGAGTACAGCCGCGGTCGTGGTGCTGGCGTTCGTGGCGTTGGTGGTGTGGCCGGGTGTGTTCAGAGGGGAGAGTCTGCGGCCGGGGTATTTCGTGGTCGGGTCGCTCGTCGAGCCGGGCGCGGTTCAAGACACATACGTGCACCGAGGCTTGGTTGAGGCTCTTCGCCAGGCGGTGCGGCAGCTGCCGGATGCGACGCTCGAAGAGAGCACTCGAGTCAATAGCCAACGCCAGGAGCGGGGTGAGCCCCAGACGATCGGCGATTGGCTGGAAATCACGCGCAGGCTCGGCGCGGCCGAGCTCGTATTGCTGTCCATCACATCAGCGGGCGACTCGACGCAGGTGGAGGTGCACCGGTTTGATGCCCGCACGGGGGAGTCGCTAGGACGGGCACTTCCCGTGATGTTTGCGGGGCAGGTGGACCCGAACACAGTGATTGAGGAGCTGGCCGAGCGACTGTTCGACATGCCGCCCAATTCCATCACGTTGCCGGTGTACGGCAGCGAGGAGGCGGTACGCGAGTACAATGCTGGTGCAATCGCGCTCGCGGCCTTCGACTTCAGGAAAGCCGAGGGTCACTTCCTCCGCGCCCTGGACCTGGATCCGGGTCACGCGAAGGCGAGTCTGTGGCTTGCCCAGGTTCGGATGTGGGCGGGGGATCCTCCCGATAGCTGGCTGGCTGCGGCGCAAAGAGCGGCCGAGAGCGAGCGCTTGGCGGCAGACGTGGACGAGGCCGCCCGAGCTCGGGCGCTCTTTCTCCTGGCCAGTAAGCAGCTCCCTCAGGCTTGCGCACTCTACGACAGCCTCGTGAATGAGAGCCGCACGAGCTTCCACGCCTGGTACGGATTGGCGGAGTGCCACCGGAGCGATCACATCGTCGTGCCCGATTCCGCGAGTCCCTCAGAATGGCGGTACCGCACCAGCTTCGGTGAAGCTGCGGACGCCTATGAACGGGCCTTCGATCTGGCGCCGTCGTTCGCGTTCGCCTGGAAGCAGAGCGTGCTCGTCCGGCTCGACAGCGTGCTCTTCACCCAATCGAACATGATCCGTATGGGCCTCCCGTTGTCTCCGGACACCGGATACTTCGGGGCCTTTGTGTCGCTCATCGATGACACGTTGGCCTTCGTTCCCTATCGCCTCACTGACGTGCTGAACGCCGAAACCCGGGCCGGCCCACTCAGGCATCGTGAAGCTGTCCAGCAGAGCCAGGAGCGGCTCGGCCGGATCGTGCGCTCGTGGCACGGTGCATTCCCCGATTCCTCGGCGCCCAACTGGGCGTTGGCGCGGACCCAGGAGCTCGAGTTCCAGTTGGACGGCCGCGGTGAAGCGTTGGAAACGGTTCGCCATGCCGGTGAGGCTGCCCATACGGCGGGGGACTCCCTCAATGCGGCCCTTGTCGAGACGCGCGTGCTGCTGAAGCTCGGGCGCTTCGATGAAGCGCGGGTGAGAGCGCTGTCAGTGCTGGACTGGTGGGATGCGCCGACCGCAGAGCACGCCCGGGAGATGATCGGATTGGCAACACTGGTTGGGTGGCCCCGGCGCGCGGCTGACTTGAGTGAGGCCAGTGCGTCTCTGCTGCACCACGATCTTGGTGAGCCCGTTCGGGACTTGCCGATGCCGGTATTGCGACGCCGACAGCGCCTCATGGCGTACGCGGCTGTTGGTGCGCCGTCGGACAGCATCAATGCCCTGACGGTTTCCACTGAGGACCTCCTCCGCGCACAGGAGAGTGCCGGGACGGCGGATTGGCTGCGATGCCGGCTAATCGGCCAACCGCTCCAGTATGCCTACCCGGTGACCGGGCAGGTTACTGGCGACACGACGTGTTGGGGGACTAGCTACATCCTGAAGATGCAGTGGAGCGCCAACACGGGTGATACGGCTGGAGTAGTGGAGTCGATTCGGTGGTTGGATGACGTGCGAAGCGATCAGCGCCCCGGGGATGCGGCGATCGACGGTGTGTACCAGGAAGCCTGGGTGGCGCTGCAGGTCGGCGACACCGCGTGGGCCACTAGTCACCTCGATCTTGCGTTGGCAGCACTCGAGACATCGGGGCTGGACCTACTGCGACAGCCGGAGCAGGCGGCGGGCCTCGTGCGAGCCATGGCACTGCGGGCGGAGCTCGCTGCCGCAGCAGGCGATGAACGCACGGCGCGGCAGTGGGCGGAGCCGGTTGTCGCGCTGTGGGGGGAGACTCGTGAAGCGGAATTGCAGGAAGTTATCGCGAGGATGCGGGAGGTGAGTGGGTCTTAGCGGGTCTGTGAAACCCGCGTACTGCAGCGTCGCAAGGGGGGACCATGAGTACTACAGGAGTGTGTCAGTTCGTTCGAGGGCTCCGTCTGTCGGCAGGATGCCGCCTTGCAGCGCGGGCGAGTCTCGTGACCGCGGTGCTCATTTCGCTAGGCGGAATGACTGAGCTCTGGGGTCAGGGGACTCCGTCATGCAACCTCAATCCGCGGGTGCCGGTGCAGCAGCAGGTTGATGCGATTCGTGAGTGTGCCATTGAGCTCAACGATTCCGGAGCCTTCGAGAGCGGCATTGCCGGAACCAATGACCAGCAGTGGTTGGATGAAGGAGTGCCGCCGAAGTTCAACTGTATCGGGTCTCTCTGGGCGGAGAAGCGAGCCCACACGAACTCGATGTCGGATCTCGGCTCGCCGCGCGACGGAGGTGGCCGGGTCACGCTGAAGGTCTTGATCGAGCAGGGCCCCGGCGCGGAAGAGTGCACCGGGTACCATCAGGGTCCCGTTAAGCTCCCGCTCGGTGTGAGCTACGTCTTCGTCTACAGCCTCGGCAACCTCCAGCCCAATGGCAAGAAGCCAGCCCATATTGTCATAGTTCCGGAGTCGCCGGAGGAACAGGCGAAGTTCGCCCCTATGCACGTTTGCTGGCATGAGCAGTACGGCTACGAGCACGCGCATGCCCGGTGGCTGCACGATCCGAAAGACGCAAGGGGATGGTGGACCTGCGTCCACAATGGGTGCTGCAACATGCCGTGAGCCGGTGTCACATCAGCCGCTCGGATAAACTAACGCCCGCTGAGGTTCCGCCTCAGCGGGCGTTGGCCTTTCTGGCCCAGCGGCCGCCATCGGCTACACTTGGGTCCTACACTCTGGCGATGAGCCCCAGCCACCCCTATTCTTGCCTTCACCCATCCACGCTCCCGGAGCCTCATTGGACCTTCTCGAGCAGCTGAAGTCCAGTCTCGAATCCCGCTACAGCATCGAGCGCGAGCTCGGGCGTGGCGGGATGGCCATCGTGTACCTCGCTCGGGATACCAAGCACAACCGCAAGGTAGCGATCAAGGTACTCCGCCCCGAACTGAGCGCGTCCATCGGGGCCGAGCGGTTCCTGCGCGAGATCGAGATCGCCGCCGGCCTGCAGCACCCTCACATCCTACCGCTCTACGACTCCGGCGAAGCGAACGACCTCCTCTACTACGTCATGCCGTACGAGGAGGGGGAGACTCTTCGCGAACGACTGGATCGTGACAAGCAGCTTGCGTTCGACGAAGCCATATCGATTTGTCGCGACGTTGCGAAGGCATTGAGCCACGCGCACAGCATGGGCGTCGTGCATCGCGACATCAAGCCGGAGAACGTGTGGCTGACCGGAGGGCAGGCGCTCGTAATGGACTTCGGGATTGCCCGGGCGCTGACGGCGGCCGGCGGAGAGACTCTCACCGAATCTGGCGTTGCGATCGGCACACCGGCGTACATGAGTCCCGAGCAGGCGGCGGGCTCCACAGACCTCGATGCGCGCAGTGACATCTACACCCTCGGCTGCGTGCTCTACGAGATGCTTGCGGGGGAGACTCCGTTCACCGGACCCACGGCACAGGCGATCATCGCTCGGCACATCAACGAGCGGCCGCCTTCCCTCAGCGTAGTTCGGCCAACCACGCCACCTGCAATCGAGGGAGCACTCGACATCGCGCTGGCGAAGGTACCGGCGGACCGGTTCAGCACTGCAGCCGAGTTCGTGGAGTCACTCGCGCGGCGCAGCGTGCCCCAGGTGGTGATTTCCGCACTGCGGAAGCGACGCCGCATCGAGCTGTTCATCGCTGCCGTCGCAACGGCCTTCGTGGCAGCAGGCGCCGTCGCATTCTGGCCCCGTGCGACAGCGTCCCTCGCCGACTTCAGCCGGATTGCGGTTCTCTACTTCGACGACCGCAGCGACGATCAATCGCTCGGGTGGCTGGCGGACGGGATCACCGAAGACCTGATCGACCGTCTGGGCACCGTGCAGGGTCTCGACGTGATATCCCAGAGCGGAGTCAGGCAGTACTCAGGGAGCAGTGCGACCACCGACAGCATCGGTCGCGCGTTGGACGTCGGGCTGCTGGTCTCCGGCGCGGTGGAGCCGATCGGCGACACGGTCCGTGTGGCGGTGAGGCTCATCGACGCGGCAAGTGCGGTGCTCATCGATCGCTTTGCAGTCGGTCGGCAGCGATCCGAGGTGCTGGAGCTGCGGGAGGACGTGACCCTCGAGGTCGAGCAACTGCTGCGGGCGAGTATCGGACAACACGTGAGGCTCGAGCAGCAGCGTCGGGAGGCGGACAACGACGAGGCCTGGGAACTGACGCAGCGGTCGAGAGAGCTGCGTGGCGACGCTCTGACACTCGTGGTCGCCGGCGACTTCGACGCTGCATCGGACAGGATAGACCAGGCTGACTCGTTGCTCGTGCTCGCCGAGGCGCGGAGTCCTGACTGGCCCGTGCCCATCTATGAGCGCGGTCGTTTGCAGTGGGAGCGGGTGCGGCTCGCCATGGGTGCCGACCCCGCAGCGGGTGTAACACGGCGAGACGAGCTCTCCGACTGGCTGTACCTAGGCCTCGCCGAGGCAGAGCGCGCTCTGGGAAGGGACCCTGAGAGCATTCGGGCGCTGGCCCTGAGAGGTGAGCTGCTCTTGCGCCTGTCCTACTTTGCGGACCTGGCCGCAGCAGACACTCTTCTGGACGGCGCGCATCGCGATCTCATGACGGCAACCGGGAGGGACCCGTCGTACGCGCACGCGTGGTACGTACTCAGCCAGGTTCATGAACTGAGGGGGAGCGCCGCGGAAGCGGAGCTAGCAGCTCGCAAGGCTCTCGACACGGATGTGTACGCTCGTGAGGCGCCGGGTGCATTCACGCTCCTCTATTTCGGGGCGCTTTATCGCGAGGGATTTGCCGAGGCGAGAGAGCACTGCCGCCAGGGCCGCCGGCGCTTTCCAAGCGATCCCAACCTCCTGGAGTGTGAGCTTACCCTGCTCGCCTGGTCCGGTGAGGGGCGCGCTGATGTGCGGCGCGCATGGGCGCTTCAGGTGGAGCTCGACACTGTGATCGCCATCAGCCACGGACGGCTGCACCGGCGTCTATACGTGGCCGCCGTCCTGGCCCGGTCCGGCATGGCCGATAGTGCCCGCAGCGTGATGTCCCGGACCGATGACCTCGCAGCAACCGGGCCGGCCATTGGACTGCAGCCCGTCGAAGCGTACATCTGGACGCTACTCGGCGAAGAAGACAGGGCCATCTCGTTGCTCTCGGACTGGTTCGAGCAGGACCCGGAGGGGCGAGACTACTGGGGGAGCCATCCGTGGTTTCGCGCGCTACGCGATCTGCCGGAGTTCTCCTCCCTCGTTTCGCCCTGACATAACGGTTGCCTTCCGCATGGAGAGCGAGGGGCCGGTCCCCGAGCGGACCGGCCCTTGTCGCGCCTATGCTCAGCGGTCGAGCTCCTACCGGTCCCTCATGAACTCCGCTCTGATGATCTCGTCGCGGAGCCGCTTGGCATAATCCACGCCGTAAGACCCCGAATAGTACGGAGCCGCGAACCGGTCGAACGCGGCCACCCCGACGAACATTGCGTCAAAGTCACGGGGGAGGGTCAAGGGGAAAGAGCGGCCGTCGGTGGTCGTCACGGTCAGTGTGATGCTGTCGATTTCCACTGGCCGCAGTGCTGGGAGTCCAAGCCTGCCGGAACACACGTATCGGCTGTAGGGTCGCTTCAAATGGAAGCAGATGACTGTGCGCTCTCTATCGCTTCCAAAATCAGGGGGCGTCACGTACGGACCCGAGAGAAGATGGCCCTCCACGCTCGGCGCGTCCCGTGGGTCATCGTACACGCCGGCGATCTCGTGAGGGAACACCGTGTCGGCGAGGATCCAGACTGGCTGCCCTGTCCTGAACGCGTCCGCGGCTTCACCGAAGCGCATTGCCAGGGAACCACGAATCGCAGGGTGATCCGGCGGCACCGCTTCCTGCGCCAAGGTGAGAGTTGCGGAAGCTGCACTCAATACAACCAACGCAACAACGAGGCGAGCCAGGCGTGCGGGTGTGGGGGCTTCTGTCAGCATCGTCGCGCCTCCGGCTGGGGGTGTGTGTCGTGACAGCCGGAAAAGCTATGACCCGTGGTGCCGTGCCGCTAGAGACGCCGCCCCCTACCCCCCCACCATACCAGCCACCAGCTCCCCTGCTCTCGCCTGCCGCTCCTCGGGGACCTTGGCGAGCGCCCGCATGACGGCCTCCTCCATGTACTCCGGCACCTCGGGCCGCACGACGCGCAGCGACGGTGGGCGCTCCTTCACCTGGCGCGCCATGATGGCCTGTGCTGTGCGCCCGGTGAAGGGCGCCTCGCCGGCCAGCATCTCGTAGATGACGCAGCCCAGAGCGTAGATGTCGCTGCGGTGGTCGATATCGCCCCGGCCGGAAGCTTGC
>Ga0255055_10000416_pt1 | contig 33149 bp, 26 predicted proteins | sample JV7_2_27_MG_FD_188633 | JGI IMG/M metagenome (GOLD analysis project Ga0255055, IMG submission 188633) | Seawater microbial communities from Jervis Inlet, British Columbia, Canada - JV7_2_27 | ecosystem: Environmental > Aquatic > Marine > Inlet | place: Canada: British Columbia | collected...
TGCACCGGGTGCTCCTTGGCACGCTCCACCGTGCCGATCCCCGTCGCCGTCACCGCGAACGGAAGATCCGTCCCCGCACGCCAGTGCCACCCCCGCACCGGATGCTTCGGACTCCCCATGGTGCCGAACTCGGCCTCGCGACCGTCGGCCGGGAAGAGCATCGCGCAGGCGTCGGGGTACACGTTGATGTCGCTGATCAGACGCGAGGGCCGCAACACCCCCCACTCGAGCCGCACCGCCACACCGCCGGTACCGGCCGCGGCGCGCACCCGCACCTCACCGATCGCGCCCCGGGGACGATCCCGCCAGGATACCTGCACGTAGGCCGAGGGCAGACGGTCGAGCGGCGTCGGCTCGATGGGAACCACCGCCTCCTCGGCGCGGCCCCACTCCGCAGCGTCGGGAGCCAGCAGCTTCTCGAGACCCACCTCGACCTTGCACACCTCGATACTCACGACTTCGACAGCCATCACCACACCTCCTCCCGCACCCTCTCCACCTCGACGGCCACCTCCTTGGGGATGTTGTTCATCGAGAGGTACGCCCCCCGGTACTGGAGGTGCCCGTAGCCACCGACCATGTTGTTCGGCTTCAGCGGGTTGGCCCCCACGTCGTTCTGGGTGGCGCCGTCGGGGAACTGGTAGCCCTCCCAGGCGTGGTAGCAGATCAACGTGCCCGGCTGCACGGCCGGAGAGATCTTCGCCCACAGCGTGAACTCGCCCACGTCGTTGTAGACCCGAATCCGGTCGTGGTCGGAGACCCCCCGCTCCCGGGCGTCGTCCTCGCTCAGGTAGGCGACCGGCGCGCCCCGCTGCAGGCGCAGCAGCGGCTGGTTGGCGCGCATGATGGAGTGCTGGCTCCAGCGGTTGTGGCCGCCGGTGAGACGCAGCGGATAGGGGCCGCCGGCCGGAACCGGCTCCTTGTGCACGGCCAGCTGCTCGCCCACCTCGAGGTACCACTCGTGGTCGATGTAGAACTGCTGGCGGCCGGTGAGCGTCGGCCAGGGGGTCTTGTGCTTGTGGAACCAACCGAACTGGTTCATCGGCTCGCTGTAGTCGAAGTCGCTCATCATGCAGCCGAGCATCATGGCCAGCTCGAGCCCGGCGACCTTCTCGATCTTGACCATGCCGTCCTCGACCGCCTTCTGCCACGGCTGCTCACCGAGGTCGGTGTGCCGGGTGACGCCCGAGTTCCGCATGATGTAGTCGAGCGCCGCCGTCTCGCCCTTCTCGCCCTCCACGTAGGCGCCGTCGACGGTGAGCCACTCGTAGAAGTTCTCCAGGGTGTGTTCTTCACCGAGGTGGTCGGTGAATCCCTTGACGCCTCGGGCCCTGGCGCGCTCCTGGATCTTCCTGGCGAGGCCCATCATGATGTCCCACTCGTGCTTGGACTCGTAGAGGGGAGCCACCGCCCGGTCCCCTACCACCACGTAGGGGATGTAGGACATCACGTACTTGATGCCAGGCTTCTCGTAGTAGCCGCAGGCGGGAAGAATGTAGTCGGACCACATCCCCGAGGTCGACATCCGGAAGTCGCAGGTGACGATGGTGTCGAGGCTCTTCCAGAGGCTGTCGCGAATGGTCCTGGCATTCGGCCATCGGCGGAGAGGATTGGGGCCGGAGTAGTACAAGAACTTGGGGCGCTTGGGTGGCTTCGGCCGGATCGGCTGCCACTCCTTCTCGATGATCTCCTCCATGTACTCGGAGACCGGACGGGGAAGCGCCGGATCCGCGTAGGCATCCCGCCCCGCAGCCTCGGCGAACTTCGGATCGTGGGCGTAGAGCCAGGGGATCAGCGGCGTGGACCGCATCCTCTGGCTCATCAGCCAGGTCATCAGCTTGGAGATGTTCTGCATCTGGGGATGCTCCATCGGAACCTGCATCCGCGGCTCGGTCTGGAGCTGCTCGCCCATCCCCAGGAGAACCATGCCCGGCATCGGCCACCAGGTCGACACCTTGATGCCCGAGCCCGGCTTCCCACCCGAGTTGCCGGTCAGCGCCATCAGGTAGACCATCCCGCGCTGGAAGAGATCCGAGTGGTAGTGCTTGCAGGCGCCCCAGGAAGCGAAGATCATCGAGGAGCGAGCGGCCGCCATCTCCCGCGCCACGCAGCGGATGTTGCTGGCCGGCACGCCCGTGATCTCCGCGGCACGCTCGGGCGTGTACTCGGCGAGAGTCGCGCGCAGCAGCTCGAACACCGGACGCACCCGGACCCGACTGCCGTCCAACAGACGCACCTTGTGGGCCCCCTCGAGTGCCGGGTCCGTCTCCTCGCCCAGCGCGATCGTCATCACCTCCGAGCCCCAGGTGCCCGTCGCGAGCTGCTTGCGTCCCTTGGCGGCGTTCCAGAAGTAGAACTGCTCGTCGGAACCGCCCTCCACGACATCACACTCGCGAAGGAACCGGCCGTTGTCGTCACGCACCAGGAAGGGAAGATCGGTCTGCTCCTTCAGATACGCGACGTCGTGAAGACCCTCATCCACGATCACGTGCGCCATGCCTAGCGCCAGCGCGGCGTCGGTTCCCAGGCGGACGTTGAGCCAGCGGTCGGCGTGGAGCGTGGAGGGGCTGAAATCGGGACACACCGCCACGATCTTGGCGCCGCGGTAGCGCGCCTCGTAGAGGAAGTGCGCCTCCGGCTGCCGCGTGTAGTTCGGATTGCCCAGCCAGATGAAAATATAATCGGAGCGGAACCAGTCGTCGGCGGTCCCCTCGCTCATGTAGGTGCCCCAACTCTGGATCAGACCCACCGGCAGGTCGCCGACCCCCGCCCAGGAGTCGATGTTGTTGGCAGCCAGGCCCCTCAGAAACAGGAACATTTCGAGCGGCGTGGCGATGCCGTTATCGACGTTCGTGGTGCCCTGGTCGAACATGATGCAGTCGTGGCCGTCTTCGGTGATGACGTCGATCAGCTTGTCGGCGATCTCCTCGAGCGCCTGGTCCCAGCTGAGACGCTGCCAGCGCCCCGAGCCCCGCTCTCCGACGCGCTTCATCGGGTAGCGGATCCGGGTGGGGTCGTACATCTGCGCGCTGTAGGCGCAGCCCGCCGTGCAGCCCCGGGGATTGAAGTCGGGGATGTCGGGGAACTCCTGCGGGTAGTTGGCGTTCTGCTCCTCGCGCCAGACGATGCCGTCCTTCACATAGGCGTCGAACGAGCAGGTGGAGATGCAGTTGACGCGAAGGTGGGAGACGTGGACGACGTCGTCCCAGGTCCACTCGTCGCGGTAAACGTCTTCCCAGCCCCGATACTGGTAGGGACGGGACATCAGGTCGTCGAGGCGAGCCTCGGGATCGACCTGCGCGAGACGGCGTAGACCCGGCATGGACGAGACACGGGTATCAGGCACGACCAGACTCCCTATCTTTTGACTTGACCGAACATACTACCTGAGTGTAATCTAGTACTCAAGTTTGATTTAATACCTTGGTTCAATTGAGGCCGCGATCGAGCTTCGGCTGCTTCGGACTCCCAGCGCGGCGAGAGGGTGCCGATGGATCCCCAAGCGAAGCCTCCTTCGCGACGCGAGCGAAAGAAGGAGCGCACGCGGCAGGAGGTCTACGCGGCGGCGATGAAGCTCTTCGCCGAACGCAGCTACCACCAGGTCACCGTCGAGGAGATCTGCGAGGAAGCCGACGTCGCCCGCACCACCTTCTTCGCCCATTTCCCATCGAAGTCGGCCCTGCTCCTGGAGTACAGCCGGGGTATCGTGGCTCGCTTCCGCGAGTCGCACTGGGACTCGGAGGCGACCGCCACGGAGCAGCTGCACGCGCTCGCCACGCTGGTGATGGAGAGCTGGTTCGCGCAGGCCGAGGTGATGGGCGCCATGCTGGTGGAGTTCTCGCTGCCCACGGCCGCCCGGCTGGAGAGGAGCAAGGAGGCGAACCCGATCCTCGAACTCGTCGAGGACATCATCCGCCGCGGCCACGCCCGGGGCGAGTTCCGTCCGGGCATCGCAGCCGACGTCGCGGCGCACGCTTTCCTGAGCACGGGCTCCATCGTGCTGGCTGCCGCTGCCGAGCGGCGAGCCGAGCTCAGCCCCGAGGAACTCCGCGATGAATTCCTCGACTGGACGCTCCACGGCATGGCTCACATAGACTGAAACGAGCAGGAGCAACATTGGCCAAAAAGACCAAAGCAGCACCCGGGTTCGAGCGGCACCAGATCGAGGACTTCCGCATCACCGAAGAGCCCTTCTACCTCCCCATCGCGAACGAGGTCGAGCTCTTCGAAACCGCCTATGAAAAACAAATCCCCGTACTTCTCAAAGGCCCCACGGGCTGCGGGAAGACCCGCTTCATCGAGTACATGTCGTGGCACCTTCACCGCCACGTCGGCAACCGGGAGGAAGAGGGCGTCCCCCTCATCACCGTCGCCTGCCACGAGGATCTCACCGCCTCCGACCTGGTGGGCCGCTACCTGCTGGAGGGCGACGAGACCCGCTGGATCGACGGTCCTCTCACCCGGGCCGTCAAGGTGGGCGCGATCTGCTATCTCGATGAGATCGTCGAGGCGCGCAAGGACACGACGGTCCTGATCCACCCGTTAGCCGACTACAGGCGACTGCTTCACATCGAGAAGCGCGGCGAGGTGCTGGAGGCGGCGGAGGGCTTCTTGCTGGTGCTGTCCTACAACCCGGGCTACCAGTCGGCACTGAAGGACCTGAAGCACTCCACCCGCCAGCGCTTCATCGCCATCGAGTTCGGCTATCCCTCGCGCCGGCAGGAGGCCGAGATCGTCTCGGCCGAGTCCGGCTGCACACCAGAAGTGGCCCTCGATCTGGCGAAGCTGGCCGAGAAGGTGCGCCACCTGAAGGACCACGGCCTGGGCGAGGGCGTGTCGACGCGGCTTCTCGTCTACGCCGGGAAGCTGATCTCCAGTGGCATTAGCCCACTCAGCGCGTGCCAGACTGCGATCGCGTGGGTCCTCAGCGACGACGTCGAGCTCCAGCGCTCCGTCGAAGAGGTCGTCACCTCCATCTTCGAGGAATGAGGCCGTGCACCCGCGGCAGCGAACATGAGCCACGCCGCAGAGCTGATCGAGCGCCACGCAGCTGAGCTTCGCGTCATCGCCCACACCCTCCCCGAGCGATTCGCCGAAGCCGCAGGCGCGTTGGAGGAACCCCTGGGCCAGGCGGGTCTCCGCGAATGGGCGCGCATCGGCCTCGAGCTGGCCCGGCTCTCGCGCCCCTCATCCGAGGTGGCGGTGGCGTTCTTCGAGGCCAGCCCCGCTGTCGGCCGCCTCGGCATCGCGGCCCTCTCGAGGTGGGCGGAGATCTCGGCCGGCCTGGCCGATCGAGCACCCCGGGCTGCCGCCGCCTTCATCGAGGCCACGCCGGCGGCCCTCGCGCATCTCGAGCCCCAGGAGCTCGAGGCGTGGGCCGGGCAGGGGCGACGGCTGTGCAGGGGTAGCTGGAAGTCGGCCAAGCTGGCGGTGGACTTCTTCCGTATCGGCCCCGGACTCCTCGAGTCACTCTCACTGCGGGCGCTCGATCGGCTCGTCGATCTCGTGGGCCAGCTTGCACAGCGCTCACACGAGATGGCTTCGCTCTGTCTGCACGACTCCCCGCCACTGCTGGCCCGGCTGGCCGAGAACGACCGCGAGCCGTTCCTCGCCTTTGCACAGGGACTGTTCAGCGCCTCGTGGGTGGATACGCATCCGTGCTTCGAGCGGGGGCCGGGGCTGCTCGAGGCAGTCCGGCCCACCCAGCGAAGCGGCCTTCTCGAGCTGGCCGCAGCCGCGGCTTCTGTATCGGGCGGCGAGGGCTTCTCGCTGTTCGTCGCCTCTTCCGAGGCACTCGCCACTCTCGATCCGGAAGAGCAAGCCGAGGTGATCGCGTTCGCCCAGCGGCTGGCACCCCACGGCGCCAGGGCGGCGATCGAGTCGGTGATCTCCGCCGCGAAGGTGCGCGAACGCCTCACCCCCGTGCAGGCGAGGCGCTGGTCCGAAGCCGGTCTCGAGTTGTTGACCGAAGGAGAGTCCACGGAGAGAGCCGAGAGCTACTTCCGGATCGAGTCGGTACTGGCCGAGGAGATGCTGGGCAGGCTCACGCCACGGGTCGAGCTGGTCAGCGTCGGCAGTGTCCTCCGCCTCTACGCCAAGGCGCTCACCGGTGAGCAGGTGCTCGTACACCCGAGCGGATCGCTGATCCGCCGGAACATCGGCTGGGCCACGGAGGCGGTGACGACAGATGGCCTCTCGATCTTCCTGCCGCCTGCGGTCGATCTCTTCGGGGACGAGTATGCGAACTTCCAGGTGTACAAGGTGTACACCACGCACCAGGTCGGACGGCTCGAGTTCGGCTCCTTCCGCTACCGCTTCGGCGTCGATGGCGAACATCTTCCGTCGACCGTCCTGGATCGCGAGCGGCAGAAAGTCGAACTCGAAGGGGCCAAACCAAAGGCGCGTTGCGATCGGTCCACCGACGCCGAAGGTTCCTCGTCCCCCGCGGGCAACTCGATGCAGCGCTTCTTCGACCTCTTCGACGACCGCAGGCTGGCCTCGGAGCTCTTCGCCCTGGTCGAGGACACCCGAATCGACGCCTGCGTGAGGGGCGAGTACCCGGGCGTCCGCCACTGGCTTCACCGCCTTCAGAGACGCGAGGCCGAGCGGCGCGCCGACGTGCGGCGGATGGCGCTGCGCCAGGCATTCGTCGAAAACCTGCTGCGAGCCGCTCTCGGCCGGCTGGACACCATCCGCTGGCCCGTGGGCCTGGCCGCCCGACTCGAGCGGGCGGTTGCCACGCTGCGAGTGGTGGAGCGAGCCGGCGCCACGGTGCAGGACGCCGCCGAGGTGGCCGCTCTGCTCTACGACCTGGCGATGGCGATCCCGAACCTGCCGCCGCAGCTGGTGACCGGCGACTGGCATGAGCTCGACGAGGACGCGGTCCGAAGGGCGTCCGCTCTGCCCGACATCGGACTCCCCGCGGCGGAAGAACGGTTCGAAGGCGAGGAGGTCCCCTACCAGAGCCCCGAGCAGCCCCAGTACCGCGGCGACTTCAAGCCCGAGCTGGTGCAGCTGCTGGACGAGCTGACCGACCCGCGAGGGGCCGCCGAGGACGGGACGCCGCTCACCCGGGAGCAGATCCTCGAGCTGCTCGAGAGCTCAGCCGAGATCGAGCTCGCCGATCAGGCCGACGACCACCCACGCGACATCGACGCGCTGCTCGCCAACATCGAGCACGAGGCGGCGGACCGCGCGGAAGACACTGGTGAAGACGCCGGTGACGACTCGGGTGAAGCGATCGAGTGGTTCCACTACGACGAGTGGGACTTCCGCGCCAACGACTACCGACCCGACTGGTGTCGCGTCGGTGAGCGCACCGCCGCCGAGGGCGAGACCGACTTCTACGACGACACACTCCGCCGCTACCACGGTCTCGTGGTCGAGACCCGCCGCCAGTTCGAGCGAATGCGGCCCGAGTCCTTCCGCCGGCTCAAGCGATTGGAAGACGGCCACGAGATCGACCTCGATCAGGCCATCGACTTCCACGCCGACAAGAAGGCCGGAGCCGGACCGCTGGCCCGATTCTACACGCGGCGCAACAAGATCAACCGCGATGTCGCGGTGGCCTTCCTGCTCGACATGTCGGGATCGACGAGCGAAGAGATCGTCTCGCCGGCTGCGCTTTCGGTCGCACCGGGTGGCTCGAGAGCCCGCAACGCCTCGGAGAGATCGGCCAGTGGCGAGAAGCGAATCATCGACATCGAGCGCGAGTCGACGGTACTGGTGGTCGAGGCCCTAGAGGCGATCGGCGACGCCTATGGCATCTACGGCTTCTCCGGCCACGGCCGCGAGAACGTCGAGTTCCACGTCATCAAGGAACTCGACGAGTCGTTCGACGACGCCGTACGCCGGCGGATCGACAAGATCGAGCCGATCCGCTCCACGCGCATGGGCCCGGCCATCCGCCACGCCATCACCAAGCTGAACGACTACGACGCCAAGGTGAAGATCCTGATTCTCGTCTCGGACGGCCGCCCCCAGGACGAGGAGTACGGCCGCGAACGCGGCGAGAAGGAGTACGCCGTTCACGACACCAAGCGGGCGCTCCTCGAGGCGAAGCGGCAACGCATCACGCCGTTTCTCATCACCGTCGACAGCGCCGGCCACGACTATCTGCGGAACCTCTGTGACGACATGGGCTACGAGCTGGTCGTCGACATCGAGTCACTCCCCCGCCGGCTCCCAAGGCTCTACCGTCACCTCGCCACCGAGTAGGGACCTTCCGCATTCCCTCCGCTCAGCCCGGCACCGGGGGGATCGAACGCTCCCGGAGACGAACGGTTTACTTTCGGCCATACTCAGCCGCATGGAATTTGAAATCCGACTCCTCGTCCAGGACGATCTCGAGCAGGCGTTCCGGCTCGACCAGCAGGCCTTCGATACTCCGGAGAAGCACCGCGATCTCTGGATGAAGCGGGCCCTGCCTGAGCGCACGCACGGGGCCTTCGCCGACGGTCGCCTGGTGGCCACGACGCACGTCCACGCCTTCGGCCAGTTCTTCGGAGGGCGCTCGGTGCCGATGGGCGGCGTGGGTGGCGTCGCTGTCGCCCCCGAGCACCGCGGCAAGGGTCTGGCCCGCCGCATCATGACCGAAGCGCTCCAGGCCATGCGGGCCCGCGGCGAGGTCATCTCGGCGCTCTTCCCCGCGACGACGACGCTCTACCGCGGCGTCGGCTACGAGCTGGCCGGCGCCGCGGTCTGGCATCAGGTATCGCCGCGAGCGCTGCGCGAGCAGCGCGGGGCAAACGCCCTCGAGACGCGCCGAGTCGAGAAAGGCGATGACCCGACGGGGATGCGCGGCTGCTACGAACGCGTCGCGCCGGAAATCAACGGCTGGCTGGATCGCGACGACCGGCGCTGGCAGGCACTCTGGGAGTGGTGGCACGCGGGGCACTACGTCTACGCCTGCGAGAACCCGGGAGGCGAGGTCGAGGGCTACCTCGTGTATCGCCACGAACCCACCCCTCCCGGGGCTCGCGGCGACTACGGCGTGCGCGTCGAGCAGATCGTCGCAACCACCCCCGAGGGACTCCGGGCCGTGTGGTGGACACTCGCCTCTTCCGCCTCGCTCGTCGACGCCGTCACCTTCACGGCCTCGCCCGAGGACGCGCTCCTGCTGCTGATGCCGGAGCAGCACATCTCGGTCCGCGGGCAGGTGCGCTGGTTGCTCCGTATCGTCGATGCCCAGGCCGCGGTCGCGCTCCGCGGTTACCCGCCGTCGCTGGAGATCGAGGCTCCGCTCACCGTCGAGGACGCCATCCTGGCCGACAACACCGGCGCCTGGACACTGCGCGTGGCTGACGGCGAGGGGCGCCTCGAGTCTGGCGGACGGGGCGGCCCCCGGCTCGGGATCGGCGCCCTCTCCTCCCTCTATACGGGCTGGGCGAGCACGGCCACGCTCTTGCGCGCGGGCCTCCTCGAGGGCGGCTCCGCCGCCCAGCTCCGAGCGCTCGACGCCGCCTTCGCCGGTCCCACGCCCTGGATGATGGACGAGTTCTGAGCGGTCGCCCGCTACTTCAGCTTGTCGGCGACGTACGAGTCATACGCCTCGTTTCGCCCTGAGAGGACGGCGTCGATCGAAGCGCCGTCGGACCTGATGATCGCTTCCGTGCCGAGGAAGCGGTCAATCGCAGCCTTCGTGGCCGCCAGAGCGGAAGGCGGCTTTGCCGCCAGCTTCTCGGCCAGCTCGGTCGCGACGGCTTCGGTTCGTCCCGGCTCGACGATCTCGTGAACGAACCCGTACGCCTTTGCGGTCTCTGCATCGATGTTCGTGCCGAGCAGGCAGAGCTCGCGCAGCCTCGCCGGTGAGACGAAGCGGGCCAGCGGAAGGATGGCGACCGGGCCGAATTCGATTTCCGGATGGCCGAACACCGCGCGGGTCGAGGCGACGATGAAGTCCGCGGTCAGGGCCAGGTCGAAGCCACCCGCCAGAGCCAGCCCATCGACCGCGGCGACCATCGGCTTGGGAAAGAGATAGCAGGCCTTGAAGAACTCGGCGAAGCGGTGGAGAAACGACTTGCCGCCGCTCTCCATGCCCTCCTTGAGGTCGAAGCCGGCGCAGAAGATGCCGTCGCCGCCCGCGAGCACCACGGCGTTCACGTCGGCGTCTGCCACCAGCCGAGCAAAGGCGTCCTCCAGTTCGTCGCGCATCGCCATGCTGAGGGCGTTCTTCTTGCGCTCCCGCCGCAGCGTCAGCCGCGCAACGGCATTCTGTGTTTCACTCAGTTCGAGAAACTCGTAAGCCATCAGGTCTCCTCCAGTCCCGAGAATCCGATTCTAGCTGTCGCTCGACGCCAGTTCGCAGACGTCGCCCAGCAGCGCGGCGACGTCCTCCTCCACGGTCTCCCAGGAGCACATGAAGCGGACCCCGCCGGAGCCGATGAAGGTATAGAAGTGCCAGCCTCGCTGGCGAAGCCCCTCCAGAACGGAGGCCGGGAGCTGCGCAAAGACGGCGTTTGCCTGGGTCGGAGCCACGATTTCGATCCCTTCCACCTCGCGCAGGCCGGCCTCCAGCCGCAGCGCGCAGGCGTTCGCGTGTCTGGCGTGCTCGAGCCAGGCGCCGCCCTCCAGCAAGCCCACCCAGGGCGCGGCGATGAAGCGCATCTTGGAGTGGAGCTGACCGGCCTGCTTGCAGCGGTACGCAAAGTCTTCGGCCAGCTCCCGGTCGAAGAACACGATCGCATCGCCTACCGGCATGCCGTTCTTGGTGCCACCGAAGCACAGGACCTCCACACCCGCCTTCCAGGTGATCTCCTTCGGGGAGACGCCGAGAGTCGCGACAGCGTTCGCGAAACGCGCCCCGTCCATGTGCAGGCGAAGTCCCAGCCGACGCGCGGTCTCGCTGACGGCATCCAGCTCTGCGGCGCTGTAGACGGTGCCCATCTCGGTCGCCTGGGTGATGCTGAGGACCCGCGGCTTGGGGTAGTGGATGTCCGTCCGACGTTCCACCGTGTGGCGCACGCCGTCGAGGTCGATCTTGCCGTCTTCGCCACCCACCAGAAGCACCTTGGTGCCGTTGGAGAAGAACTCCGGGCCGCCGCACTCGTCGGTCTCCAGGTGAGCGATCTGGTGGCAGATGATGCTGTGGTAGGACTCGCACATGGCCGCCAGAGTCAGGGAGTTGGCAGCGGTGCCGTTGTAGACGAAGAAGACCTCGCAGTCGATCTCGAAGACCTCGCGCAGCAGGTCGCATGCGCGCTCGGTCCACCCGTCCTCCCCGTAGGCGGGCGCGTGGCCGACATTCGCGGCCTCGAGGGCAGCCCACGCCTCGGGACAGATCCCCGAGGCGTTGTCACTGGCAAACTGAAGGCGCTCGGGCGGCGCCGCGATCCCCTGGTTCGTCATCCTTCGCCTTCCTTCATGATCGCTCGGAGCTCCCGTTTGAGCACCTTGCCGACTCCGCTGGTCGGGAGAGCGTCCATGAAGTCGATCCTCTTCGGCACCTTGTAGGGAGCCACCTTCTCCCTCATGTACCTCGTGATCTCCTCCCTGGTCCCCTCGCCCTTCTCCATCCCCGGCCTCAGAACGATGGCAGCGGCCACGGTCTCGGAGCCCGGTCTCTTCGGATCCGGCAGGCCAATGGTAGCGGCCACGTCGATTCCGGGATGCTCCATCAGCACCTCATCCACCGTCCGGGTGAAGACCTTGTACCCCGAAACGATCACCATGTCCTTCAGTCTGTCCACCACGTAGAAGTAGCCATCCTCGTCCATCTTGCAGATGTCACCCGTGTAGATCCATCCATCCCGCAGTGTGCGCGCCGTCTCCTCGGGTCTCTTGTGATACCCCGCAGTGAACACCTGGGGCCCCTTTGCCACGAACTCACCGGGCTCGCCGACGGGAACGATATTTCCCGTCTCCGGATCCACCAGCTTCACCTCGGTATCGGGATAGGGGATTCCCACGGAGCCGTGCTTCTTCAAGCCGTAACGCGGCTGACTCGTGGTGATCGGATTGGTCTCGGTCATGCCGAAGACCTCGAGCAGCTTCCCCTCTCCCACCACCCCCTCGAACTCCTTGATGTACTCGGCGGGAAACGGCATTGCACCGCTCAGGAACCACTTGACGCCCGAGAAGTCGAGCTCCCTGAACGCCGGCCTCTTCAGAAGCTCCAGATTCACAGTGGGAACGTTGCCGATCCCGGTGGGCCTGTACTTCTTGATCGCGGATATGATGAAGTCGAGATCCCTCGGATTGGGAATCGCCACCTGGGTGAGGCCTCCGAGCAGGCACACCTTCGCCATGAAAAGACCCGCGTGATGAAACATGGGAAAGGCGGAGAGAACGGTATCTTCGCCAATCCCGGAGTCCAGCCAGACCCTGATCTGGTTGAAGTGGCGCACGAAGTTCTTCTGGGTGAGGACCGCACCTTTCGGTGGACCCGTCGTTCCGCCCGTATACTGCATCATGATCGGGGCCTCGAGCGGCACTTCCTCCTCTATCCGGTCTCCCGGCATGTTCCGCAGGACGTCCCGGACTCTTTCCACCTCGACCCCGGGGATGGGATCCACCCTTCCCGTCGGGATCTTCTTGAGGACCCTGCCCAACACCCGCTTTCCGAAAGAGAGAAAGTCCCCCATCTCCGCCACGGCGATCGCCCGCAACCCGGTCTTCCCCGCCACCTGCTGCACATTTCCGAACAGCGCGTCCAGCGTCAGCAACGCCTTGGCCTCGGAGTCGTTGAGCTGGTACTCGAGCTCTTCGGGCGTGAGCAGGGGACTCACTCCCGAAAGCACGCATCCGGCCTTCTGGATCCCGATCACGGCGATGTAGAAGGCCGGGATGTTGGGGAGATTGACCCCGACGACGTCTCCGGGCGCGAGGCCGCTCTTCTTGAGGAAATGGGCGAACTTGTTCGAGAGCAGGTCGAGCTCGGCGAAGGTGATGGCGGTCCCCATGTAGTACAAGGCAACTCTCTCGGCGCACTGCTCCACGGCCTCACGAAAGAGCTGGACGAAGGTCGTGTCGGGATACTGCAGATTCGGCGGAACGTGCTCGTCGTAGAACTTCAGCCAAGGCTTCTTCGCGTACGGATTCTCCGTTTCGTCCTTCATGCAACAAACTCCCTGCACATGTTGATACCCTCGCCGCGCGCGCCCGCGCTCAGTCTCTCCCTCGGTCGACCACTGGAAGCTCCAGATAGGACGCATGGACGAGATTGCGCTCCACGGTGATGACGGGGTCTCCCTTGGCCGGGATGCGGGCGAAGTTGTCCGCGTCGTGGCCTGCGATGGAGACCCGCAACCTCCAGCCCTTGGGGATGAGCGCTGAAGTCGGCTGCAGGCCAAAGCTCAACTCGGCGACCTCACCGGGCACGAGGGGGGCGCCGTCGGCCCGCTGGAAGCTGTGATACGGCTCCCAGATGCGGTAGGGCGGGCTTCCCCCGCTCACTTTCCGGTGCAGAGCCCGAAGCTGGCCGTCCGTCAGGTAGACGATCCGGCCGTCGGGTGCTTCGGCATCCAGGTACACGTAGAAGGCGCCGTCCTCGTGAGTCGAGCTTACCAGCAGGTTGGCGACCGCATGGCCGGTGATCTCCGTTTCGCGGGCGAGCGGCTCGCTCCGGTAGGAGAGCAGCCTGGGGACCTGCTCGGCGCGGCGGTCGTAGACGACGTCGCTGCCATCGAGCTGGGTGTACCAGCGGTTCGTGGTGCCGCTCGTCGCGCTCCAGTCCACTGCGTACTCGTCCGAGCTTTCCGATGCGCGCGGCGGCGTCTCCGAGAGGCCGTACTCCTCAGCCAGGTACCAGCGCTGCATCGTCGTTCCCTCGGGCGGCCAGACCGCGGTCGTCTTCCACATCCCCTCGCCCATCGTGTAGTAGTGCAACACCCTCTCGGACATGACACCGTTGTCGGCGTCCCTCAGGTGGTGGTCCAGGAATCGCAGGCAGTCGAGCATCTGATCGCTCTCGCTCGGCCATAACGCCGTACCCACGGGCTTGAAGGGGTCCGAGTCGTGGCGCGCGCCGTGGCTCCAGGCGCCGATCACGGCGCGCTGGGGATTGCCGTAGGTGAAGAAGTGACGCAGGACCGCATTGGCCGTCCCCGCATCGAGCCAGCTGCCCCAGAGGTAGTAGGCGGCGCCCGAGCGCTCCGCCGCTTCCCGGTAGGTATGCAGGCTGATGGTGTCGATGGTGAAGTCGAATCCGTCCGGAATGTCGTCGCGGTAGGTGGCGCTGTGGGCCAGAGCCAGGAGGTGGCCGTTGTCGGCATGCTCCGCGATGGCGGCGCGCAGCAACGAGCCGTCGAGGTCCGCGTCCACCGGCTTGACGCCGCGCAGCATCAGCTTGGCAAAGAGACCTTCCCCTTTCAGTGCGATGACTTTACGAGTGTCGTTGGTGTCGAGGGCCCAGTTGCTTTCGTTCCAGAGCGAAATGAAGCCGCTGTTGACGATGCCGCCGGGAAAGGGCAGATCGATGTACTCATCGAATTCGATGAAGCGAGGCACGACCGCCTTCACTGCCGGATGATTGGCGATGGGCAGGGACGCTGCGGCATTGCCGCGATAGGAGATGCCCTGGGCACCGACCTTCCCGTTCGACCACGGCTGCTCCGCGATCCACTGCACCACGTCGCGGCCGGCGTCGTGCGCCTCCTGCGGCGTATACGAGATCGGCCACGAGCCGAAGGAGGCACCGGTTCCCCGCACGTCCATCTGGACGACCGCGTAACCGTTGCTGGTGAAGAACTCGGCGAACTCGTTGCGCTCGAAGAGACTCGCCGGCCACCGCAGCGAGACGGCTCGCCAGTAGCGCGTTATCTGCATGACCGTCGGGATCTTGGCATCCTCCGGCAGACCTTTCGGGAGATGGACGTCGATGGCCAGCTTGGTCCCGTCCTCGGCGCTCACGTAGAGCGCCTCCGTCGTGTATCCCCGATACCGAGGCCCCGCGTAGCCCGGATATCCCCCGAAGTGGCGGGCCGACTGGGCGAGTGCTGAATGGCGCTTCATGTCAGCATCCCTTCTCATCGGGCTCGATCGGGACTCTCATTCACGGTCGCGCTCAGAGGCCGTGATGGGGCCAGTCGGGCTTCAGGTTCCCCGCCTTGAAGGCAGCCGCTCCCACTGTGTGCTTGTCGCGGCGCATGAACATCGAGATGATCATCTCCGCCTCGATGCGGAGCCTCTCCTCGAGGGTCCGTCCGACGCCACGCAGGACGGTCTCCTTGTCGGAACGGATCGCGCCCTGGGGGAGCGCGGCGATCTCACGAGCCAGCAATTTCGCTCGCGTCAGCGCCTTGCCCTTCGGGACGATCTCGTTGACGAGACCGAAGCGCTCCGCCTCCCGGACATCGATCCGCCGGCCGGTGATGATGAGTTCCATTGCGCGCGAGAAGCCTACCACGAGTGGCAGCCGCGCCGTGAGACCGTCCCCGCCGACGATGTTCCACCGCCTCTCGAGGGCGCCGAACTCGGCGTTCTCCGCCGCGATGCGGATGTCCGCGAGCAGAGCCGTCTCCAGGCCGGCGGCGAAGGCGTATCCGTTGACCGCGGCGATGACGGGCTTGAAGATGTCGACCTTCCGCGTGTAGCCACAGGCACCGGGCAGGTTGTAGAGATCCCGGCGGTAGTGGTCGAAGTCGCCTGGCTCCGCCAGCTCGGAGGCGTCCTGAAGGTCCCAACCCGCACAGAAAGCCGCCTCGCCGGCACCGGTGATGACGAGCACGAAGGCGTCGTCGTCATCCCGGAAGCGCTGCCAGGCGTGGTGCAGCTCGAGGTTCATCTCCCGATTGATGGCGTTGTGCTGATGGGGACGGTTGTAGGTGAGCGTGACGACATGGTCTTCTTGCTCGTAGATGAGCGTCTCGTAGGTCATGGGGTCCTCCTGCGGCCTGGATGGAGCGCGTCGGACCCCCACCGTACGCCATCCGATGGGCGAGTGTCAGCAGGTCGGCGTCCGCCGCACGAGCGGCGGAACCCGCCAGCCCCAGCGCCCAGCGGCAGGCGAGATTACGAGGGCGGGCGGCCCGCCGTGTGACGCGCGGCCTTCGCCACCGCCCGGTCGGTGACCCACTCCACCAGGCCCGGGAAGAGCCGCTTGGCCAGAGCGGAGGCGCGGCCCTCGAAGCCGGGGATGATGAGGAGTCTGCGTCGTTCGATGCCGCGCAGAAGCTCCGCCGCCACCGCCTCGGCGGTCATCAGACGGGCGTTCGCGGCAACCGCCCGCGTCTCGGCGGGCTTGGTCTTGTTCTCCGCCTCCAGGCCCGGCGTCTCGGTGTCCGGCGGGCAGAGCACGAAGACGCGGATTCCGTACCGCTTGAGCTCGCTTCGGAGTGCTTCGGAGAAGCCGATCACGGCGAACTTGGAGGCGCAGTAGTCGGTGTAGCCGAACACCCCGATGATTCCGGCGAGGGAGGAGGTGTTGACGATGGTGCCGCCCCGCTCCTTCATGTGCGGAAGCAGAGCCTGCACGGTGTGCCAGGACCCGTTCAGGTTGAGCTGCATCATCTCCGAGAGCTGCTGGTGGGAGATCGCCTCGAAGTGGTTGGGGCGGGCGCCGCCCGCGCAATTGAACAGCACACCCGGCGCCCCGAAGCGCGAGACGGCGTCGTCCATCACCGCGGAGACCGCATCGGGTGCGCAGACGTCGAGGGTGCGGGAGTCGACCCGCTGACCCTCGCTGCAACGGCACTCCCGGATCTCTTGGACCGCCCGCTCCAGCGGCTCCGGACGGCGGGCAAAGACCATCACGTCCGCGCCCCGTCTCGCGAACTCCCTCGCCACGGCCAACCCGATCCCCATCGAGCCGCCCACGACGTAGACCACACGACCCCGGTAGTCGTCAGCCTGCATTTCTCACCAGCTCGCTGCTGCGGCCGCCGGTTTGATCGAGGAAGATCGGTGACGACCAGGCGCGCTCGGAGACGGGCGCCAGGCACTCCTCGTCGAATGGGGTGCGATAGTCGCCGTAGCAGGGGTCGATGGCCACGGCGTTGCCCGCGGCGTCGAACTGGGTGCGGAGGTTGGCGCCGTTGATGGCCGGCGTCTCTTCCTGGATCGCCCGGGCGTAGTAGAGAACGTCGCGCCCGGACGCCGGGTACTCGGAGTCCTCGAAGATGACGGTGCAACCCCGGGGATCGGGCTGACACGGGAACCGCCTCCAGGGATCCTCGATCAGCGAACTCACGTCCTCGCCGGAGTGCACCTGGGGCCGGATCCGGACGATCTCGATGGCCGCGATCGAAAGACGCCCGTCGCCCGGGTGGTAGCACTCACCCCGGCACAGGCGCTCCAGTCGCTGGGGTGAGAGCGCCTCGACGCTCTCCTGCGGACACCCGGGTCGCTGCTCCAGGGCCCCGACGGCGCGGATCTCGAATCGCGGGACACCATCGAAGCGGAGCTCGCTCCCCATCGGCGCCGGATCACCGGGCGCATTCACGAGGTCGAACCAGAGGAGGATGCGCGGCCCGCTGGTCCCGTAGACCTCCCGGCGCGTGACCGCATCCCAGAGCGCCTCGCGGCTCCGGCCCTGGCTGTGGACGGCCACCAGCCCGCCCGTGTAGAAGAAGCTCGCGACCCGCTCGGTGTCCCGCTGCATGAGCCCGCCCTTGAGCTCGACGGGCTGCGGCTCCTGAGGATCCGCCTCCGCGCCCAGCCTCGCGAGCCCCCCGTAGAACTCCGACCGCACGCCGGTGACTTCGGTCATGAGGCGTCGCTGGTACTGCTTGTAACCGGTTCCGGGGCGGGCCTTGTGGTTGTCGCTGGAGGCGATGAAGCCGTAGCGAAAACGCAGCGGCTCCCCGTCTCCTTCGGCCTCCCCGAGGTTCGAGAGGGCCATCGCGTACTGCACGGTTTCCCGGGGGCGCTGGCCAAAAGCGGGCTTGAAGCAGTCGCGACACTGCCCGCAATCGAGCCAGTCCTCCGCCCGCGTATCCGGAAACACCAGATGCGGCGTCACGTTGGCATCCAGCGCCAGCCGCTTCGCCTCCTCCACCCGCGCTTCGCACTCCGGCTCGGGGAGGTCACCACAGCGCTCCCGCATGATCTCGCCGGCGCGCCAGCAACAGGGGAGATAGCCGGGGGTTGGTGCAGGACAGACCTTCTTGCCGTCCGCGCCGACCTCGAACTCCCGCCAGGACCGGTACTCCTCGGAGCTACCGTGACCCGACATGATTTCGATGAGTCTCTGGCGCTCGGGATCGTGCATGGCGCGGGTCAACTGCTTGTCCATCGAGACGCCGGGGGGCGTGTAGATTCCCCAGGCGGTCCCATGGGGAATCACCAGCGCGTCGTAGCCCCACTGTCTGAGCTTCTCGAAGAGGAGATCGGGAGTTGGCGCGCTCTCCATGCAATCCGGTGGCAGCGATCGCGTGTCCACGCCCTTGAGACAGAGCGGCGTCTCCGCGAGCGCGTCCAGCAGCCACAAGAAGTCCGCGTACTCCCTCCAGCCCATCGGGTCCAGCCAACGAGCGGGCGCGACCGCCTCGAAGCCGGAGACCAGGCCTCCCTCGCCCTCCACGGAGCTGATCGGCCGAGCTGGAAGCTCCTCCTCTCCGGTACCGGGGAAGATCACGTTCTTGTGTCCGAAGTGAGTCTCGGGAGAGAGCCCCACCTGGGTCCACTCGAAGCCGGTGAGGGCGACCAGATCGGGGTCGGCGGAATCGCCCCCGCGCTCGTTGCACTGGCGGACGCTCTCCTTCACCGCCCTCCAGTGGTCCGGCGTCAGGTTCTCGGCGTGGTCGGTGAGGGCGTAGAAGTCCAGCGCCGAGCAGTAGCGCGCGAAGTCACAGGCGTCGGCGGGCGGGTGCGCACCCTCCCCTCCCAGGATCGGGAGGGAGTAGAGAAATGCATCGAACGAGTAGGTGGTGTGAACGTGGAGATCGCCGAAGAGAATCGACTTCGAGGCGCCTCCGGCCTGCCTGCGAGGCGAGATCGCGTCTCGCGCGGTGGCCTGCCGCTGGGCGACCGCGGCCAGAGCAGCCTCGGAACGAGCCGCGCCCTCGATCTCCCCGGCAGTCCGATCGCTGCCGCTGCACGCCAGCACCAGGCAGGCGACCAGGAGCGCAGGGAGTTCTCGTCGATCCATCCAGAGCATCACGGGTCCCTCCAGGCGCTCACGCGTGGGGTCTCGGAGATCCCAGGAGGGCGGCTTGCACCGCCGCAGCGAGGGGGCTCCGGAATCACGGCAGAGCTACCCGTTCACCACCTGATAGACGTTGTACTCGACCGCGTTTGGCAGGACCCGTCCCTCCGCGACGGCGACGATGCGATTCACCCACTGGTAGCGGGGATCACCCGTCTCGAAGCGGGGCTGGGTCATGAAGTAGGTGTCCCCGTAGTCGGTGTCCTCGCCCTTGGAAAGGGCGGCCACGATCTTCTCGTTCAACTCCAAGACGCCGCGATAGTGGATGTAGATCCGCGCGCCGTCGTCGGTCTCGAGCGTGCCTCGCACGTCCAGATACCCGGTGCCGTTGGCATCCACCAGCAGCCAGTCGCCCCCGCTCGCGAGGAGCTTGCCCCGCAGCCGAGGCCCCTCGGCGGTGCCACCGGTCACGTCGTAGATCGACCTCGTCCCGAAGGGGCCGGCGCCGACCTCCACCGGCGGTTTCAGCTCTGCGCGATAGGTCATCAGGTATTCGAGCTTCATGGGGATCTCCTGGGATGGACCTCTTGCCCAGCTCGCTCCGCGCAGAAGGTCTCGGCGATCATCGCCGACTCGTACGGCGCCTTTCCGGCCTTGCCCGCCAGCGATCGCGCACGGATCACTCGTCCCGGTACTTCGGTTTTTTCTCGTCGGCCCACGCGGCCATGGCAGCGGCCGCATCCTTGGTCTGTGTCGCGAGCACCTGATTGCGGTCCTCGATGTGGACGGCCGTTTCCAGGGACATGCCCGACTGCACCTGGTCGATCACCTCCTTGGTCATGCGCAGGCCGAACGGCGTGGCCGAGTCGATCATCTGCTGAGCCAGGTCCAGAGCGGCGTCCAGCAGTTCGTCCCGCTCGACCAGACGGCTCACCAGGCCGATCTCGAGCGCCTCGGGCCCGTACACCATGCGTCCCGTGTACATCAACTCGGCCGCCAGCGCGGACCCGAGCAACTTGGGCAGGAAATAGCTGCTTCCCATCTCGCCCCCACCCAGTCCAATCCTCGTGAACGCGCAGTTGAACTTCGCCTCCGGCACCGCGATGCGCAGGTCGCAGGCCAGCGCGATGGAGAAACCTCCGCCGGCAGCCGCACCGTTCACGGCCGCGATGAGGGGCTGGGGAATCTTGCGCAACCTCACGACCAGACCGCCGTAGGCCTGCTGCATGCGGTACTGGTGCTGCAGCGCTCCCAACCCCTCCTGCCAGGGGCCGTTCTCACCGCCCGCAGCTGCCTTCAAGTCGAAGCCGGAACAGAATCCCCCGCCTGCACCGGTCACGATCACGACTCGCGTATCCAGGTCGGATTCCAGCTCGTCCAGGACCGCGTAGAACTCGCGCATCAGCTGGAACGAGAGCGCGTTGAAGCGCTCCGGCCGGTTCATGGTGAGGACGGCAATATGGGGCCTCGGGCGGTCGAGCTCTACCTGACTCATTGCCCGGCAATGATGGCCGCTGCGACACGGCGCGTCCACCCCGATAGCCTCGATAGGGCGCAAGTCAGATGAAAGGCCGACGGTCGAGCACGAGGCGGAGCGGCCGATCGCTGCGAAGCCGATCCCCGAGCGCCGCCTGAAGCTCCGCCAGTGCGCACACGGTCCCGAAGAGGCCGTGGAGATCGTCGAGCCCGTCGTCGGTCTCGGGATCGAGGGAGGCGAGAAAGGCAACGTGGCGCTCCGCGAAGGCGGCCAGGGCGCGGCGCGCGTCCGCGACGCGGTGGTCACAGCGCCGCAGGCTGCGCGTGAGGCAGTAGACCCAGTCGATCTCCGCGAAGCCCACGAACCGGGAGAAGGGGAAGAGACCGCCTTCGAAGATCCGCAGGCACGTCTCCACCAGCGCCTCTGGATGGGGCAGGTCCCGCCGCGCGTGCTCGAAGTTGAAGAGATAGTGGAAGGTTCCGGCGAGGTGCGGAAAGAGGAAGGCCTCACCCTCGCCTGTCTGTAGTACACACCCGCGCCGGAGGAGCCCCGTGGGCGAGTCCACCTCGCGCGCGAGCCACGCGAAGTAGCGCTCCTCCCAGGCGGCGTCGACGTCACCGGCCAGGACGAGGGCCGCGTACAGCCCTGCGCCCCGGTGCGACTCGAGCCAGGGGTTGCCCGGCCAGTCGAGGGCATCGAGAAACGCCTCCATCGCCCCGGGCTCCCGAAGGTGCGCCAGACCCCGGAGCGGATGGCGCGGCCTGGCGTCGAGCAGCTCGAGGGTGGCGACGCAGTGGGCGGTGGTGTGGATGGGATGATGAGTCGCCTCGCGGAAGAGCCCGTCCTCTGGGTCCTGGAGGCTCTGGAGAGTATCGATCCAGACGCTCCGCTCCTCGTCGCCACGCGGCAGCCTCCCGAGGGTATAGAGGAGATTGACGGCGTCGGCGCAGCCGTAGGGGTTGAGGCCGAGGTCGCGCGGGCCCGACGCGTCCGGGCGCGTCCAGCGGGCATATGCGCCGGGGAGACCGAGCGCGTGTCGCGCGACGAGAGATGCGACCGTGTCGAGGAGAGGTTGGAGATCGCGGGGGTCTTCGGTCGCACCGGCCATGCGGCGCGAGGATAGCGGGAGGCAGCTTGACGCGCCGTCAGGGAACGAGGATTTCCTCGAGCCAGCCACTACCCTTCCGCGTGTAGCGGCGCCGGTCGTGCATGCGATCGGTGGCGTCGCCAATCCACAGCTCCAGGAAATCCGGGAGGAGCACCAGATTGGCGACCTCGGCCGGCTTCTCGATGGCCTGGTCGGAAGGGAATCGAAGTCGAAGCTTCGCCAGCTCTTCCAGCAGCACCTCGCGAGAGGCGACGACGCTGCTCTGCGGCCTGCAGTAGACCTGGTAGAGGTCGACGATCTTTCCCCCATAGGCCCGCCCTCGCCACCCCTGCGCGAGCTCCGGAGGGTCCTCGACTCGGTAGGCGCCGCGCATCCGAACCTGGCCCAGCAGGTTCGGCCAGAACAGGTGGGCTTCGTAGCGCCCGCCTTCCGCCAGGTGCTGCATCTTGGGCGAGTGGCGGTTGACGGTGACCACGACGCCCTCTGCGCTGATCCCTCGTATCGTCATGATGCGAGCCACGGGAAACCCCCGCGCATCGACGGTGATGAGGTTCAACCAGTCCGCCCCCGGATCCCTTGCCCGACGCGCCCCCTCGAGGGCTTCCATCAGCTTGATCATCGGATTCGACACCGGGTCCCCGTTTCGAAGGAGAGCATACGCCGATCCCGCTGACCAGTGCCAACCCGACTGGGCGCCCGAGCGCCGTTTTGCAGCTATGCTCGGCCTGCCCAAGACCGGCTCTGCCGATCGGCCACGGGGGCCGCCGCTGTGACGCAAATCCTGCTCGGAAGTCTGCTGCTCAGCGCGATCCACGCCTTGATTCCCAACCACTGGATTCCTCTGGTCGCCATCAGTAGAGCGGAGGGATGGAGCCGATCCGAGACACTCGCCATCACCGGCATCACCGGACTGGCTCACGTCACCAGCACGATTCTGATCGGTATCGTGGCAGGGCTGCTCGGCTACGAGCTCTCCACCCGCTACGCCTCGGTGACTTCGCTGGCGGCGCCCTTGGTTCTGATCGGGTTGGGAGTGGTCTACCTGGTCCTGGAAGTCCTCGGTCGACGTCGTCAGCACCATCACTTCGCAACACCCGAGCGCGGAAACAAGGTCTCGCGGTTCTCCCTCGTCGCATCGCTCTGTGTCGGCATGTTCTTCTCTCCCTGCATCGAGATCGAGGCGTACTACTTCACCGCCGGCGCTCTGGGATGGCAGGGAATCGCCGCCGTGTCTCTGGTGTATCTCTCCGTGACGGTGGCGGGCATGGTGGTGCTGGTCGACCTGGGGATCAAGGGGGCATCGAGGATCGAATCCCATTTCCTCGAGCACCATGAAAAGGGGGTGACGGGCCTCCTGCTGATCGGGTTGGGCGTACTGGCGTACTTCGTGGAGCTGTGAGCGATCAGTTCTCCACCGTGGACGTCTTCGTCAGCTTCGCGAAGCGCACGCCCCGAAGACCGGCGCTCTTGCCCGCGATCCGTTCGATCTCCTGAGGGCGACCCTTGATGATGACGGTCTCCAGGCAGTGATGGCGATCCAGATGCACATGGGTCGTACAGAGGATGTGGATGTACTGGCTGTGATGGAGATCGACGATCTTCTGAAGGAGGCCACGCTGGTGGTGGTCGTAGCTGATCGTCAGCACGCCGACGACCTTCTCCGTGTCCGTCTTCCACTTGTCTTCCACCATCCGTTCCCGAATCAGATCGCGAACCAATTCCGAGCGGGAGGCGTAGCCGCGTCGGATCACCCGGCGGTCCAGTTCCGCCAGCAGCGAATCGGGCAGCGAGACGCTGAAGCGGGTCACGTGGTCCTGTTTCGCCATGTTTCAACTCCAGTCGTGTACGTGGAGGCGTCGATCTCGGGATCTGCCGCGGCGGTGGCTGTGCATCAGATTGGCCGCCAGCAGCTTCTCCTCGTCGCCGAGGAGGTCCTCGATGGGCCCGTCGAAGATCAGCTCGTGTCCCTCGGAGAGCACCAGGACGCGGTCCCCCAATTCCCCGGCCAGGCTCAGGTTGTGGGTGGTGGCCACGCTCGTCACCGAGAGGTCCTCGAGAAAGTCGACCAGCCATCCGGTGCTGCGAGGATCCAGGTTCGCGGTGGGCTCGTCCAGGAGCAGCACCTGCGGCCCCAGGGCCAGCAGGGCTGCCAGGCACACCTTCTGCTTCTCGCCACCGCTCAATCGAAAAGGCGGTCGTTTCAGGTGCGGCTCCACGCCGAGTCGCGCGGCCCAGCGCCGCACCTGCCCGTCCAGGTCGTCCGCCCCGAGCTGCCGCAGACCGTAGGCGATCTCGTCGTACACCGTGGGGTTGAAGAGCATGGCCTCCGGGTGCTGGAAGAGCAGCACCACCTCACTCCGAAAGCGGCGGCTCCAGCTCCTGTCTCTCAGCCGAGCTTCGGTGACCGGCTCGGACCCGTAACGATACGCCCCTTCCTGTGGGAAGATCAGGCCGTTCAGGATCCGGAGCAGCGTGGTCTTGCCGGATCCGTTCGCCCCCAATAGAACGACCTTCTCGTCTTTCGCAACGCTCAAGGAGATCTCCTTCAGCGCCGGCTCGCCCTCCGCATAGCGGTAGCTCACGCGCTCCAGCTCAATCATCGAAGAAGCCCCGGGAGCGCATCACCTGGGTGATCTCGGTGGCTTGATGCAGCGATTTGTCGAGGAAATGCACGCTCATCCTCGCGCTGTGTCGGTAACGATCGCGCAGACCCACCTGCTCGATGCGGCGGCTCTTGAAAGCGAGGCGAAAATTCTCCAGCGCCTGCTTGAACGCCATCGATTGGCTGTACGCAAGGGTGAACAGGTAGGTCAGGCTGCGTGAAAAGGCGAGGGCTTCGAAGGGATTCACCCGAGTGACGAAGAGGAAGGTCAGACAGGTGAGCAGGAGGACGCGCAGGTTGACGAGCACCACGAATTCGAGCGAGAAGGTCCCCTGAAGCCCCGCGATGACTCCGTAGGACAGGGTGACGACCACATTGAAGAGCAGAATGGCGATGCAGGCTCGGCGGAGGATTCGAAGCCAATCGCGTCCAGCGAGGGCCAGCACCAGCCCCAGTCCCACGCCCAGCAAGCCGATCTCGTGAATGGTGGTGGCGAGAACGATGGCGGCGAGATAGGTCAGGAGCGCGATTCTCGCCCTCATGATCGCGTCACCCACCCCCGCTGGCTCAAGAGACGGAACATGAGCAGGGTCAGCACCCCCTCGCCGATGCCGATCAGGGAGTGGGGGATCATGACGGCAGGTAGCGTGATGGAGAGCCCGAACGGAAAGAACAAAGGCTGCCCGTCCTCGGCATGCGCGATCACCGGCTGCATCCCCAGCACCAGTGCCATCAGCAGCGCCGATGCGTTGACCGAAAGCCAGCCGGCCGCGACCAGGCCGAACCCTTCGTGAATGCGCCGCAGCAGCCGGTAGGTGTACCGGGCCGCCGCACTCCCGACCAACCCCATGGCCAGCGCGTTCACCGCCAGGGCGGTCACCCCGCCGGCCCCGAAGAGCAGGGCTTGAAGCAGGAGGACGAGGGACACCGAAAGGAAGGCGGTCCAGACGCCGAACACGATCGCCAGCAATGCGATGCCGGTGGCGTGAGCCGAGGTGCCGCCGGGCAGCGGCACCATGATCATCATCACCACGAAGCAGAAGGCGGTGAGCACCGCCAGCCGGGGGATGGTTTCCTCCCGCAGCGTGGCTCGCAGGCGCCTCGCGGCGTAGGCCCACAACCCGGCCGCCGCGCCGTACGCCGGCAGGTACACCTGCGGGCTGATGAAGCCGTCGGGGATGTGCATTCCGTTTCCCTACGGGCGGGCAGCCCCCAATGTGGCCACCCCGTGATGAGCCACCGCAGCAGCCGGTGCGAGCAGCAAGAGCAGCGCACATACCCAGGCGGGTGCTCTCTTCAACTTTGCCCTCTTCTTCGCGACAAAAGCCCGATCAGGCCAAATACGCCAAAGATCACCGATATACCGGCGATGATGCGAAGATGACGGTCGAGGAAAGACTCCCTCCTGACCGTGACGTCACCCTTTGCGCCCGTGGAAAAAGAGAAATCCGCGCCGTGTCCGTCTTCCGAAAAAGCCTTGATGCGCCACGTCCCCGCCCTGTCCGGAAGGAACACGACCCGCCCTCGGGCGTCGGTTCGCCCCACCTGGAAGGGGATCTCATCACCGGCGCGGTAGACCTCGTAGCTCTCTAAGGCGAAGGCGCTGCCGTCGGCGAATAAGAGCTCGACGGAGACCGCCGCCGCCTCGTCGATGCGGTGTTGCAGGTCATGGGCCAGGGCCTGGCCGGGCCCTGCCGCGGCGATCACCAATGCGCAAAGGAGACCCTTCATTGCGTGGTTGATATTACTAACCTCAATTTCGTAATATCGCAAGGCTGGCCGCCCATGGTCCCCGGGGGTTCGCCCATGACCCCGAGACGAGGTCGACTCGATCGAGAGGTCTTCGGGACTGCATGGCGCTATCGTGCCCCCAAAAGGGGAGCTCTCATGCGCGTTCTGCTGGTCAACCCGTCGTATCCGCTCGAGGAGTTCCCGCGCCTTCTCGTGACCCTTCCCTACCTGGCGTCGGCGCTCCGCGCCGACGGTCACGACGTCCAGATCCTGGATCTGCTGCTCGCACGCACCACGCCCGAGAAGATCGAACGGCGCATGGCGCGCTTCCGACCCGAGTTGGTGGGCATCACCTCGGTGACGCTCAACCACCACATCGCCTCGTTCGTCGCCGAGGTGGTGCGGAAGTGCGACGAACGCGTGCCGATCGCGATGGGCGGCCCGCACGTCTCGTTCGAAATCGAGGGCTCCTTCAGGGATCTGCCCGCCCTCGACTTCATCGGGATCGGCCAGGGAGAGCAGACGATGTTGGACCTGGCCCGGGCGCTCGAGGGCAGGTTGGACCTGCGCGACGTCCGTGGCCTGGCGCTGCGGGACGGCGACCGCGTCGTGCGTACGGCACCGCGCCCGTTCGAGGGCGAGCTGGACCAGCTCCCCACCCCCGCCCGCGACCTGGCTCCGCTCGCCCGCTACCTCGCCTTTGACGCGCCCGCGAGCATCGTGACGAGCCGCGGCTGTCCCTACTCCTGCACCTTCTGCTCCGCTCCCGCGTGGACCGGCCGCCGGGTGCGCTACCGCACACCGAGCCTGTGTGTCGACGAGATCGAGGAACTCGCGCGCCTCGGCTTCAGCGAGGTCGCCATCGAGGACGAGCTATTCACGCTCAATCGCAAGCACCTGTTCGCCATCTGCGGTGAGCTCGTTCGCCGCGACACGGGCATCCGATGGAACGCCTTCTCGCGCGTGGATACGATCACCGAGGAGATCGTCGAAACCATGGCGGGCGCCGGCTGCCAAGCCATCTGCTTTGGCGTGGAGAGTGGAAGCCAGGAAATCCTCGACCTCGCCAAGAAGAAGTCGAACTTGCAAAAGGTGCGGGAGGCCATGCGCATGACCCAGGCCACGGGCATCAGCGCCATCGCCTCCTTCATCATCGGACTGCCGGGCGAAACTGCGGAGACGCTGCGCAAGACGGTCGAGTTCGCGAACGAGCTGCACGAGGAGTTCGGCTCGCTCTACGGCTTCCACGTCCTCGCGCCATTCCCGGGCAGCGAAGTGCGCGAGCGGGCGGCGGACTACCGCCTCGAGATACTCTCGAACGACTGGAGAAAGTACGACGCGAACCACGTCGTCTCTTCCACCGAGGGGGCTCCGCCGGACGTGATCCAGGAGGTCGCCGACACCAACGAGCAGACCCTGGAACGCTATCTGCGCTACCAGGACTGGCTCTACGCCAACGACCAGCTCGAGGGCTACGAGAAGAAGATGTACCTGCTGCGGCGGCGGCAGACGCTGCTCTGGAAGCTTCTCCTCGAAGACGTGATCGAAGGGCTTCCGGCGTTCCGGCGCGATCCTTTAGGCGAGCTCGAGTCCGCCGTGGTCGAGGCCACGGGCGCGGCACCGGAATTCGTGAGCGCCGAGCTGGAGCGAGTGCTTGCGCGCGGTGCGCTCGTGAGGCGCGAGACGCCCGACGGCGTCCGGTTCGCCTGGTCGGACTGACGGAGGACGAGGAGGCCGGGAGCTGAACCCCGGCCGGGAGGAATCGGTCATGAACGGAAGAGAGCGGATCCTGGCCGCGCTGGAGCTGAAACAGCCCGATCGCGTCCCCATCTGGGAGATGGCGTACAACGAGTCCTCGATCATCGGCATCGCCAAGCACTTCGTCGACGCGCACGACCTCCCCGAGCCCAAGCTGATCATGGACATGAGCGACACGGAGCGCGCACAGGTCTTGCGGGCGTTGATGGCCTTCGTGCGCGAGCTCGACCTGGACGGCGTCACCGCGGTTTCCCTCGCCCCTCGTGAACGAGTGGACAAACAGCACATTCGGGACGCGATCGGCGTGGTCTACCACTTGAGTGATTTCGGTGAACCTTATCCCGTCGACGGTCCGATCCAGGAGCGCTCAGACCTCGAGGGCTTCAGTCTTCGCTCGCCCGCCAACGCCGACTTCCTGATGCTCGACGTGCTTCGCTCCACCTTTCCGGAGAAGTCGATCGCCTATCACATGCCCGCCACCTTCAAGCTCTCCTGGACCCTCCGAGGCTCGATGGAGAAGCTCCTGATGGACTACATCCTCGACCCCGGTCTGGTGCACGATCTTGCACGCCTGGCGACCGACTACTGCTTCGAGATGATCGATCGCGCATTCGAGAAGGGCGCTGATTTCATCGCGTGTGAAGGGGATCTCGCCCACAACCCGGGACCGCTGATGAGCCCCCGACACTACGACGAGTTCATCGGTCCCTACCACAAGGAGATCTGTGATCGGGTCCACGCGAACGGTGGCAGGATCATCAAGCACTCCGACGGCAATCTCCTGCGTCTGGTGCCCGCTCTGCTCGAGGCGGGCTTCGACGGCATCCACCCCATCCAGCCTCAGTGCATGGACATCGGGCAAATGAAGGAAGATTTCGGGAGCAAGACCTGCCTGCTCGGAAACATCGACTGTGGCTTTCTCCTCGTTCAAGGGACTCCCGAGGAAGTGCGCCAGAGCGTCAAGGAGACGATCGCCAAGGCCGCACCCGGAGGTGGCTACATCATCTCCTCCTCGAACTCGATCCACCCGGGGTGCAAGCCGGAGAACTACCTGGCGATGGTGAAGGCGGCGCACGACTACGGGCGCTATCCGGAGTTGGCGGGAGCATAGTTGGCAAGCAAGAGGTAACCACCGAGCGCGAGCCGAGATCATGCGACGAGACTGGAAACCACTTTACCGGGACCGCCTGGCCACCGCAGAGCAAGCGCTCGAGGTGATCCGGTCCGGTCACAACGTTCTCGTGGGCTCGGGCTGCGCCGCCCCACAGGAGCTTCTCCGAGCCCTCGTCAAGCGAGCCCCCGCCGTAACCGACGTGGAGCTCTTCCATCTGCTGACCTTCGGAATCGCCCCCTACGTGGACCCGATCTACGAGGGTTCCTTCCGTCACAACGCGTTCTTCATCGGCTCCAACGTCCGCCAGGCGATTCAGGAGGGCCGAGCCGATTACACTCCGATCTCCCTCAGCGAGATCCCCAATCTCTTCTTCTCCAACCAGCTGCGCCTGGATGCGGTGCTGGTGATGCTCGGCGCTCCCGACTCGTTCGGCTACTGCAGTCTCGGGATCTGCCCCGATATCGTCATGTCCGGAATCGAGACGGCGAAGACGATCGTGGCGCAGATCAATCGGCACATGCCTCGCGTTCACGGAGATACCTTCGTCCACGTCTCGAAGCTGGACAAGATCGTGGAGCACGACGAGCCGCTGGTGGAGCTTCCGAGCGTCTCCACCGACGAGACCTCCCTGGCCATCGCGCGGCACGTGGCGGCGCTGATCGAGGACGAGTCCACGCTGCAGCTCGGCATCGGAAAGATTCCCAACGCAGTTCTGAGCTTGCTTGGCGACCACGAGGATCTCGGTCTGCACACCGAGATGTTCAGCGACGGGGTGATCGAGCTCTGCGAGAAGGGCGTGATCACCAACGAAAAGAAGAGTCTTCTCCCGGGCAAGGCGGTCGCCAGCTTCGCGATGGGAACGAAACAGCTCTACGACTACCTCGACGACAACCCGTTCTTCGACTTCCGGCCGACTGAATTCGTGAACTCGCCCCTGAACATCGCCCGCAACCACAGGATGGTGAGCATCAATTCCGCGCTTCAGGTCGACATCACGGGTCAGGTCTCGGCCGATTCGATCGGCACCCGCTTCTACTCCGGCATCGGCGGGCAGCTGGACTTCATTCGCGGGGCAGCCATGAGCCCCGGCGGCAAGCCGATCATCGCTCTCCCGTCGACTGCCAAGAACGGTACCGTGTCGCGCATCGTACCCGAGCTCGACCCCGGCGCCGGCGTCGTCACCAGTCGCGGTGATGTTCATTACATCGTCACCGAGTACGGAGCCGCCTACCTTCACGGCAAGACGGTTCGCCAGCGCGCGATGGCCCTCATCGAAGCCGCGCACCCCGATTTCCGCGCGGAGCTGCGAGACGCCGCGGTCGATCGTCACTACGTACCGGTCTCCTGGGAGCTGCCGAGCGAGACGCAGCGCTACCCGATCGACATGGAGGAACTCTACGAGTTCAAAGGAATGCGGCTCCCGATCAGGCCGCTGCGTTCGGCCGATGCGGATCGCCTGATGGACTTCTTCTACTCGCACACCGCGGAGACGATCTACCAGCGCTACCGCTACCTGAAGAAGTCACTGTCGCAAGACGAGGCGCTGCGGCTCTGCACGCTGGATTACGGGAAGCAGTTCGCGCTGGCCGTGTTCGACGAGGTCGGAGCGAGCGAGCGCATCGTCGCGGTGGGGCGCTACTCGCTGAACGAGAAGACGGGTCTCGCCGAGACCGCCCTGATCGTGCACGAGAATTCGCGCCGCCTCGGAATCGGACGACACCTTCAGATGCGCCTTCGCGAGTACGCCGAGCGCTGCGGGATCGTGGGGTTCACGGGATCTTTCGAGCCGTCGAACGTGGCGACTCTGCGGCTTCATCGCCGCCTCGGCGACGCCGTCGTGACCGAGCAGGGCGAGGGGCGTTACGTCGCGTATTTTGCCGGGGGCGGGAAGTCCGGTGAGGAGGAGCCGGACGAGGGGCCCGAGGCGCCTGCGCCGAAGAAGGCGCCCAAGACCCCGAAGAAGCGCGCCGGCCATCGGCGGAAGGCGAATTCTCGGCGGCGGAAGTAGCCCTCCGGACGCTCACGGGTCAGCCTCTCTGCCGGGAATTCTCGCAAGACCGGGTAACCCTCCTCTCGTCTGGACGTATGTTCAAGATAGATGCGGCCCGGGAGAAGGACGGCGGTGGAGCCCATGCCTCTGCAATATGTGCCTCTTCACGGCGAGAACGGAGGTCCGGAGCAGACACGCAAACTCGCACCTTGGCCACGTGTTCGGAGATGGTCCCCCACCGAAGGGCTTGCGCTACTGCATCAACTCGGCGTCGCTTCGCTTCGTCCGGGTGACCGATCTGGAGAAGCAGGGTTACGCCGAGTTCTCGACCCTGTTCTAGGCTGACCCCCGTGGCCGGTCTCCCCACTGCTCCCTGCGCCTCGAGCCCGCCCAAACCAGGGCTGAGCTGAGCCACTGCACCCGATCCCTCGGGCGGCCTGTATATTGGGCGCAGACATGGCGGTGAAACCCCCGAAAGTCCACACGGCCCCCGGCTACACGGGGGAGGCTCCCCGGGTCATCACCACGGGCCCGGGGCCAATCGCCGCGCCCAGGCTGGGAATCTGGGAGCTCGCCTGGCCGGCCATCCTGAACAATCTCCTCCACTCCATGGTCGGCCTGGTCGGGATCAAGATGGTCGGCTCCCTCGGGGCGGGCGCAGTCGCGGCGGTGACCACGGGGAATCGGATCTTCTTCATCCTCCAGGCGCTGCTGATGGCCGTTACGGCGGGCACCACGGCTCTGGTGGCTCGGGCGTGGGGCGCGGGCGATCGGGACGAAGCGGAACGGGTCAACCGCGCGTCGATGTGGGTCTGCCTCAGCATCTCTCTGCTGATCACCTTTCCCGCGGTACTGTTTGCCGATCCGCTGGCGCGTTTCTTCCGTCTGGAAGAGGAGACGCTGCTGCTCGCCGCGACCTACATCCGCTGGATCAGCCTGTTCAACGCGGCGTTCGCGCTCCAGTTCGTGTTGAGCGTGGCGCTCCGCGCTGCGGGAGATGCGCGTACCCCGCTCTGGATCGGCGCCCTCACCAACATCGCCAACATCATCCTGCTCTACGCGCTGGTGTACGGCCGCCTGGGCTTCCCGGCGCTCGGGGTGGCGGGCGCTGCGATCGCCGGCGGCGCTGCTTTCGCGATCGGCTCGGTCGCCTTCGTATACCTCTGGCTCCGGGGCTATCTCATCCTGGGGATCGGCCCTCCTCGCTGTCTGGAGCGCGCGCGGGTGCTTCGGCTGGTGAACATCGGCTACCCGGCGGGTCTCGAACAGGTGGTGTGGCAAGGTGGGTTCGTCCTCTTTCTCTGGATCGTCTCCCTCTACGGCACCGCCCCATACGCGGCCTACGGAATTGGGGTCAGCATCCTCTCCTTCTCGTTTCTGATCGGTTGGGGATTCTCCATCGCGGCCTCGACCCTGGTGGGGCAACACCTCGGCGCGGGGGATCCGGACGGCGCGACCCGCAGCGGCTGGCGCGCCGCGCGGCTCTCCCTCGTCTCGATGGTGGTGTTCGGCTTCGCGATCGTCGCCGGCGCGTGGCCACTGGCTCGCTGGATGATCGACGATCCCGAGGTGGTGCGGCTGACGGTCGTCTTCATCTACGTGCTCGGGGGTCTGCAGCCGCTCATGGCCATCGAGTTCGCCCTGACGGGATCGCTTCGCGGCGCCGGAGACACGCGGTTTCCGCTTCTCACCGTGCTCTTGGGCCTGGTCTGCGTCCGCTGCGTTCTGGCTGGGTTCTTCGCCTGGCTGGACTTCTCGGTAGAGTGGATCTTCTACGCCCTGATCGCGGACTACATCGTCAAGGCGACGATGCTGACGCTGCGCTTCCGGAGTGGGCGCTGGAAGAGCGTGATAGCAGGGTCTGCGAATGGGGAGGCATGGGATGAGCGCAACGGCGGAGGAAGCAATTGATGAGGCAGATCCAAGAACCGGCGAGAGAGGTTCCCGTCATGGCGGAGACGGATGTCCTGGTGGTGGGAGGCGGCCCCGGCGGTCTCTCCGCCGCACTGGCGGCATCGAGAGAGGGTGTCGAGACGATGCTCGTGGAGCGCTACGGGTGTTTCGGAGGAGTGATCACACAGTCGATGGTTGGGACCATCGCCTGGTACCGGACCAATGAGAAGACGGTGGACGCGGGCGGAATCGGCGTGGAGTTCGAACAGCGGGCGAAGGAGATGGAGGCGAGTCTACCCATCTTTCTCTATCAGGTGCTGGATACGGAGAAGTTCAAATACATCGCCGACCAGATGGTGCAGGAGGCCGGCATCGTCCCTCTACTCCACTGCCATACCGTGAACGTCATCATGGAGGGAAACACCATCAAGGGCGTCATCACGGAGAGCAAATCC
>Ga0255055_10000417_pt1 | contig 33139 bp, 29 predicted proteins | sample JV7_2_27_MG_FD_188633 | JGI IMG/M metagenome (GOLD analysis project Ga0255055, IMG submission 188633) | Seawater microbial communities from Jervis Inlet, British Columbia, Canada - JV7_2_27 | ecosystem: Environmental > Aquatic > Marine > Inlet | place: Canada: British Columbia | collected...
CTGGACCCGTATGGCGGTGATCGGGTTACTGAAGATACTGCTCCTGCCCCCGGGCAACCTGATCCTGCTCGCGGTGGCCGGTCTCGTGGTGCGCAAGCGCTGGCCGCGCACGAGCCGCGCGCTGATCGCCGCCTCTCTGCTACTGCTTCTCACCCTGAGTATGCCGGCCTGCAGCAACCTCCTGCTGCACACGCTCGAGACCTACCCGCCGTTGACCCCCGACGATTTCGTGGACGACGCCGGTGCCATCGTCATCCTCAGCGGCGACGTCTACTCGCACGCCCCGGAGTACGGACAGGATACGGTCGGCCGCATCAGTCTCGAGCGTCTACGCTACGGCGCCTGGCTGCACCGCGCGACCGGCGGCGCCCCGCTGCTCACCACCGGAGGCATCATCCGGCCGGCCGAAGTTCCCCTCGGCGAGGCCATGGCGAGAATCCTGCGCGACGAGTTCCAGTTACCCGTGCGCTGGGTCGAGGCCGAGTCGAGCAATACCTTCGAGAATGCCCAGATGAGCGCGGAGATCCTGCATCGCGAGGGGATCCAAAAGATCTATCTGGTGACGAGCGCATCGCACATGCGGCGCTCGAAGGCTTCGTTCGAGGCCGTGGGGCTCGAGGTCGTCCCAGCGCCCACCGGTTTCACGCCCCGGCTCAAACCGTTCGTCGGTGATTTCTTGCCGCGGGCGAAATCGCTTCAACGAAGCGCCGAGGCGTTCTACGAGTGGTTCGGCTTGCTGTGGTACGAGCTGGCCTATCTTTGACGGTTCAGACCGCGAACCCCAGAGTATTTTCGAATGGTGGGCGGTGACGGGCTCGAACCGCCGACGTCCAGCGTGTAAAGCTGGCGCTCTTCCAGCTGAGCTAACCGCCCGGTGAGAGGACCCGGACAGATACTAGCAAAGCCTCCGCCCGTACGGGTACCCCGCTCGCATGGCCAGGTAGTGCGCTTGTTCGTGCCACGTATACTCTGCTCATGCGCGCGGGCCGCCCGTTCCGATGGATTCGCTGGAGGCACGACCCGTGGCGCGGCGCGGTCGCGGAAGCGCGTCGCTGGCTGCGACGGGAGTCGCGAGGCGATTGGGGGGCTTGGCACTACCTGCCGGTGAACCCTCTTGACGACGAATCTGGGGCTCCAAACCGCACGAAGTGCGGAGAGCCCTTCTCCGAGGAGATCGCGCTACTGCTACGACGAGTCAAGACCTGGAACGCGGGTCTGATCCAACGCCTGGGGAGCATTCGCTGGAAGCACGACCCCTGGAAAGGAAGCGGGCGCCACAGGCTGTACGACTACGAGGTCGAGCTCGCCTACCTCTCCCCCCCGGCAAGAAAGCGAACTCCGCGCGGCACGCAGAAAGTGTGCTCGCGCTGCGAAGCCCTCCGCGACGGGGAGAGCCCTGACCCCGGGGAATGATCCTTCTATAATGTTTGTTCCAGAATCCGGTGGGATGTGAGCCCGCCGGGCACGGAGGATCGCTTCTTGAGTCGACGTCGCACCAAGATCGGTGCCCTGGTGCTGGGCCTACTGATGGCGATCGCCTCTCTCGGGATCTCGCCGGCGACGACGCAGCAGGCCCAGGATGCGCAAGGAACTCCGCCCGCTGCGCAGTCCGCACCCTCGAAACGGCTCAGCCGTCTCCAGGGCAGTGCCTACCTGAGTCGCAACGACGACGTCATCGGCGCGACGGTAGTCGTTCAGGCCATGGAGAACCCCTCGTCGCTCTTCCTGACGTCCACCAACGGCAAGGGATCGTTCAGGATCGAGGGCCTGCCGGACGGCGACTACAAGGTTCGCGTTGAGCGGCACGGCGTCGAGTCGGTCGTCAAGGAGAACGTCTCGGTGCGCTACCCGTTCCGGTCCGTGGTGGAGTTGCCGATGACCGCGGTCGATGGCGGAGCCGTGGCGCCCGCTTCCATCGAGAACGACGGGACGGCGGGCGGGGGTGCGATCAGCCTCAAGGGCTCGATCGAGGATCAGGACCAGGCCCCGCTCGCCGAGGCCCAGGTGCGACTGGTCAGGGCGGACGGTCAAACGGATCCGCGGATTGCGACCAGTGGATCGGACGGGTCTTTCGCGATCGATGACTTTCCGGCGGGCGAGTGGATGCTCACCGTCACCGGTGTGGGGATGCTGCCCGTTCGCACGATGCTCTACGTGCGAACCGACGGCGAGATGGAGGTCACGTTGGTGCGCCAGCCGGCGAGCTACGAGCCTTCGCCCCTGGAATTGATGCCGCCGGAAGAGCCGATTCCTCCCGAGGCACTGAAGGACGCCTCCACCGAGAGCTGAGCCGACCTAGCGACCGGCCCGCCGGTCGCCGGTGCGAACCGCGAAGTAGCCGCGGCGCGCGCGGATCTTCACGCCCGGCCGCTCGCTGTCGACGCGGATTTTGATCCAGTGCCCGTCCCAGTTCTCGTTGGTCGTCGAGTAGGTGAGATAGTACTGCTTGCCCAGTTCGTCGGCGATGCGCTGGTAGACTGCGCCCAGCTCGTCGGCCTTCTTGACGAAGAACGCCTTGCCGCCGGTGACCTCGGCGAACTCCTTGAGCACGCCCTTGTCGATCGAGCCGCCGCCCACGCCGATCGTGTAGAGGATGGTGTTGTTCGATTTGGCTTCCTGGAGCACGCGCTTGTATCCGAACTGGCTCGACGTGTCCTCGCCATCCGAGAGCAGGATGATCGCCTTGCGGCCGTCGATCTGCCCGATCTTGCGGTAGGCCGCGTGCACGGCGTCAAACAGAGACGTTGCACCGAGTGGCTCGGTGCTGGTGATGGCCTCGCGTAGTGCCTCGTGGTCGTTGGTCAGATCCTGGATCAGAAAGACGTTGTCGTCGAAGTCGATCACGAGGGCCTGATCGATCTCGCGCAGCGTCTTTACGAAGGAACCGGCGGCGTTGTGGACCTCCCGTATCTTGTCCCGCATCGATCCGGAAGTGTCGATCAGGATCGCCATCGTGATCGTGCGCGTCTCCGCGTAGAAGTCGATGATCTTCTGCTCGACATCGTTCTCGTAGACCTGGAATTCGTCCCGCTGCAGATCGGTGATGTAGTTGTCCTGCTTGTCCGTCGCCGAGATCCACAGGATGACCCGGTTGACCTCCTCGATATTGGAAAAGGCCAGTTTGCGGGTGATGACGACGTCGCTGACCGAAACGCCCTCCTCGTGCCAGGCGATGGCTCGGACGACCCAGGATCGTTGCTCCTCGCCGAAGTTGTGGAAGAACTCGTAGGGCGGCTCGCGATCGACGAAGACCACGTCATCGCTGATGACGAACTCGACGCGGTCCACGAGGTCCGGGTCATCGATTTCGACCGCGGCGGCGATTTTGGTTTTGCCGAAGACGACCTCTTGCATCACGGGCTCCGTGATCGTGACGCTGAAGCCCCGTCTGCGCTGGGCATCCTGAGCCAGGGCGGCGGCGCAGACTACGCCCACGGCCAGCAGCGAGATCCACGAGAGACGGTTGCGACGAACGGTTCTCACTAGAGGGCTCCTCCGGCGTTCTCCGGCGGGGTCAGCGGCTCGGACGGCGGTTCGAAAGGCGAGCGGTCCTCGGGAAGGACGTCGGGCGCGATCTGTTCCAGGATGCGCCGCACTCGCTCGGCCCGCTCGCCCCGCTCGGAGCGGTCGAGGAAATGTTTGTAGGCCTCGACGGCGCGCTCGTACTCGCCCAGTCGCAGTAGGGCGTTACCGAGAAACAGCGTCGCCGTCAAGTTTTCGGGATCGACTTCTAGCGCCTGCCGGTAGGCCTCGATGGCCTCGCGATCATTGCCCAGCATGGCCAGGGTCACGCCGTCGTTGATCGACGATTCCGCCGTGCCGGTCTCGGCGATCAATCCGACGTAGATCTCGTGTGCCTCGCGGAAGCGGTTGGCGCGGAACAGCATGAAGGCCAGCCTCTCGCGCTGCTCGCGGCCGGGCTCGACGCTGCGCTGGAGCTCGCTGGCGCGATCCCACAGGCCTCGCTCGGCATAGATCACCGCGAGCTCGGCGTACTCGCCCGAGCCGGCCTCCCCGCTGCTCACCGACGCTTCGAGACGCTCGACGTTTTCCTGCTCCTCGACCACCTCGGCCCGGTAGTCGCGCATCCGCGAAGCACGCAGCGCGTCGAGCCGCGGGTCGGCCAGCGCCGTGTCGACGTACTCGAGCGCGAGCGCGTACTCGCCCCGCCGGCGGGCGACCTCGGCTAGGCCGCGCAACGCCTCCGGCTGCCCGTCGTCCAACCCGAGGGCGGTCTCGAACGACTTCTCCGCGGCGCTCAGCGAGCCCTGCTCGAGCTGCAGCGTACCCAGCGTGGCCGGGTGAGCGGCGTTGTTGGGCTCGAGCTCCATCGCCTTCTGGATCGTCGCGATGGCCTCGTTGGTGAAGCCGAGGCGGCCGTAGGCCAGCGAGAGGCGGTTCAGGCCGGCGGCGAAGTCGGGACGGACCTCGACGGCCTCCTCGAGCAGCTCGACGGCTTCCTCGAAGCGGTTCATCCGCAGATAGAGATCCCCGAGGTGGGTGTAGGCCGGCGCGTATCCGCGATTGCTGGAGATGGCGCGCAGGAAATACTCGATCGCCTTCTCTTCCTCGGCCTGGCTTTCGTAGACGCGGGCGAGACCGTCGATCGCGGCCGGATACTCGGCACGGAACCTGAGCGCGCGAAAGTAGCCGGCTTGGGCCTCCGACAGGTCGCCCAGCTTCAGGTAGGCGTCCCCTACCGCGACGAGCGACTGCAGATGATCCGGATCGAGATCCAGCGCGATGTTCAGCGCATCGATCGAGTCGCGGTAGCGGCGGTCGCCGTTCAGGGCCAGGCCCAGGTAGAAATGGGCGCGGAAGTTGTTCAGGGCCATCGAGGCCGCCGCCTGGAGCTTCTCGACGGCGGTTTCGTAGTCGCCGTTTTTGTAGGCGGTGACCCCCTGATTGATCAGCTCGAACGACTGCACGCGGACTTCACCGGCGCGGCCGGCCCGCGCCAGCGGTGCGAAAACACCGGCGATCAGGGTGATCGCGAGCAAAACCGAAAAGAGGACTCTTCCGCTCCTCACGTGCGCCTCGAGTGCATCCGAAACTGTGGCATATATAACCCACAGTCTATCCCGGATTATGCCCTGCGGCACGATCCGCTCGCCAATGGGGGGCAGAGAACCGATGGACGTTGGAGCGTGGGGACTGATCGCCGGTGCCGCCCTTCTGGGGGTCACCCACACGGCCCTCGGACCGGACCACACGATCCCGTTCGTCATGCTCGCCCGGGCCCGGCGCTGGACGCGGCGCCGAACGCTTTGGGTCACCCTGGTCTGCGGTCTGGGCCACGTCGCAGCGGCCCTGCTGCTGGTCGGGGTCGGACTCGTCATCAGCCGTTTACTCCTCGGACTGCCGAGCTACCGGGCGTGGTTGACCGACGTCGAGGCCCTGCGCGGGAGCCTCGCCGGTTGGGGGTTCGTGGCCATCGGCACGGCCTACGGGCTGTGGGGCATCCGTCACGCGATCCGCAGAAGAGCCGGGCTTACGCCGCACGAGCACGACGGACACGTGCACATCCACCGTCACGGGCAGCGGGCGCACCGGCACGCCGAGCGGGAGGCCTCGAAGACGACGTTCTGGATGCTGTTCGCGCTGCTGGTCCTCGGGCCGTGCGAGCCGCTGATCGTGCTCTTTCTCCCCCTGGCCGCGACGGGACGCTGGGGGCTGCTGGCCGCAAGCGGAGTGGTCTTCGCCGCCGCGACCGTGGCCACGATGCTGGTGCTCGTCGGCCTCGCGCACACCGGGCTGATGCGGCTGCCGCTCGGCCGCTTCGAGCGCTGGTCCCACGCGCTCGCCGGGGGCGTGATCGCCAGCTGCGGGCTCGCCGTCGTCTTCCTCGGCTTGTAACCCCGGACTCAGTCCAGGAACCGATCGCGGAGACGCTCGGGAACGATCGGGCAGACCTCGCCCGGGCGGGAGAAGAGTCGAAAGCGAATCCGGGCGACGAGATCGTAGACGCCGTCGCGCAGGGCGCGCGGGACGAGAGCGGCGCCTCCGCCGAGCAGACGCCAGATGCCGCCGAGACGCCGCGCAATGTGTAGCACCGCGGTGGATCGTGTCAGCAATGTGCCGCTCTCCGTCCGTAATACCAGGCTGTCCGGCCATCCACGGCGTCGATCTTCCCGGACACGTTCGTGAAACGCCTCGCCGCCGAGCGGGGCGAAGCGCCATCGGCCGTCCTCGTCCTCGGCCAGCAGAAAGCGCACACACCGGTGGCACAGACCACAGGTGCCGTCGTAGAAGAGAGTCTCCTGCGCGCGCGGAAGCCACGGCCGGATCCACGCGGGATCGAAGGTGAAACCGTGGAGCAGCAGCATGCGCACGCCGAAGCTTCCCGCGCCGGGAAGCCCGAGCGCCAGCAGTTGCATCGAAGCGAAGACGAGCCACAACCACGGACGCGCCCGCCGGAACAGAGCCAGAATCCCGAACAGCAGATGGGCGGCGAAGACGGTCCGCGTGACCCAGGGCAGGACGGGTTCCAGCGAACTCAGCAGCCACCCTCCCTCCGAGCCCACGTGGGGCAGCCGGTAGAACAGATAGTCGTCGATTGCGCCACCGGCCAACCACCCGGGATAGATCAGCATTGAAAAGCCGGTGTAGGTGTAGCCCAGGGCCATCAACCCCCACGTGCAGCCGTACAACCACCCGTTCATCCGCCACCCTCCGCCCGGGTCGGTCCGTCCGGCGGCCGCCAGCGAGCCGTAGGGCGCCGGTTGCAGGAACGGGTGGACGAACAACAGCCAGCCGAGGTAGACCAGGCTCGCCTCCGCGGGTCCCGACGATAGGAACAAGACGATCCCGCCGAAGATCAGCGCCAGACCGGCGGCGGCACGGTCGAACCAACCGAGCGCGAGCGCAAACCCGCACACGACGCCTATCGGCGCGAATGGGACCGTCGACCGCGGAAAGGAGTCATCGACCAGGAGCCGAGCGAAGAACGAAACGAGATAGAGGCCCAGCAGGAGCCGGTAAAGGCTGTACTGGCCTCCGGTCCAGCCGTTCTGCACGGCGACTATTGCTCGACCGGCAGTGTTTCGTAAACGGCGCGCAGTACCTGGAAGGGATAGGTTCTCCCGTCCCGGGTCGGGACGCGTTTGCGCCAGATCCGGGGCGGGTCGAAGCGAAAGGAGAGCGTGCGGTGCCGGCTACGCACCAGACGCAGCGTTTCCTCGCTCTCGAGGTCTGCGGAGGGCTTGCCCAGGACCACGGCAAGCTCGAAGAGACCTTCGGTGGGCAGGCGCGGTCCCGAGACGTGACGGCAGTGCTTCCACCACATCATCTCGTCGAGGTTGTCGAACTCGTAGGACGGGTAGTTGAAGAAAGCGGCCTCGACGCGTTGCGGACGGCCCGGCACGCTCAGCAGGTCGGGGGACTGCAGCCTGGCGTCCGAGCCGAGGCGGTCCTTCAGCGAGGTCTGGGGAAACAACTTGCCGTGCGAGGGGCGTGCCTCGCCCAGGGCCAGCCGGCGGATCAACCCGTCGGCGGGCAGGATCACGTAGCCTCCCTCGTGGTCTCCGACGAAGACGCTCTCTTCGGGTGACTCGAGGTAGCGCCGCGCGGTGCCGGCGATCAACGTGGCGTCGAGCAACGATGCCGCGTGCTCGACTTCGGGACCCGACTTGACCTGTGCCAGGTGCTCACGCGCGGGTTGCAGATCGAAGCCCGGGACGGGTCCCAGCGCTCGCATCAGCAACTCCAACGCGACGGCCTGGTTGGCCCAGCCGCTGCGCGCCGGCATCTGCGCCGCGCGGTAGGGCGGCGCGGTGAAGGCGCGGAGCAACTCTTCGCGGCTCTGAGGATCGCCCGCCGCGGCCAGCTCGGACGAGTCCCACAGCAGGGCCTTGAGGATCAGTCCGGGGTAGGTCTCCGCAAGCCCGCTCTGACGCCGGTCGCGGTCGGGGTAGGGGAGGCACGGAAGTCCGGCCGCGGCCAGGCCGGCGATCAGGGCCTCGCCCGCGACGCCCAGCGGCTCGGCGCTCAAGACCGCGCGTCCGCCGGGCGGCAGGCGGTGGCGGAAACGCCGGCGAATCAGATTCTCGACCGGACGTGCGCGGGCCGGCTTGGCCGGTACGACGACAGGGATGTTGGCGCCGAGCAGGAACGGCTCGTCGGCGACGAGCTGTCCGACGGCCGCGGCGACCGCCGGAAGGGTAGAGACGGTCTCGGTGGCGGCGACCGCGCCGTCCTCACCGAGAAGCACCAAGACGTATTCGACCAACCCCGTTGGTGGCGGTTGGCGGGTCAGGTCGACTCCGAGGATTTTCACGCTGGCCCCTACCCCAGCTCTCTCTCGATCACTCCAGCCAGTTTCCCGGCAAGATCTCGGACGATTCCCTGATCTTTCCCCTCGATCATCACCCGAGCTTTGGGCTCGGTCCCCGAATAGCGCAACACAACCCGGCCGCGCCCGTCAAGCGCCCGCTCGACCTCGCCGACGACGGGACCGATGATCGGGTGCTCTCGAAGGTTGGGTTTTTCCTGGACTTTCACGTTGAGAAGCACCTGGGGATAGGGTGTGATCCCGTCTACTATTTCGTCCAGCGCGGGGCCGTCGGCCACCGTATCCAGCAGCAAAAGGCCGGTAAGGATCCCGTCGCCGGTCGTGGCGTGGTCGCGGAAGATGATGTGGCCCGACTGCTCGCCGCCGAGAACGAGGTTTTCAGAGACCATTCTCTCCAGCACGTACTTGTCGCCGACGGGGGCCCGGTGGAGCCCGATGCCCTCCTCGCCGAGCTTCTCCTCGAGCCAGAAGTTGCTCATGATCGTGGCCACCAGGGCGTCGCCGCGCAACCGTCCGGCCCGCTTGAGCTGGCGCCCGGTGATGTAGAGGATGTAATCGCCATCGATGACTCGGCCGCGGCGATCGACCGCCAGACAGCGATCCGCGTCGCCGTCGAAGGCCAGTCCGGCGTCCGCACCGCTCTTGCTCACGGCCTCCGCCAGGCGATCGAGGTGCAGAGACCCGCAGTCGAGGTTGATGTTCCGGCCGTCGGGATCGGTTCCGATCGTCTCCACGATCGCACCGTGCTCGCGGAAGATCCCCGGTGCGATGGCGCTGGCCGAGCCGTTGGCACAGTCGAGCACGAGACGCAGGCCCTCGAAGCGGCCGGGAGGTGATACGACTCGCGTGAGATAGTCGACGTACTCGCGCACCAGTTCGGGTTGGGTCGAGACCCGCTCTCTCGTCTCACCGGGGTCGTCCACACCGTCGTCGAGGATCCGTTTCTCGAGCTCCTGCTCGGTCGCGTCGGACAGCTTGGTGCCCTGCGGTCCAAAGGCCTTGAGACCGTTGTCGTGAAACGGGTTGTGACTGGCCGAGATCATCACGCCGGCGTCGTATCCGCCGAGCTGCAACACGTGAGCCAGACCCGGGGTGCTGATCACGCCTGCATCCGTTGCCGAGGCGCCCCGCGAGGCGAGTCCGGCGGCGACCGCGTCGCGCAGCCAGGGTCCGGACTCGCGCGTGTCCCGGCCCAGCACGACGCGGCACGCCTCGTCGGAGGTGGTGCGGCAACGCAGAACGTCCGCCAGCGCGGCGCCGAACCTGCGTACCGTGGGAGAATCCAGGGGTGATTCGCCGGCGACCGCGCGGATGCCGTCCGTCCCGAACAGCCGCTTCATCAAAGGCTCCTGCGTCCCGAAAGCGTGATCTCGACCTGGCGCCGGCTGATCGCTTCGACGCTGATCCTCGACTGCTCGTCGGGGGCCACGCCGGCGAACTCTACGTGCACCGGGATCTCGTGGGTGCCCGAGTCGGCCGTAACGGCGCTGGCGTCGGCGAGCAGACGTACCTGGTCAGCCGTCAGGCGATCGACCAGACGCGGGGGACCGGAGAGCGTGACGTTGAGCGTCGTGGGATCGACCGACGTGCCCGGTGGTGCGCCGACAACCTCGACGGGGACGTTCTCGAGGCGCCGCTCGACGGCCGCGGCGTCGACGGCCACGAAGACGTCGAGGGTGTCTTGATCGATCAGACGAACGAACTCGCCCTCGGCGACGACGCTGACCCGGGTCACGAACGGCTCGGAGCGTCCGTCGAGACGGATCGGGGTCGTCCGCAGCACCTCCAGCGCATCGACCTGAGAGGCCGGCCCCTCGACGCGCAGCTGGTCGGGCGCCACCTGGGCATCGTAGAAGGCGTAACCTTCGGGCGGCTGACCGAGGAACGTCGGCTCGACCGGAAGCTGGCGCTGGCTGCGAGCCTCGATGACCAACTGGGTCCGATCCGGGTCGATGAAGTCGATCTCGACGCCGCGGGGGATACCTTTGAGATCCTCTCTCGACCACAGCACTTCCTGCTCGCCGGTGGTCGCGTCGCGCAGATCGACGCGCACCGCCATCGGCACCGGATCCAGCCGGCGAATGAGGCTTTCCACGCCGCGCAGCCTGACGTCGACCGTCGTCGGTGGGCTGGAGGCCAGTACGAGATCCTCCGCCAGCTGGATCTCGAGTGGCACCTTGAAATCCTGCACGCCACGGCTTTCGCCCGTGACGGAGACCCAGATGGCAAAGGCGAGCGCCAGGGCCAGCAGTTTCAGGGGCCAGTTTGCCAGCAGCGCGTCAAGCATCGCTCTGTCCCGCGGCGACCACACCGCCCCGCGCTGGTTTTTCTCGGTCTTGCTCGTTACCTCCGCCGAGCCCGACGTGTAGCGCCTGCTCGAGACCCTTGGCGTCGAGCGAACCGGAGATCTTTCCGCTCTCCGCGAGCGAGACTACGCCGCGCTCTTCCGAGACGACGATGGCTAGCGCGTCGGATTCCTCCGTGATACCGACCGCGGCACGATGACGGGTTCCGTAGGCGCGCGACAGTGTCGGATTGGTCGTCAGCGGCAGATAGCACGACGCGGCCTTGATCCGCCCCTCGGCGATGATCACGGCCCCGTCGTGGAGCGGCGAGCGTCGCGTGAAGATGTTCATCAGCAGGTCGTAGGAGATCAACGCGTCGATCTCGATGCCCGTCTCGCTGAACGTCCGCAGCCCCATGTCGCGCTCGATGACGATCAGGGCGCCGATGCGCTTGGAGGCCAGCGACACGGCGGCCAGCGTCACCTCTTCGATCAGATTCTCGTCGGCGCGCCTGGGCAGCAGGCCGCTGAACGGGTTCTTGCCCAGTTGGGCCAGCGCTTGCCGGATTTGGTTCTGGAACAGCACGATGACGATCAGCGGGATGTAGAGCAGCAGGTTGCCCAGAATGCTGTGAACGGCGTTCAGCTCGAACAGGCCGGGACCCGTGATCACGTAGAACAGGGCCAAGGCAAACATCGCGACGAGGATGTTGACGGAACGGGTCCCGCGGATCAGCAGCAGGAGCTGGTAGATGATCAACGCGAGTATGGCAATGTCGATCAGAGCTGACGGAGTCAACTCTTGCAGGTGCAGTGCTGCGTAGAGCCGTTCGATCATCGCGGTCTGTACTTACGGAGGCCCTCCGGGCGGGTCGATCCGGCAGGCTCCTAAACGTTTCGAATCGCGTCGATCATGCGGACCACACGAACCGTCGCCGCCACGTCGTGGGCCCGTATCACGTGAGCGCCACGCGCGCTCCCGTAGGCAGCAACCGCCAGGCTTCCTTCCAGTCGCTCGTTCACCGGGAGGCCCAGCGTCTTGCCGATGAACGTCTTGCGCGATGCACCGAGCAGGATCGGACGGCCTGCTCGGACAAGCGTCGGTAGCTGCTTCAGGATCGACAGATTACCGGTCGTCGACTTTCCGAAGCCGATTCCTGGATCCACCAGAATCTTACCATCTTTGACTCCCGCGGCGACAGCGATGTCGACGCGCTCCTGAAGAAATGTAGCCACCTCCTCGGCCACGTCCTCGTAGTCCGTTCGCCGCTGCATCGTTCGAGGCGTGCCGCGCATGTGCATGAGCACGACGGGGACGCGCCGCTCGCAGATCAAACTCAACATCGCCGGGTCGTGAATGGCCGTCACATCGTTGATCATATCGGCGCCTGCGTCGAGCGCCTGCCGTGCCACGCCGGCCTTCATCGTATCGACCGAAACGCGGACGTCGTGGGCGCGTTTTATGCCCTCGATCACCGGAAGCACGCGCTCGATTTCCCGGCCCGGATCGACCGGTTCGGCGTCGGGGCGCGTACTCTCGCCGCCGACGTCGATGATGTCGGCGCCCTCCTCAACCATCCGCGCCGCCGTTTCCAGCGCCTGGGGCAGGTCCTCGTGCCGGCCTCCGTCCGAGAAGGAGTCCGGCGTGACGTTGAGCACCCCCATCACACGGGTTCGCGAGCCCAGGCTCATGACGCCACCGTCGGCGAAACGGATCTGGTAGCTGGGTCGATAGTCCATACGACACCACCCGCCGGCGACCGGCTCGGGAGCTCCCGGATCAGGGGACGTACGGCTCAGGCGGGCTGTTTGCCGGGCTCCGGCAGCACGCCGGGACCCTTACCCGCGTCCGGCTTGGTCTCGCCGAGCGTCTCTTCGTCGGCAGAGACCTCTTCGTCGCTCTTCTCGTTGGCGGACGCGGAGGCCTTGGACGGAAGATCCTTACCCGCGACCAGGGCGGCGATCTCCTCCAGGTCGAGCACCTCGCGTTCGAGCAGGGCCTCGGCCAGCCAGCCGAGCGCCTCGTCATGCTCCTCCAGGAGGCGGCGGGCCACGTTGTAGCCCTCCAAGACGATGCGCTTGACCTCGTGGTCGATCTCGACCGCCGTGGCCTCGCTGTAGTCGCGGTGCTGAGCGATTTCCCGACCGAGGAAGATCTGCTCTTCCTGCTTGCCAAAGGTCAGAGGGCCCATCTTGTCCGACATGCCCCACTCGCAGACCATCTTGCGCGCCATCTCGGTCGCGCGCTCGAAGTCGTTCCCCGCGCCGGTGGTCAAATGGTTCAACTTCAGCTCTTCCGCCACGCGGCCGCCCATCAGCACGGCGATGGTCGTCTCCAGGTACTTGCGCGAGTAAGTGTGCCGGTCGTCGACGGGCAGCTGCTGGGTCACGCCGAGCGCTCGGCCGCGCGGGATGATCGTGACCTTGTGCAGCGGATCGGCGCACGGCAGATTGAAGGCGACCAACGCGTGGCCGGCCTCGTGGAAGGCCGTGGCGCGTTTTTCTTCGTCGCTGATGATCAGCGACTTGCGCTCGGTGCCCATCAGCACCTTGTCCTTGGCGACCTCGAAGTCTTCCTGGGTCACTGCCTTGCGATTCTTACGCGCGGCGTACAGCGCGGCTTCGTTGACCAGGTTGGCCAGATCGGCGCCGCTGAAGCCCGGCGTGGCTCGTGCGATGACGCTGAGGTCGATCTCGGGCGCCAGCTTGATCGTGCGAACGTGAACCTTGATGATCTCTTCACGGCCGCGGATGTCGGGACGGCCGACGATGACCTGGCGGTCGAAGCGACCGGGACGCATCAGCGCGGGGTCGAGCACGTCGGGCCGGTTGGTGGCCGCGATCAGGATCACGCCCTCGTTGGTTTCGAACCCGTCCATTTCGACGAGGAGCTGGTTCAGCGTCTGCTCGCGCTCGTCGTGGCCACCTCCGAGACCGGCGCCTCGGTGCCGGCCGACGGCGTCGATCTCGTCAATGAAGATGATGCAGGGCGCGTTCTTTTTCCCTTGTTCGAACAGGTCGCGCACGCGGGAGGCGCCGACGCCGACGAACATCTCGACGAAGTCGGAACCCGAGATAGAGAAGAACGGCACGTTGGCCTCGCCGGCGATCGCGCGGGCCAGCAGGGTCTTGCCCGTTCCGGGAGGTCCCATCAACAGCACGCCCTTGGGGATCTTCCCACCGAGCTTCTGGAACTTCTGCGGCTCCTTGAGGAACTCGATGATCTCCTGAAGCTCTTCTTTGGCCTCTTCCACCCCGGCGACGTCGCGGAAGGTCACCTTGCGACCTGTGGCCGAGGTCAGCTTGGCGCGCGACTTACCGAAGGACAGCGCGCGGTTGCCACCGCTCTGCATCTGGCGCATGAAGAAGATCCACACGCCGAGGAACAGCAACATCGGCGACCAGGTGAGCAGCAGGGTCAGAAACGAGCTGTCGCGGGGCGGCTCGGCCGTGACCTGGACGCCCTTCTCGCGCAGCGTTCTGGGAAGCTCTTCGTCCTTGACGACGTAGGTGGTGAAGCTGTCGCTGGAGCGGTCGGTCGAAGCGGTGCTCAGCCTACCCTGGATCTGATAGCCGACAGCGTCGCCCGTGATCGTGACCTCTACGATCTCGCCATTGTTCAGGTGATCGTAGAATCTCGACGCCTCGATCTGCTTCTGTTGCCTGCCGACCGAATCGAACAGCTTGTAGCCGATCACCACCGCGGCGATGACCACGAGCCAGATAACGATAGTTTTCAAGTGCGAATTCAAGACGGAGAATCCTCCCTCGTGCGGGGATCGCGGGCAAGGTATACCACTGCCCGTGCATGGGAAATTCCCTCTCCAATATATAGAAGGACCCCCTCGGGTGCCATTTCGCCCATTTACCCGCCCGCGAGAGCGACTATCTCAACTGTTGATCACAAAGGGGATAAGCTAGTGGTAGCGCTTCGGTTCGCCGCGTCTGTTCATTCGCCGGAGATCACGATTCTTCCCCGGGTCTTGCGGGCCTTGAGCCGGCCGGGCAGGTGGATCTCGGAGCGTCCCGGGGCGTCTGTCAATCCCACGAGGCTCTCCACGTGCCGCGCGCCCAGGCGACGGGGGTCCGCCCCGGCGCGCTCCAGCGCCAGGCGGGCGACCCGGCGGGCCAGGACGGGTGGGGCGCTGCCCAGCCCCCGAGCCTCGATGACGAGGCGCCCCGACCGGTCGGTGCGGCAGAGCCTGCGGGCCAGCCGATCGGCCACGCCGTCCAGGTAGACCGCGTCCTCACGGAAGCGCCGCGCGGCCTTGACCAGGTGTCGTGCCGCCCGCGGGTTGAGCTGCTCGGCCAGAACCGGAAGCACGAGGCGGCGGACGCGATTGCGGTCGAACCGCATGCTGCGGTTCGTGGGATCCTCGCGAAACTCCAGCCCTCGGCGCCTCAGCCAGTCCCGGAGCTCGCTACGCTCGAAACCGAGGAGCGGACGGACGAACGGACCCGGTCCGGCCTCGGCCATGCCGGTCAGAGCGGTCGCGCCGGCGCCGCGGACCAACCGCATGAGGACCGTCTCTGCCTGGTCGTCGAGCGTGTGGCCGGTGGCGATCTGTTCGGTCCCTGCCATCGAGGCCGCTCTGAGTAGGAAAGACCGTCTGACGCGCCGGGCTGCCTCCTCGGGGGACTCGTCTCGACGCCTCGCCGCGGCGACCTCTTGGCGGTCCGAGATACAGTCCACGGATAGCTCGGCGGCGAGCCCCTCGACGAAGCGACGGTCGGAGCGGGATCCTCGCCGGAGTCCGTGGTCGAGGTGGGCCACCGTGACGCGCAGTCGCCGAGAGCGGACCGCTCTGACGAGAAGGTGCAACAGCGCCACGGAGTCGCCGCCGCCCGATACGGCGGCCAGCACGGTCGCTCCCTCGGGAACGAGGGCCGCGAGATCGCGGCGGAACTGAATCTCGATTCGATCGCCCATCGCCGTTCCGGGGGTGGGCGCCCCGTGCGTTACCCGTCTCCGCGCAACGCCTCGAGGCGGTCGTTCAATTCCCGGGCCAGATCGTCGCGTCCGGCCGCGCGGGCCGATGCCGAATATTTCTCCAGCACCATGACCACGTTGCGGTTATCGGGGCCGAGTGTCGACGTGTACATTTCGAGAGCGCGCTCGTAGAGCGGGGCGGCCTCTTCGAACATGCCGCGATCGTCGTAGAGCCGCGCGAAGTTGAACAGCATCGTCGCGAATTCGGGGTGTCCGGAGCTGAGTTGTGATTCGGCGATGGCGACGGCCCGGCGGTAGTCCGTTTCGGCCTCGTCGTAGCGCTTCTCCAGGCGATACAGCAGCGCTCGGTTGTTGAGCACGGCGGCCACCTCGGGACTGTCGGGGCCCGTTTCCTCCTCGAAGATCTCCAGCGCTCTCGTGTAGAGCTTCTCCGCCTCGTCCATCTTGCTCGCGAGCCTCAGGAGCTCGGCGAGATTGACCTGGCTCTGTGCGACGCGAGCCGAGCTGTCTCCCTCGTTGCCGATCCAGATCTTGAGGGCGCGCCGGAAAAGCTCTTCGGCCTGGTCGTAGTTGCCGCGCGCCTGGTGCACCTGTGCGAGGTTGGTCAGGGCCAGCGCCATGTTGGGGTGGTTCGCCAGTCGCCGGTTCTCGATCCCGGTGATCGAACGCTCGTAGTGCTCCTGGGCGCGATCCAGGTCGCCCTGCAGGTAGGCCAGCAGACCCATGTTGTTGAGCGTGTCGGCGACTTCGGGAGCGTCGGTTCCGAGAGCGGCTTCGCGCATCTTCAGCGCCTTGTCGTAGTACTCCATCGCCCGCTCGAAATCGCCGGCTAGACGGAGGTGGGTCGCCATCTGATCGTAGCTGGTGGCCAGTTCCGACTCGTTCGTATCGGGTTGTCGTTCGAAAATCTCCAGGGCCTGGAGGTAGTGGGAGACCGCCTGGTCGAGGCGGCCTCGCGATCGATGGAACTCGCCCAGGTTGTTGAGAGTCATGATCTGCTGCATTTCGTCGCCCGTCTCCTCGGCGATCTTCAGCGCGTCCTGCCACAGCGCTTCTGCTTCTTCGTCACGGCCCTCCTGATGGGCCTGCTTGGCTCGCTCGTTGACATCGGTCCAACCCTGCCCGCCGGAGCACGCGACCGCGATGAGGACCAGCGTGGCCAGGACGGCCGTGTTCAATCGCGGTCGACGGCAGTCGGGCCGGGCAGAATTTGGGAGATCGAACATCGATGCTCCTTCCCGAAAGGATGTCGGGGCGCCTCTCTCCATCGGGGGGTCACCATATCAGGGTTCGGACAGATCGGAAACTGTCAAGGAAGGTCTCCGGGTGCTAACCTTGCCCCACTCCGCTGCCCTTCGCGCGGAAGAGGTGTGACGCCATGCCGGTGGGTCTCAGTCAATCCGAGATCGAACATGCGCTCCACGCTCGCCAGTTCTCCCGCGTACGAGCCGCGTTCACCGAGATGGAAACGGCCGACGCGGCCGACGCGATCGAAGAGTTGGAGGCCGAGGATCGGGCAGTCGTCTTTCGCATTCTGCGGAGGGAGCAGGCGGCCGATCTCTTCGAGTACCTCGAGCCGGAAGCCCAGGAAGAGTTGATCAAGGCCCTAGGGCGCGAACAGGTGGCCGCGATCCTCAACGATATGTCGCCCGACGACCGGACCCACCTGCTCGAGGAGTTGCCCGCCGAGGTGACGAAGCAACTGCTGACGCTGCTCTCTCCCGACGAGCGCCAGGTCGCCCGGCAGTTGCTGGGTTATCCCGAGGACAGCATCGGCCGTCTGATGACGCCGGACTTCATCACGATTCATACCGACTGGACGGTTCAGCAGGCCCTGGACCACATTCGCGAGAACGGCGAGGACAGTGAGACGCTCAACGTGATCAACGTTGTGGACGCTCGGGGTCAATTGATCGACGACCTCCGAGTGCGCGAGTTGCTGCTGGCCAGCCCCGACGCGCAAATCTCGGAGATCGGCGATGGCCAATACATCTCCCTGAAGGCGACCGACGACCAGGAGGAATCGGTCCAGGTGTTCAAGGAGTACGACCGCGTCGCCTTTCCGGTTACCGACAGCTTCGGCGTGTTGCTGGGCATCGTCACCGTCGATGACGTGCTCGACGTCGCCGAGGAGGAAGCCACCGAGGACATCCAGAAGATCGGCGGCAGCGGCCCTCTGGAGCATCCGTACATGCAGGTCGACTTCATGTCGATGATTCGCAAGCGGATGGGTTGGCTGGTCGTGCTGTTTCTCGGACAGTTGTTGACGCTCAACGCGATGGGACGATTCGCCGATGAGATCGCGCAAGCCGTCGTGCTCGTACTCTTCGTGCCGCTGGTGATTTCGAGCGGGGGTAACAGCGGATCGCAGGCAGCCACCATGGTCGTTCGGGCGATGGCGCTCGGCGAGGTCGATCTCGGCGATTGGTGGCGCGTCATGCGTCGCGAGTTACTCTTCGGAGTGAGCCTGGGAGTCGTGTTGGCCGCGATCGGTTTCGTGCGCATCGCCCTGGGGGCGAGCATTGACGGGGGCTTTGGCGAGGACTGGGCGAAGGTCGCCGTGGTCGTCGGGCTTTCCTTGATCTGCGTCGTCCTGCTCGGCGTGATCATCGGTTCGATGCTGCCGTTCGTCATGCGTCGGGTCGGGGCCGATCCGGCGACCTCGTCGACGCCCTTCGTGGCCACCATCGTCGACGTGACGGGATTGATCATGTACCTGTCGATCGGCACGACGATTCTCTTGTGAGCGTGCCGGTGCGCGTCGGTTTCTTCCAGTTCAAGCCCACCTTCGGCAAACCGGAAGCCAACTGCCGGTGTATCGTTCGCGCATTGAGGGATGTCGATGCCGACCTGATCGTCTTGCCCGAGCTTTGTTTCACGGGTTATCTGTTCAAGAATCGGCGCGAGCTGAAGGCGCTGGCCGAGAACCCGCGCAAGTCGTCGATCGTCGACAGCCTGGTCGAGCTATGCCGCGCGCGCGGTCTGTATCTATCCACGGGTTTCGCCGAGAAGGCGCGCGACAAGGTGTTCAACAGCGCGCTGCTGCTCGGGCCCCGTGGACTGATCCAGACCTACCGCAAGATTCACCTGTTCAACGAGGAGAAACGCTGGTTCGACCCAGGTGACCTACCGTTCGAGGTCAAGCGTGTTCGCGGCATGCGCGTAGGCACGATGATCTGTTTCGACTGGGTGTTCCCCGAGGCGGTCCGCACCTTGACCCTGCGTGGCGCCGAGCTCGTCGTCCACCCATCCAACCTGGTGCTCGACTACTGTCAGCGTGTGATGGTCGCCCGGTGCATCGAGAACGGCGTCTACGCCATCACGGCCAACCGTTTCGGCGAGGATCGGCGACCGAGCGGTCGCGTGCGTTTCACCGGTCGTAGCCAAATCGTCGACCCGCGCGGCGAGGTCCTCCACCGCGCCCCCACCCAGCGCCCTCAGCTCCACATTGCCCAGATCGACCCAACCAAAGCCCGAAACAAAAAAATAACCCCGAACAACCACCTCCTGAAAGACCGCCGCCCCGAGTTCTATTGAAGCGGCAGGTCGAGCGGAAGACTTGACCCCCCTCATTTGATTCGGAAGGCTGCTAGGGCTGCTGGGCGGCCTTTGGATTCGAGGCGCTGGGCCAGGGTTCGGATCAGCTTGGGCCATCCCGGTTTGTCGGTCCAGGTTTCGGATTTGACGCGACGGCTCTTCAGGGGTCGCTGGGTCAGCAGGCGCGCCCAGTCGGGTCTCTCTCGGCCCTGGATGTCGATGGCCACGGCTTCGAACTGGGGACCGTGCTTGTAAATCGCCAACAGACCGAACCCCTCCTCGTCTTCTTTTCCCCTGGCGTGGATCAACCCGACGCGTCCGATCGAGTTTTCGTCCAGATAGGCAAGAATGCCCTCGACGAAGGGGTGGCCCGAGGCGTAGAAGTCAATGCCCTCATCCCGGACAGCCTCCTCGCGGTCGAAGGTTCCCAGAAAGCTGGCGCCGCCCTGAACGCCCGGCAGGCTCTCGACCTTTGCGCGCGAGCCGAACTCGACGGAGTAGCGTGAGGCGTCGCGATGCGGTTCCACGTGGAGATCGAGATGCTCCGCCGTGATCAAAACGACATCCTGGGTCAGCTCCTCAAGTTCTGGAGGCACGCGAGCGAGGATCGGCTCCGCCATCTCGGGCCGGTAGGGGTCGCGGTGGAGCTCGTGGTAGGCGGCTTCCTGCACACGGTCGTACGCGGTGCGCGCCTTGTCCACGATCTCGGCGAATCGTGACGGGCCGAACTCGTCGAGCTCGGGCGGCGCCGATAGCGCAAGCTCTTCGATAGCCGCCTCGACACCCGAGAGCTCACGCTGTAGCCCACCCAGTGGCTTGGTGAAGAGGCCCAGGGATTCGAACAGAGCGACGACCGTGGCGCCCAGCCCACCCGGCGGTTTGAAGTAGACGATCTCCACCGGAATCTCACGTCCGATGCGATCGAGACGTCCGATTCGCTGCTCGACGGTCATCGGGTTCCACGGCAAATCGAACAGGACGAGACGCGTACAGAACTCAAAGTTGCGTCCCTCGCCCCCGCACTCGGTGGAGACGAGCATCGATGGACCGCCGGGCAGCCGGAACTGCGCGACCTCGATATCGCACTGCCCGGCGGTCAGATCCTCGTGGAAAATACCGACACGAATCTGAGCCCGTCGGCTCATCGCGGTCTTGATCGCTTCGAGCGTCTCCCGCTGCGCGACGAAGACCAGTGTCTTGTCCCCGTCATCTCGCCACTTCCGCGCCATTCGGGCCATCCACTCGATCCGTTGGTCCTTTCCCATGGCCTGCCGCGACAATTGGCGATTCGCCTTGTCCTTGGGGTCCAACACCGCCTCGAGCGAGGCCCCCGAGGCCAGCGCGCGGCGGATCTTGCGCACTTTGTTGCGCCGCTCGAGAGCGTTTTCGGCCGAGAGCGCGCGCATGGCCGACTCCAGCTTCTCCGCTACCGTCCAGCCCTCGTCGTCGGTCAGATCGACGGGAGCCGGGGCGCGCGGGGGCAGGCCACCGATGTCGTCCCGCCTCGTCGCACTGGTACACGGTGGCAGAGGGATGCCCTTCTCGAGGCGCGCGTCGAAATTTTCGTCCTCCTCGAACTCCTCCGGCTTCAGGAGCTGCAAAAGGCGAAAGAACCCATGGGCGTCTTCCTCGAGAGGTGTGGCGGTCAGCAGCAACGCGTGCCGGCCGAGCGCGGCGATCGGCTGCACCGCCCGGTAGGCCGGGTTGCCCGGGTGGCCGGGCGGCCGGCGGAGGTGATGCGCCTCGTCGACGATCAACAGATCGATACTGGCCTCGACGGCCTGTTCGCTCAGCCACGGATTGTCCCGCAGCCGCTCGAGACTGACGACCACTTGACGGTGCGCATCGAACGGGTTGAAGCCGCGCCCATAATCACGCTCAACGTCAGTGAGCCGCTTGTCGTCCAGTAGCGCGAAGACCTGGTGGTACTTGCGCCACAACTCGCCCAGCCACTGCACGGTCAGAGTCTCGGGGGCGACGACGAGCGTCCGCTCCGCACGGCCCGTGCGCGCCAGATGATTGAGGATCAGGCAGGCCTCCACCGTCTTGCCCAGACCCACCTCGTCTGCCAGCAGCCAGCGCACCGGGTCGGTCCGCGTCGCTCGCTCCGCGACGTGGAGCTGATGAGGAAAAAGGTGGATCCGGCCACCTAGAAACGACCCCAACCCGTCCGCTTCCCGCAAAGCCGCCAGGTGCAAGGCGTCGAGCCGCAGCGAGAAGGCGTCGAGCCTGGCCACCTTGCCCGTGGCCAGCTGCTCGGCCAGCGAACCGCCCGCGTCGACCGGCCACAGATCGACCAGATCGACGACTCTTCCGTCCTCCAGGCACGCTTTCCCCGGCTCGGGGAAGTCGTCGACGATGACGATCTCGCGGGAAGGGTGAAGCGCCGCCCTCAGTCCGGGACGGAACTCCAGCGGTTCGATGGCGTCCGAATTCGCCGCCATGCGCAAAACGGCACCCGCCTCCGGGAATTCCACGACCAGGGTGCGGTCCACCAGCTCGCGGATCACGCCCGGGCCCAATTCGGGATTGAAGCGGTGGGTCAGCCGATCGCCGGGCTTCCAGTCCATCCGGGGGGGCTCCTTCCTCGACGGCCCGATGGTAGTGGCCCACGGTTTCCACTGCAATCCGCTTCGGGGCAGCGAAAGCGAATAAAATCCTCCACAGCGGGTATCCCCGGTTCACGGTGAGGAGGGATGCCCGGTGGAGTTGACCTTGAGCCAGCCAGCGCCTGCCGGAGACCGCGAGTTGGTTCTGCGCGCGCAGGCCGGCGAGGCCGCGGCTTTCGGCGAGTTGGTGCAGGTCTACATGCGGCGAGCCTACTTCGCCGCCCTGGGTCTGGTCGGCAGCCACGAGGATGCGCTCGACCTGTCCCAGGAGGCGTTCGCCAGGGCCTACCGCGCGCGCAACCGGATCGACGCCGAGCTCCCGTTCTACACCTGGTACTACCAGATCCTTCGAAGACTGTGTTTCAACCACATCCGCAACCTCCGAACGCGCCGGGAGAAGCTGAGACAGGCCTCGGAGTGGCTGGCCGAGGAGGCCGGTTCCCGGGCCCCGGGCCAGAACCCCGAAAAGGCCGTGGAACGCGCCGAGACTCGCCGGCGGGTCCAGCGGGCGATCGAAAAGCTGGGAGATCGCGAGCGCGAGGTCCTGGTGCTCAAGGAGTTCGAAGGGTTGAAGTATCGCGAGATCGCGGAACTGCTGGGAATTCCGATCGGGACGGTGATGTCGCGTCTGTACACGGCTCGACGTCGTCTGGCCGATTTGTTGGAGGCCGGATCGTGAGCACCGGAAAGACGGAACGCCTCGAGCGGGCACGCCGACTGATGATGGCAGCGCTCGATGATGAACTGGCCGGGGGAGAGCGCGAGGAGCTGGATCGGCTGCTCGCGGAAGACGCCGAACTACGGCAGGAGTGGGAGCGGCTGAACAAGGTGAAGGAGGTGACTGCCACCATGGATCTCAGAAGCCCGCCCGAGGAGATTTGGGACCGGTACTTCGGGTCGGTCTACAACCGGCTCGAACGAAGCGTCGCGTGGATTCTGGTCTCGCTGGGGACGATCGTCCTGGCCGGCTACGGCATCTGGGAGTTCCTCACCGAGGTGCTGGCTGACACGGGGTTGCCCGAAGTCGTGAAGATCGCTATCTTCGCGGTTCTGATCGGAGGCCTGATCCTGCTCGTCTCGGTGATCCGCGAGCGACTGTTCGTCCGCAGAACAGACCCCTACAAGGAGATCGATCGATGATCGTCACTCCCGGAGCAAGCATCGCCAGTCACCACGTGGTGAAGACGCTCGGTCTGGTGCGCGGCAACACGATCCGTGCGCGTCACCTCGGCAAGGACATTCTCGCCGGTTTGAAGAGCCTCATCGGAGGCGAAATCGAGGAGTACACCAAGATGATGGGCGAGGCACGCGAGCAGGCACTCGACCGCATGATCGCCGAGGCCCAGGAACTCGGCGCAAACGCCGTGCTCGACCTGCGCTTCTCGACGTCCTACCTCATGGGCTCCGCGGCCGAGATCCTGGTCGTCGGCAACGCCGTCATCATCGAGCACGAGTAGCCCGCTCGGTCACGGCCTATCGGCGCCGGTCGAGCACCCCCGTCAGACCGCTCCACGTCTCCGGGTCCATCGCGACCAGCGCGGCGAGGTAGACATCGACTTCTTCCCCCGGAAACCGCTCGTAGAGCGACTCGACGGCCGCGGCCGTCCGCTCGGCGTCCGGCAGTTCGAATTCGTCGGCCTTGATCGCGCCAGCTTCGTGCACGATCCCCAACTCGTCGAGAAACGCCTCCAGCATGGTCTTGCGGCCGCCCAGGTGGAGCGCGAGCAACAGGGCCGTGGCCAGCGAGTCGTCCGGACGCACCGCGCGCAGCAGATAGCCCACGCGTTTTTCGAGCGGCAGCTTCCGCACGGCGACCGGCCGGAAACGGAGCGCGCCCGCGATGGCCGCGTCGGCCTCGAGGCGGCCCGAATCGTCCGCCGACGCACTGCCGTAGAGTGTCTGCGCGGCGCTATGCCGGGTCTCCGGATCCAACGCGGACCAGAGCATGGCCGGTGTCAGCCCTTCGAGGTTCAGACTGTCGAGCAAAGACATCGAATCTCATTCCTCGTTTGAAGTGCAAGAAGAACCGTCTATTCTAGCGGCGGTCGCCATGTCGAGAAAGTCCAACGCAAGATCCCGGCCCGCCGCATCCGCGACGGCCTTCGCCCCGGGGACGGTCGCCAACGTCGCCGTCGGCTTCGACGTGCTCGGCTTCTCCCTGGAAGGGGTCGGAGACCGGGTGCGCGTCAGTCTCGACGCCGACGCCACCGACACAGCCATCGTCGTCGAATCGGTCGAGGGCGTGGTCACGAACCTGCCCACCGACGCGAGGCGCAACACGGCCGCCGTGGCACTGGCTGCGATGCGAGACGAGCTCGGCCTGAGCCATGGATTCCGGGTCGGGTTGATCAAGGGACTGCCCCTGGGCTCGGGCATGGGGGGCTCCGCGGCTTCGGCCGTCGGAGCCGTGGTTGCCGCCAACCGGTTGCTGCCCGAGCCACTCTCTCGCGAGGAGTTGCTGCCCTTCGCGCTGGCGGGAGAGGCGGCGGCGAGCGGTGCCCCGCACGCGGACAACGCGGCGCCGTGCCTCTATGGTGGGATGACCGCGGTTGTGGCGACCGAACCACTCCGAGTCGTCGACGTTCCCACGCCGGAGGGCATCGCCTGCGTGCTCGTGCACCCCGATCTCCGCATCGACACGCGCGCCGCACGGGCCTCCCTGAGCGACGAGGTCCCCCTGGGCCGCCACGTGGCCCAGTCGATGCGGCTGACGGGCTTTCTTGCCGGTTGCTTTCGCAACGACCTCGAACTCGTCGCTCTCTCGATGGAAGACCTGATCACCGGTCCGCAGCGTGCCGGGCGGATCATCGGTTTCGAATCGGCCCGCACAGCGGCGCTCGACGCCGGCGCGCTCGGCATGTTTGTCGCCGGCTCCGGTCCCAGCGTCTTCGCCTGGGTCCGCTCGATCGACGAGGCAGCGGCAGTCGAGAAGGCGATCCGCCGGGCTTTCGAGGAGCACGGCGTGGGCTCCCGGAGCTGGGTCTCTCGACTCGGCTGCCCCGGTGCGCATGTACTCGACGAAGACGCGGAGCCGCCTGGATGAGATTCGTCAGCACGCGTCGAAAAGCCCCGCCGGCCACGTTCACCTCGGCGATCCTCACCGGCCTCGCACCGGACGGCGGGCTCTACGTCCCGGAGCGGTTCCCGAGCTTCGACACCACTCCGTTCGAGATCGTCGACGGTCTTGCCCCGTTCGTCCAGCGGGTCCTCGGACCTTTTCTGGCGGGGGACGCGCTCGAGACCGAGCTCGCGGCGATCTGCGAGCGCGCGTTCGATTTCCCTGTGCCGCTCGAGCATCTGCGAGACGACACGGCAGTCCTAGAGCTGTTCCACGGTCCGACCGCCGCGTTCAAGGACTTCGGGGCACGATTCCTGGCCGGTTGCATGGAGACGGCCGTTCGTAGCTCCCCGGCAGCCTCGCCCGCGCTGACGATCCTGGTGGCCACCTCCGGAGACACCGGCGGTGCCGTAGCCGCAGCGTTCCACCGCCGCCCCGGAATCCGGGTCTCGATCCTCTACCCCAAGGGCGGCGTTTCCGAGCGGCAGGAGCAGCAACTGACCTGCTGGGGGGAGAACGTGACCACCTTCGCGGTCCGCGGCAGCTTTGACGACTGCCAGCGCGTGGTCAAACAGGCTTTCTGCGACGAGCGCCTACGTGAAACGCACCGCCTGACCTCGGCCAACAGCATCAACATCGGACGGCTGCTCCCTCAGGCGGCCTACTACGCCGCGGCGTCGGTCCGGTACCGTCGCGCTACGGGCGCGGAGGCCGGCTTCATCGTGCCCACCGGTAACGTGGGCAACGCGGTCGGCGCGTTTTGGGCCAAGCGGTGGGGATTCCCCATCCGGGAGATCGCCATGGCCACCAACGCCAACCACGTCATTCCCGACTGGTTCGAGTCCGCGGAATGGAAGCCCCGACCTTCGATCCGGACGCTGGCCAACGCGATGGACGTGGGCGATCCGAGCAACATGGAGCGCCTGTTCGACCTCTACCCGGATCGTGCGGCGCTGCTCGCGGACTCCTCGACCCTGTCGGTCGGCGACGACACGATACGGGAGGTGATCGCCGCCGGGCCGGCAGACTGGGGACGCGTGTGGTGCCCGCACACCGCAACCGCGGTCCGTTTCCGGGAGCGTCTCGGTTCGCCGCACTGGGTCGTCGTCGCCACGGCCCATCCGGCGAAGTTCGACATGATCGTCGAACCATTGATCGGCCACGTCGTCGAACCGCCCGCCCCGCTGGCCGAGCTGCTGGCCAGACCACGCCACGTCACCGAAATCGACGCGAGCCTCGACGCGCTGAGAGAGGGGCTGCCCGAGTGAACGGGATCAGGCGCTGCCGGCGGGATCGCAGCAGCGGGTATAAAGCAGGACTTCGCGCCCGCCCTTGCGGTACTCGACGTAGTCCATCAGTTCCTTCATAAGGAACAGGCCGCGGCCGTTCTGCAGATGAAGTCGATCGGCATCGCGCGGATCGGGCACTCGCTGCGGATCGAACCCGTTGCCCTGGTCGCGGACCACGATCATCATCGCGGCTCGCGGGCCACCATAGCATCGAAGGAAGATCCGTTTGGCGCGCCGGAAGGTGTTGCCGTGAATCATGGCGTTGGCCAGCGCTTCGCGCAGAGCGATCTCGAGGTTCGCCCGGTTGTCCGTCAGGCAACCGCAGGCACGCGCCAGCTTGAGCACTTCGCGGACGGCCCGGTTCAGCGCGGGCTTGGTGCTGGGCAGGGAGGTGCGGAACCGTAGGGGAAAGTTCTGCCGATCGAACGGCCAGGGTGTGCCGTTCACCGGGGTTGCGCCGCTCGCGTGTGAATCGCTCACTTCGAAGCCTCGAAAACGGGCATGCCGGTTGACGGATGGCTCCCTTTTCAGCATAACTTCCGGGTCCCCCTCGTTCAAGCTCCGGCTGCGAGCCGCAGAATTGTACGGATTTCAGTTCCCCGGGTTCAACCGAAAAAACGCCGATGGGAGCCCTGCCCCGGCGCCGGAGAAGCGATGGTACGCCGATACTGGCTGCTGAAGTCGGATCCCGAGACCTTCGGCCTGGAACACCTACGCCGGAGCGCTCGGCAGACCACCGTGTGGGACGGGGTGCGGAACTACCAGGCTCGGAACTATCTCCGCGACGAGATCCGCCAGGACGACGGTGTTCTGTTCTACCACTCCCAGGTGCAACCCCCGGAGGTCGTGGCGACCGCGAGGGTAGTTCGCGCCGGGTACCCGGACCCCACGCAGTTCCTCACGAAGGGCCCGGGCCACGATCCCAAGGCCAGCAAGGCCGAGCCGCGTTGGTTTGCAGTCGACATCCGGCTGGACCGCGTCTTCTCGCGACCGGTCACCCTCGTCGAGCTTCGCGAGACACCCGGTCTCGAGAAGATGGCTCTCCTGCGCAAGGGAAGCCGTCTCTCGGTCCAACCGGTCACACCCGCGGAATGGAAGATCGTCACCAGGCTTGGCCGCCGCAGCTCGCCAGCCCTGTAGTACAGTTCCCGAGCACCACCATGAGCGAGTTCGTACTCCAAGCCAGCAACGTCTCGAAGACTTACCCCGGCGGGGTCCGGGCCCTGCACGGAGTCGACCTGAGGGTCTCCACGGGAGAGACCGTGGCCCTGATCGGCGAGAGCGGTTGCGGTAAGACCACGCTGCTGCGCATGTTCAACCGACTCGTCGAGCCAACGGACGGCGAGGTCCGTATCCGAGGCGAGGCGGTGTCGAGTCTCGACCCCATCGGCTTGCGGCGGCACACCGGATACGTCCAGCAGGAAGGAGGACTGCTGCCGCACTGGACGGTCGGCCGCAACGTGGAGCTGGTTCCCGCGCTGCTGGGGTGGAGCGGTACGACCCGGACGGAGCGAGCCGACGAGCTGCTGCAGCTGGTCGGTCTCGAGCCCGGCGTCTACCGGTCGCGCTACCCAGGCGAGCTCTCGGGCGGGCAGCGCCAACGTGTGGCCTTCGCCCGGGCGCTGGCCGCCGATCCCGATACGGTGCTGCTGGACGAGCCGTTCGGCGCGCTCGATGCCCTGACGCGTCTCGAGTTGCAGCGTGAGTTTTTGCGCCTGAAACGGACACTGGGCAAGACGATGCTGATCGTGACCCACGATCTGCGGGAGGCGTTTCGACTTGCCGATCGAATCGCCGTCATGCGCCACGGCCGCCTGCTGCAGACGGCCACGCACGCGGAGCTCCAGTCGCATCCCGCGCACGAGTACGTCAAAGAACTGCTCGAGCAGGGTCGCGAGGAAGGGTCATGAAGGCCACCCGTCCGGCGCTGACGATCCTGGTGCTCGCGGTCGCCTGTGCCGTACCGGCCGGCGCGGCGGAGACGGTCGTCGTCGGCTCGAAGAACTTTCCCGAGAACCGCCTGCTGGCAGAGATGTTCGCGCGCGTGATCGAGGAACGGACGGCGCTCCAGGTCGAGCGCCGGCTCAATCTCGCCGGCACACAGGTCTGTTTCGAGGCGTTGCGAACCGGCGCCATCGATCTCTACCCGGAGTACACCGGGACCGGTCTCGTGACGATTCTCGGCCTCCCGGCGAGGGGTGACGCCACGAAGACTCTGATCGAGGTGCGCAGGCAGTTCCGTGACCGATACGATCTGGTCTGGCTGTCGCCCCTCGGCTTCGAGAACGCCTACGAGATTGCCGTTCCATCGGAGCTGGCACGGCTTCACGGGCTGCGCACGATCTCCGACCTGGCCACCGGGGTATCGCGCGACCTGACCGCCGGATTCGGCTATGAGTTCATCGAGCGTGAGGACGGGCTTCCCGGCCTACGCGAAGTCTACGCGTTGGAATTCGCCGCGGTGCTTGCGATGCAGCAGGCCCTCAAGTACAAGGCCGCGGCCGAGGGCCGGATCGACTGCCTCGACGTCTACACGACGGACGGACGGCTGCTGGTTGCCGATCTCGTCGTGCTCGAGGACGATCGTGGCTTCTTCCCTCCATACTCGGCTGCGCCATTCGTGCGCGGGGAGACCCTGCGCCGACATCCGGAGATCGCCGCCGCGCTCTCGGTGCTCGCCGGCACGCTGGACGAGATTACGATGCGCGATTTGAATCTGCGTATCCAGGAGCACGGCGAGCCGTTCGAGCGCGTCGCCCAGGACGCGCTCGAAGCCATGAACGTGGTGGGCGAGCGCCGGGTCGAGACGGTTTCCACGCGCGACCGGTCTCTGCTTGGTTACATGTGGTTCCAGAGGGCGGACCTGGCCCGGCAGACCCTGCGCCACCTGGAGCTGGCGGCGCTCGCTCTCGGTCTCGGCATCCTGATCGCCGTTCCGCTGGGAATGCTGCTCGAGCGGGCCCGGGGAATCGCCGAGCCGGTCATTCGGGTCGTCGGTGTCACCCAGACCGTTCCCTCGATCGCGATCCTGGCCTTCATGATACCGCTGCTCGGAGTGGGTTTCCGACCGGCGCTGGTCGCGCTCTGGATCTACTCGCTGTTCCCGATCCTGAGGAACACCTTCACCGGTTTGCGCGAGGCCTCTCCGGAAGCGGTCGCAGCGGCCCGTGCGTTGGGCATGACCGACGCGCAGATCCTGCGTAGCGTTCGTCTGCCCCTGGCGACGCCGGTGGTTCTGGCCGGCGTTCGGACGGCGGCGGTGCTCATCGTCGGCACCGCGACTCTGGCGGCCTTCATCGGGGCCGGCGGTCTCGGCGAGCCGATCGTGGCCGGCCTCCAGCTGGCGGATACCTCGATGATCTTGTCGGGGGCGATCCCCGCCGCCGTGCTCGCGGTACTCGTCGACACGGCGCTCGGCCTCGCTGAGCGCGGTCTCACGCCCCGGGGATTGCGCTGATTCGGTCGAAACGGGGACGGCGATTGCGGTAAGCTTTCGGTCCTCTCCTCGGAACGGGGGTGACGATGCCGGATCCTTCAAGCACCAAGCCGATTCCTGAAGCGGTCACCGATTCGGTCGGCACGCTGCCACGGCGGAGATTGCTCCAGTTGCTCGCGGCGTCCGGCGCCGGTGCGGTCTTCGGCCGGGGACTGGTCGCCCTCGCCGCCGAAAACGGCAAGGTCAACGAGGAGATGGTCCGCCAAGCGGAGTGGGTCGCCGGGATCGAGCTCAGCGATGACGAGCGCCAGCTGATGCTGGAGGGCATGAACGAACTGCTCGAGGACTTCGAGGAGCTTCGCGCGGTCGAGTTGGACAATGGCGTACCGCCGGCGTTGTTCTTCATGCCGCAGGGGCTCAGCCCGGCCACGGGGGAGGACGGCCGTAATCGCGTGACCGTGAGCGAGACCGCTGCAGCGCACCGACCGGCTTCGGATGTCGATGTGGCCTTTCTGCCGGTTCGGGAGCTGTCCGCGCTGATTCGCACGCGCCAGATCTCTTCTGTCGAGCTCACGGGAATCTACCTCGATCGGCTCGAGCGTTACGCCCCCGAGCTCGAGTGCGTGATCACGCGAACCGACGATCTCGCCCTGGAGCAGGCGGAGCGCGCCGATCGAGAGCTGGCGGCGGGCGTCTACCGGGGTCCGCTTCACGGTGTCCCGTGGGGCGCGAAGGACCTGCTGGCGGTTCCGCCCTACCGAACCACCTGGGGCGCCAAACCGTACGAAGATCAGATTCGACAGGAACAGGCGACCGTCGTCTCGCGTCTGGCGGGGTCCGGCGCGGTGCTGGCGGCCAAGCTGACCCTGGGTGCGTTGGCCTGGGGGGACCGCTGGTACGGCGGGATGACGAAGAATCCGTGGAACACGGAGCAGGGGTCGAGCGGTTCGTCCGCCGGCCCGGCGTCGGCAACCGCGGCGGGGCTCGTCGGCTTCGCGCTCGGCTCCGAAACCTGGGGCAGCATTGTTTCTCCGTGCACGCGATGCGGCGTTACGGGTCTACGCCCGACCTTTGGCAGGGTCAGTCGCTACGGCGCGATGGCCCTGTCGTGGAGCATGGACAAGATCGGGCCGATCGCTCGCAGTGTGGAGGATTGCGCCCTGGTCTTCGACGTCATCCGCGGCCAGGACTGGCTCGATCCGACGGTAGTCGACCGGCCGTTCCATTGGCCGCTCAACCGGGACGTGCGATCGCTGCGTGTCGGCTACGTCGAGGAGCTGTTCGATCGTGACCGAACGGTGGGCGTCGAGGACGAAGAGGAAAAAGCGATCTTCGAAGAGTGGCAGCGCTATGACGAGCGGACGCTGAAGACTCTCGAGGAGATGGGCTTGAACCTGGTGCCGATGCAGCTACCCAAAGGTCACCCGATCGAGCCGTTGTCGTTCATCCTGACGGCGGAAGCGGCGACGGCATTCGACGCCCTGACGCGCAGCGGGCGCGACGATCTGCTCGTCCGCCAGATCGCCAACGCCTGGCCCAACGTCCTTCGCCAGGGCCAGTTCATTCCCGCAGTCGAGTACATTCGCGCCAACCGCATTCGCTGGCAGTTGTTGCGTGAGATGGAGGAGGCTCTCAGTCGAGTCGACCTCTACGTCTGCCCGAGCTTCGGCGGCGACAACCTGTTGCTGACGAATCTGACCGGACACCCCGCGGTCGTGTTGCCAAACGGCTACCGTAGCTCGGACGGCACGCCGACGAGCATCACCTTCAACGGTCGGCTCTACGGCGAGGCGGAGATGCTCGCCGTCGCTCACGCATACCAGCAGGCCACCAGCTTTCACCTGAAGCGCCCGCCGGTCGGATCGGCGGAAACCTCGTAATCAATAAGGAGTCAGAGCAACAATGCCCAGCCAACCCTATCTCGAACGGCGTCGCCGTCTGATGGAAGAGCTCGCGGACGGATTGATCATCATCCGCGGTCGCGGCATCGAGGGCGTCAACCCCAACTTCTTCTACCTCACGGGGATCGCCGCGTCATCGGCGACCCTGCTGCTGGCCGCCGGGGGTGTCCGCGTCGGCACCGGGCGCCGCAACCCAGGGCCGGACTACGTCAATGGCACGATGGCCAAGCAGATCCTGTTCCTCCCGCCGACGGACGATCTCGCGGCCCGCTGGGGCGAGGACAGTGCAGTCACGATGGACTCGCTGGAAGAGGACCGACTCGGCCTCGACGCGGTGCTCGGCAGCGCCGAGATGAACGACGTGATGACGGCGAGTCTCAACGTGGCCTCGACGGTCTACCTGGTGCGCGGATATCCGCCCTCGCTCGCGGGCCCGGCGGACGACGACACGCTCTACGCGGACCGGATTCGTAGCCGCTTCCTGGGTATCCGGGTCGAGAACGGCACCCCGGCCGTGCACGATATGCGCCGGATCAAGGACGAGGGAGAGCAGCAAGCGATCTTACGCTCGATCGGGGTGACCGCCGAGGCTATCGACGCCGTCGTGCCCAAGCTCGAGCCTGGACTGCGCGAGCACGAGCTGGAGGCCGAGATCGCGCGCGTCTACCGCGCTCACGGCGGTACACACGCCTTCGATCCGATCGTCGGCAGCGGTCCGAACGCGCTGAAGCTCCACTACACGGTGAACAACGGGCCGGTGGGGGCGGGGGAGTTGTTGCTCATCGACACGGGCGTGTCGATCGACGGCTACAAGTCGGATATCACACGGACCTTTCCTGTCGACGGAAAGTTCACACCGCGTCAGCGCGAGATCTACGGGGTCGTTCTGCGCGCGCAAGAAGAAGCGATCGCGATGTGCCGGCCGGGAACGCGGATCGGCGACATCCACGCCAGGTCGTTCGAGGTCATGGCGGAAGCCGGTTTCGGCGGTGAAGACTATCCGCACGGAATCGGGCACCACCTGGGGCTCGAGACGCACGACGTCGGCGACGTGCACCGGCCGTTGGAGGTCGGCGCGGTCATGACCATCGAGCCCGGCATCTACGTCGCCGAGGACGGGATTGGGGTCCGGATCGAGGACAACGTGCTGGTCACCGAGGATGGTCCGCGCGTGCTGAGCGAGGAGATCCCCAAGACGGTGGACGCCCTGGAGAACTGGGTCTCCCAAGGGCGCAGGTGAGCGAGTTGCCGGAAGGAATTCCTCCGGCCACCGAGCCGACACCGCGCGACAGTGGCGCGGGGGTGGTACTCCGCAGGGTGAGCGACGGAGGCCGGGAGGTGCTGCTCGGACTGCGTTCGCGCAAGGCAAGTTTCATGGCCGGCCACCTCGGCTTCCCCGGAGGCGGTCTGGAGGAACAAGACCGACCGACGGAGCCCGGCGCATTCGCTCGTTGCACCTCGAGAGAGGTCGAGGAGGAAACCGGCGTCTCCATCGCCCCCGGAGCTTGGCTCCCTGCCGGCGAGCGCATCACTCCTCCGATGTTTCCGGTTCGCTTTCATACGCACTTCTTCGTCACCGAGGTCGACGTCGGCCATCGCGTAGCGTCGGCCCTGCCCTCGCCCCAGGAGATCGAAGAGCTGCGCATGGTCCGGCCGGCGGAGGCGCTTCACGAATGGTCGCGCGGGGAATGCCGGATCCCACCGCCGGTCTTGTCGATCCTGCGCACGCTCGCCGAAGCGGACGACGCGCCGCTCGCCGAGCTCGCCCGGCGAGTCGTGGCGAC